>Ga0163149_10007314_pt1 | contig 11158 bp, 6 predicted proteins | sample OliLakLV19MP5G1_FD_148604 | JGI IMG/M metagenome (GOLD analysis project Ga0163149, IMG submission 148604) | Freshwater microbial mat bacterial communities from Lake Vanda, McMurdo Dry Valleys, Antarctica - Oligotrophic Lake LV.19.MP5.G1 | ecosystem: Environmental > Aquatic > Freshwater > Lake >...
GTGTTTCATATCAATTTCTTTGACTACTTTATCCAAGCCGGAATTTTTAAAGGTAAGCACCCCTCCAATTCCCATTTTAAATCCGCCAAGTGAAATAATTCTTTCCGCATCCGATATACTGCCAGAGAAACAATGAAATATTCCATTTAATTTTTCGCTGTTCATTTCACTTACGATTTCAAAAGTTTCTTCAAAAGAGCTGCGAGTATGAATAACAATTGGCAAATTGTATTTTATAGCCAGCTCTATTTGTTTTCTAAATGCATGTTTCTGCTGTACAAAAAAAGTTTTATCCCAATACAAGTCTATTCCAATTTCTCCTACTGCATAAAACTTTGGAGCATCAGCATTTTTTTTTCCGAGCCAGTATTCAACAACACTTAATTCTTCTCCATAACGTTCGTTTACAGAACAAGGATGGAGCCCCATCATAGGAAAACAATTCAAGGGAAATAATTTTGTCAACTGCAGCATTCCGGGAATAGAATTGCTATCGATATTCGGTAGAAAAAATTTTTCAACTCCTTTAGAAATAGCATCCTTTACCACATCTTCCCTATCCGCATCAAACTCTTCCGCATAAAGATGTGTATGGGTATCGGTAAAATTCATTTTGCTAAACTGATTTTCTCAGCTCGAAATTTTTACCAAGGTACACTTTTCTCACTTGTTCGTCGGCCGCTAATTCCTCGGCAGTTCCCGCTTTAAGAATACTTCCTTCGAAAAGTAAATAAGCTCGCTCCGTAATGGAAAGTGTTTCGTGTACATTATGATCTGTAATAAGAATACCAATATTTTTATCCTTTAATTTAGCCACTATGGCCTGAATATCTTCCACCGCAATTGGATCAACTCCTGCAAAAGGTTCATCGAGTAAAATAAATTTCGGACTAACAGCCAGGCACCTTGCAATTTCTGTTCTTCTTCTTTCTCCACCCGATAAAAGATCTCCCCTGCTTGTTCTGATGTGCTGCAAACCAAACTCATCTAATAATGATTCCAATTTATGCCTTTGCTCTTCCTTACTTAAGGAAGTCATTTCCAATACCGCAGAAATATTATCCTCAACACTTAGCTTACGAAACACCGATGCCTCCTGCGCTAAATAACCTATACCCAATTGCGCCCTTTTATACATTGGCTCGTTTGTTATTTCTACATCATCTAAAAATATTTTTCCTGAATTGGGTTTTATCATTCCAACGATCATATAAAATGATGTTGTTTTTCCCGCGCCATTCGGCCCTAGCAATCCAACGATCTCACCCTGCCCCACTTCAATGGAAACATTGTTAGCCACTGTGCGGCTCTTATATTTTTTAACTAAATTTTCTGCTCTTAATTTCATGTGTATTTGCTTTTGTATTTAATGTCACATGCCCGCCTGCCATCGGGCAGGGAATACGCCATCCCTTTTGAGGTTTGTCCGCATAAGGCGGATGGCTATTTCATTTGATCTGGTTTAGAATGTCACCTGCATACACGCTCTTATACCGTATTTTGAAATATCCGGATTATCGCGATACGACAAACGCCATAACATATCTACCCTGAATATTTTAAATATATTTTCAATACCTGCACTTACTTCATAATAAGGCCCGCGGCTCAATGCATGCAGTGTTTCGGGGAAACTAAGCAATACACGGTTCTTCTGGAACACACTTCCAATTAGGTATTTTGCTGTAACCACTTCTCTCCATTTTAACTTACGCAACAGCGGAATTTTATTCAGAAAAAAACCTTCAAAGTGATGGAACGCAGAAATAGTAAAATATCTGTCGCTCGCAAACTCATAATAATTCATCATGTTGTAAGCGTATGGATCGTACACATATGTTTCGTTACCACCGTGCAATACCATCAATGGATACGGGACCTGCCCGAATATTTTTCCACCCTCAAAAATATAATCAGTATATCCAAGAAGATTTATCCTGATGCGGTCTTCCACTTTAACGCTGAGGCGGCCATAATTATAATTACTAAAAAAAAGATCCTTTATACCTTTTGTATAATCAACACTCAATATAGGATATTTTGTTCCCATGCTCGCTCTTGAGAAGGCGCTTTCAATATATTTTTCATCATAAGCCATTCTTGCCAAAACTTTTACTTCAGAGGTAATTATATTTTTTTGAAATTTTATTGTCCCGTCTTCTGCTTTATAATCATATGTATATCCTCCAAGAGGTGTCATTGTACGATAGATGAAAAACATTTTTGTATTAAAACCCGTGAACCATTCTCTTTCATAATAAGGCCTGATCTGCTGAACGCTTGTCAGGTTATCAAGAGGCGTACGCCTGAAGAGCGACGCGATAATATTATCCTGTGTAAAACCATTTTGACTCTGACCCAATATTTCAAGGTCGTTCTTATAACTGATACCCACTAACTGCCGCGGTTTTTTTGTAACGTATGATTTGAAAGCGATGTTATATTTAAATTTCTCATCCTTGAAACCATGTGCTGCGTAACCACTGAGCTCATACCAGGTGCTGAAAGCATTACTTGTCCTACCCCCTAACCTAACGCGCGCTCCTTCTATCCGATTAAAGCTAAGTGCATTGTAATACGGCCCATACTCGAAATCACCATGTACCTTATAACCAGTCGCAAAAATCGTAATCACATCTAACCAACTTTTATAAATGGGTAAGGACTGAATTGTATCCACCATTTTATAAATCTTCTTTTCATTGACAGATAACGTATCATGCCGCACTGTTTTCCAATATTCTTCGGTTTGTTTATAGGCCTCTTTCTCTACTGAAATATTTTCTGTACGTGAATAAAACTCGTCCTCCTTAGCGTGGTTAATTACAAAGTCTTTATATGATGTTGTTTTTCTCCCGTAAAATCCCGTCTTCTTATCCAATAAAGTAAAATCAACTACCAGCCTGTCTTTCGAAAGCATCCAGGTACTGTCCACGTATGTGTACGTTTGTATAACGTTAAGTGTACTTACATAGTTAATATTTGCATCTTCTGCTATGCTCATCTCTAGGCGCTTCACAGCAAACAACGTATCTGCTATCCACATATTGCCTTTGAAAGTCAGTTCCTGTTTACGTTTAGGCTTAAACTGAACCTGGTAACATTTGTGTCCATCAATATTCATGCTATCGATTATATAATACCGGTAATAAAACAAACCGTTATCTGAAATTGGACTCACAAATGTTTTACCAAACACCAAAATATTATTGTCATAAATATTTACCTTCTGATACATCTCTCCCATGAATTGCGAGACGCTTGCATCCTGTAAACCCGCAACTTTACTCCCTTTAATGACCTCTTTCTTAAATTGCGGTTTGCTCTTGTAATAATATTCTGATAATGATTCGGTCATAAACAAAGGAAGGAATGGCTTTTGTTCAATATCAGAGCTATCGATATTATTAAAAATGAATTTCACCGGTTTAAGTGCACGGCTCTTCGTCATTTTATCAGAAATGTTATTGAGATCGAATTCAATTTTATTATACACCTGGTATTGGTATGAGTTTAGGTTTTCCCTATCGGTTAAGGGCTTATTGGCTATCACCTTGCGCAAAAGCCTGTGCGCCGGATTCTCGCCTGGGTTAATTACAACTTCTTCCAGGTTGACCGAATTTTTTTTGAGCGCGACATTGATCACCTGTTCCTGCCCTCTGTTGATGCGCCTTGTAACTGGAATATAACCTACAAACGAAATCTGCAATGAATCTGCGGCAGAATTGGAAGATATAGAATAATAACCATCGAAATCGGTTGCAATACCATCCTTTGTTCCCTTCAGCAAAAGGTTAACAAACGGAAGAGGTTCTTTTGTTTCATCATCAACTACTTTCCCCTTTACCACAGTTGTTTGCGCAAAAACAAAACTGCTTTGCACAGTTATAAAAACAAAGAATAAAAACAGCCCAGTTTTTTTCATTTATTTATGTGAACTATTTTCTAATTCATCCCAAAACTCTACAGCTCTTCTTGTATGTGGTATAACAATTGTTCCACCAACAATATTTGCAACCGCAAAAATTTCAAATACCTCTGCACGACTTACTTCCTGTTCTTTACATTTTATCAAATGATATTTTACACAATCATCACATCTTAATACCATTGAAGCAACAAGGCCAAGCATTTCTTTTGTTTTAACATTCAATGCACCATCAGCATAAGTGTTTGTATCTAAGTTAAAGAGTCGTTTGAGAACAATGTTATCCTCAGCCAGAATTTTATCATTCATACGCTGACGATACTCATTAAATTCATTTACACTACTACTCATCCCTAATACATTAAGTTGACAATTTCTTTTGCTGAGACCTGACTACGGAGCGTGATACAAATATGCTGATCTCGTATAACATGTAAAGTGGAAATGCTACCAGCAATTGTGAAGACATATCGGGTGAAGGAGTAATAAGAGCCGCTACAATAAGTATTACCACCACAGCATGTCTTCTGTATTTGCGCATAAATTCCGGGGTCATAAATCCAAATTTTGTTAAAAAGAAAACAATAATAGGCAGCTCAAAAACTATGCCTGTTGCAAGCGTAAGCGTAGTTACCGTTGAAATATAGGAATCCATGGATACCATATTTGCCACATCTTTACTTACCTGGTAGCTGCCTAAAAAATTAACGGTTAACGGAACAATTATAAAATAACTAAACGAAACTCCTGTCAAAAAGAGAAGAGAAGCAAAAAAAACAAAACCCGATGTATTTTTTCTTTCCTTTTCATGCAAGGCCGGTTTAATAAACCGCCATAACTCCCAAAGCACATAAGGAAACCCAAGGATTAATCCGGCCACAAAAGATATCCACATATGCATGGTAAACTGTCCCGACAACTCTGTATTGATAAGTGAAAATGGAATTTCGCCAATGCACATGCTATCACCAGCGCCAATAAAATGGGATACTTTACACATCACCCGGTAGGTGATAAAATCGACATGCTTAGGTCCGAAAATTATGGTACCAAAAACAAAATCATTATAACAAAAAAGGACAATCGCTAATGTGATAACCACTATTACCGACCTTACCAAGTGCCATCTCAGGTCTTCCAGGTGATCAAGGAAAGACATCTCACCCTTATTGCCTGATCTATCAAATAATTCTTTGATCATAATTCAAATCGCCTCAACGCTGTTTATTTCTTATTCAGATACAAATATCTAATTTTACCCATATTAAGGTAGAATAAAAATGACATTAAACAATAAAAATATTGTTTTGTATGCGCTGGTAATAGTTATGGCTATTATCATGACTTATTCCAACCATTTTCGTAATTCTTTTCATTTTGACGATTCCCATACTATCGAGAACAACATTTACATCAAAGACGTAAAAAATATTCCTTTATTTTTTAAGGACGCGGCTACTTTCAGCTCTTTGCCGCCTAACCAAACTTATAGGCCGATTGTTTCGGCGTCACTTGCGATTGACCATAAACTGGCAGGAGGCTTAACGGACACCTTTTATTTTCATCTTTCCGAATTCATCATCTTTTTATTTCAGGGCATATTGATGTATTTTCTTTTTAAAGCAATATTCAAGAATGAGAATTCAGCTGCCCTATTGTCATTATTTTCTGTTACATGGTATATGCTTCACCCGGCATGTGCGGAAACAATTAATTACATAATAGCCCGGTCCGACCTTATCTCCACATTTTTTGTGGTAATGGCATTTGTAATGTATATCTACTCTCCGTTTTCACGCAAATGGTATTTGTATTTGCTACCCATTTTAATTGGCAGCCTCGCTAAAATTTCGGCAATTGTTTTTGCGCCTTTATTATTTTTTTTCATTCTATTATTGGAACGGGACTCTGCTATCGAATTTCCTTCAAAGAAAAATATCAACACTTTTTTAGAAACACTGAAGTCTTCGTTGCCATCATTTATCCTTTGCATTGTTCTCTATTTTTTTATTCGCGGTATGGATGAAGACACCTGGGTTCCCGGCGGAACATCACCATTAAACTATCTTATTACACAGCCATACGTGATCATGCAATATTTTTTTACTTTTTTCCTGCCCATACATTTAAGTGCCGATACCGACCTAACAGCATTTTCCAGCATCTGGAACATTAAATTTTTTATCGGGTTATTTTTTATTTCTCTATTCATAGTGTTACTAATTCTCACATCCAGGAAAAAAGAATTTCGCATAATTAGTTTTGGTCTTTGCTGGTTCCTTATTGCGCTTTTGCCTACCTCGAGCATTATACCCTTTTCTGAAGTAATGAATGATCATCGTGTCTTTTTTCCTTATATAGGATTAGTGATTGCAACTGTAAAAGCGCTGCAGGTACTATTCACTTCTATGCGTCAGCTAAATTCTATCAATAAAAATATACTCTTTACTTTATCAGTCTTTTTTCTTATACCATATTCATATGGAACCTACCAACGTAACATTGTATGGAAAACCGAAGAATCATTATGGAAAGATGTCACCATTAAAAGTCCGAAAAATGGCAGGGGACATATGAATTATGGTTTAACACAAATGGGAAAGAGAAATTATGAAGAAGCACTAAAGGAATTTACAACCACTCTTGAGCTGTGGCCATATTACTCCTATGCACATATAAATATGGGGATATTAAAAGATGCAATGGGAAAAAGAAATGAGGCCGAACCTTATTTCCAAAATGCAATTAAACTAGGTCCGAATTTACCTGAATGTTATTTTTATTATGCAAAATTTTTAGCCAAAACCGGCAGATCAAATTTGGCAATTGACAATCTTAACAAAGCCTTAGAACTAGCGCCCGCACACATTAACAGCAGGTATTTGTTAATGGAAATATTATTAAAAGATTCCAGATTCGATGAACTCAAAAATATTTCACAAAAAACACTTGTAATTTTACCTGGCGATAAGATTACACTCGGTTATCTTGAAGCATCTGAAACAAAAGGAACAGAGCTTGAACATCTTCTAAAAAAAGTAAATACCTACCCCACAGCTGAAGCGTATATTGAACTCAGTTTAATTTATTATAACAAAGAAGATTATATTAATTGTATAAGTGCATGCAACCAGGCACTAGCACTCAAACCCAACTACGCAGCGGCATATAATAATATTTGTTCAGCATTTAATCAGCTAAAGGAATGGGACAAGGCTATTGACGCATGCAATATGGCAATGAAAATCGATCCCAATGATCCATTGGCCAAAAATAACCTTGCCTGGGCGCAGGTGAATAAACAAATGCTAGTCAAATAGCTAGTTCATACTCGAGTATTTTTCTGTTTTCAAGCGAAATTGCATAATATTTTTATTGTTATTAAGCGGATTTTTTTTATTATATTTATATAGACCAGGATATCGACGTTTGAAGAGACATCTACGAGACGAGATTTAAACTTTAACATGATTACAACAGAAACTACTCTACACGAGTATTTGCAGAAATTTTTTGGGTTCGAAGGTTTCAAAGGACAACAGGAACAAATTATTAATAATGTTCTTGAAGGTCGCGATACTTTTGTTATTATGCCTACAGGCGGAGGCAAATCACTTTGCTACCAGCTTCCTGCTTTAATGAGTAAGGGAACTGCTATTATTATTTCTCCTCTTATTGCTTTGATGAAAAACCAAGTTGATGCAATAAGGAATTTTGGCACTGACGACAGCGTTGCCCATTTCATGAATTCATCGCTTACAAAGACAGAGATTGCACTGGTAAAACAAGATATACTCGCAGGAAAAACAAAATTACTTTATGTTGCTCCAGAGTCACTTACTAAGGAAGAGAATATAAAATTTTTATCAGAAATAAGTATTTCATTTTTCGCTATCGACGAAGCACATTGCATATCAGAATGGGGGCATGATTTCAGGCCCGAATACAGAAGATTGCGTCCTATTATAGAACGCATTGGCCAGGTTCCAATTATTGCATTAACTGCAACCGCTACTCCAAAAGTTCAACAGGATATTCAGAAAAACCTGGGCATGCTCAATGCTAATCTTTTCAAATCATCTTTTAACAGGGGAAATTTATTTTATGATATCCGTCCAAAACAGAATGTAATAAAGGAGATCATTAAGTATATTAAATCTAACAACGGCAAATCAGGAATTATTTATTGCCTTAGCCGTAAAAAAGTAGAAGAGCTTGCGGAAAATTTAAAAGTGAACGGAATAAAAGCGCTTCCTTATCACGCGGGGCTTGATACATCGACAAGAGCGAAAACACAGGACCAGTTCCTGATGGAAGAAATTGATGTAATAGTTGCCACCATTGCTTTTGGAATGGGAATAGATAAACCGGATGTACGTTTTGTAATACATCATGACATGCCGAAGAGCCTTGAAGGTTATTACCAGGAGACAGGACGCGGCGGACGCGATGGCGGCGAAGGAAATTGTGTTGCCTTTTATAGTTACGATGATATAGCGAAGCTGGAGAAATTTATGAAAGGCAAACCTGTTGCCGAACAGGAAATTGGCAAACAGCTTTTACTGGAAACAGTTTCATTTGCAGAAACATCGGCCTGCAGAAGAAGATTTTTGCTGCATTATTTTGGTGAAGATTTTGATGACACCAATTGCAACAGCATGTGTGACAATTGCCGTAATCCAAAACAAAAAACGGAAGGCATGGAAGATGCGCAGCTTGCCATTGAGGCAGTGCAGGAAATCCATGAAAAATTCAAAGCAAAGGATGTTATCAATGTTATCATGGGTAACACTACATCTATTGCTAAATCATACAAGCACGATACGCTGGAAATATTTGGCAAAGGAAATGAAGAAGGTAAGAATGATCAATACTGGAATGCAGTTGTACGCCAATGTCTCATCGAAGGATTATTCAGTAAGGACATTGACAATTACGGATTATTAAAAGTAACCGAGAAAGGAAAAAAATTTCTTGATGAGCCGTACTCCATTATGATCGCGAGAGATCATGAATATGGTAATAATGACGATGATGAAGAAATAGAAGGAAGTAACGGGCCCGGCAAAGGAAGTGCAGCTGCGGATGAAGCTTTATATGCGATACTAAAAGATCTTTGTAAAAAAACAGCGCAGCTAAAAAATCTGCCGCCTTATGTTATTTTCCAGGAATTGTCACTGGAAGAAATGGCTATACAATACCCTGTAACACTCGAAGAACTAACACACATCACCGGTGTTGGACAAGGCAAGGCACAGAAATACGGAAAACCATTTATTGAAGTAATTGCAAAATATGTTGAAGAGAATGAGATCATTCGTGCGCAGGATATGGTGGTAAAATCCGTAGTGAACAAATCAGGATTAAAAGTTTACATTATTCAAAATATTGACAGAAAATTAAACCTCGAGGATATTGCGAAAGGCAAAGGATTAAAAATGAACCAGCTGCTTGAAGAAATGGAAACCATTGTATCGTCCGGCACAAAATTAAATATCGCTTATTATATCAACGACAACATCGATCAGGATAAACAGGAAGAAGTATTTGATTATTTCCGAGGCTCACAAAGCGACTCTGTACAGGAAGCCCTTACCGAATTAGGCAGCGATGATTATTCCGAAGAAGAAGTGCGCCTGATGCGAATTAAATTTATTTCTGAGTTTGCGAATTAAATCATCTCACTAGACTTATATTTCTCGTCAGATTTATTTGCTGTTTATAACATCAAATTTTACTGCGTAGCCAAAAGAAATATTTCCTACATTGCAAATTGCAAACAACTAAAAAACATCGTATGAAATTAAAATTACTCGCAGGCATTCTAATTGTTTCCAGCATTGGTTACGGACAAGGCAAATTACTGAACAAGGCACTTTCAAAAGTTACTAAACTGGTAGGTACAGCAAGTGACCAAACCACAACCACGCTAAACGATATTACACCAATCGGCGGAATTGGTAGTAACCTAAATCCCCCAGAGGTAGCAACATTTGAACAATCATTTTTTAAAGGTTGGAAAGCCGGTGGTGATCTCGTGGCTTTTACATTTTCAAAAAAAGGATCAGCTGGTTATTATAAAATTGACGGGACAGTAACTTCAAACGGAGTTCCACTAGATTATTTAACTTCTGGCACTTATTCACTTATTACGGAAGCAAGTTCTGCTCCACGCAAAATAGAACTGAGCGCTTCATCAGGACAAAAAGCAAGCTTCACCATTGCCCCTTCAACAAAAAAGGTTAAACTGGTTTCTGTAAATGGTCAAACAGATAAGATCTCTATTGACCCTACAAAAGATGTGGTTCTTGAATTAGCGACTGACGTACCTGCAAATACTTTATTAAAAATAAGTATCGCTATTACTCAGGTTGGCATTAAAAGTTTTGTGGATGTATGTTTTGTAAAATCGGGACCAAAAATAACCATACCTGCTGCAGCATTTCGTAACATCAATTTAACACCAGGCGGAAAAGCCTTATACAATTATAAAAATTGTTTTTTACAGATCGGTTTTGAATCTGTTGAAAATGCAACGGATGTAAGTGGCAGCTTCCAGAAGGTAGAATACCGAAATGTATACTATGATGGAAAGTTTGTTGATATTACTACTGAACCTGTTTTGAATCCGGGTCTAACAATGACCGGTACAGCAGCACAAATGGATTATACATCTTTTAAACCGAATGCATTTTTAAGCCGTCCGATTGGTCAGGTTAAAAAAATTGGCGTTAAATCTTTTGCAATACGCGGCACCACCTATAAACAAACAGTAGAAGTTACTAATGGTTATAATACACAAACCACCACAACAACAACACTTCAATTCCCGAAACAGCCAAATGAAGTGTGGGATGCATTAATGGAAAAGCTGTATCCTGAGTTAGCAGCAATTATACAAGAAGAAATTGCCCCTGTACTGCCACTTGAAACTGTTACCAATGCTCCTTCATACAGCACAATAGAGTCATTCTCTAAAGACGATGTCAATACGAAAGTTGAATTTGAAAGAGCCTATAAAAACACAAAAGTAGTTTCTGCATTTTTACCTATTAGCGAAGGATTTGGCAATAGTGGTGTAAATGAAAGGCTGATGAATGAAACCGGAGCCGATGCTCTCGCGACAATTACATTAGACCTTGAAATATCAGAAGGAGGAGGATTAGTATTGATGTCTCCAAAACTGGCACTTGAAATTTCAGGAAAATCCAACGGTTATGTATATAATAC
>Ga0163149_10007318_pt1 | contig 11151 bp, 12 predicted proteins | sample OliLakLV19MP5G1_FD_148604 | JGI IMG/M metagenome (GOLD analysis project Ga0163149, IMG submission 148604) | Freshwater microbial mat bacterial communities from Lake Vanda, McMurdo Dry Valleys, Antarctica - Oligotrophic Lake LV.19.MP5.G1 | ecosystem: Environmental > Aquatic > Freshwater > Lake >...
AACAGGTATTGTTGCACTCAGCCTACGGGCTGGGTGAGGATTGGAACTTGCGTAGAGTGGAAAATAATCGCACCCGCCGTTGCACTCAGCCTACGGGCTGGGTGAGGATTGGAACCTATTTTCTACAAAATAGGAAGTGAGGGTAGAAATAAAAAAGCGTTCACCTGTAAATGGTGATCGCTTTTTGACTGTTTACCTTTGTTAACCTTTTTCGGTATTAGCTCAACCGCCGATATTCTGCCAGCGCATCTTTATATGCTTTATTCCCACCTGCTTTTGATTGCCAGATCGCTAGGATAATTTGATTCTGATTCAGCCCTGTTTGCTTTAAATCAGCGATTCTTACCCTCAAATCAGCATCTTGGGTAGTGTCGATCGCTACGATTGAATCTGAATCACTATCCTGAATCTCTAGGCTATACAGGTGATTCAGGCGATTCACTAGCGATTCATTTAATTCAGGATCTGAATTGGTTGATGGTGGCAATGGTCGATCGATACCCATATCTACAGGTGGCAATGCTGGCAACTGATAGTTAGATAGATCTGGCAACACTGCCATACACTCGTCGATCATGCATGGTCTAGTTGATTGCGTCAAACTCTCAAGCAATGCAGAATCTTTAAGAGTTTTGGCGTGAGTAGTTGCAAGTTTACCTAATCGAACAAAATTAAAGCACTCTCGCAAACTGCCCTCACCCTCAACGCCTAACGCTTTGACCTCGCTACCTTGGGTCAAAATTATCAGCTTTATTGATACCTTGCGAGCCTCTCTAGCTAACTTCTTTAGCCATAGCTTAGAGATTTCTTTGCACTCATCAGAAGCAGCGATGGCAGGATACTCATCCACAATGACAACCAACTCAGGAAAGTTCTTCTGTCCTGCACTGCGTTTTTTATACCTTGCATCCATCTGAGCTAGTAGCTTTGTCATCTGATCGGCGATCGCCTGATAGTTCCTACCTGCTCCAATAACAGGTAAACCAGCCCAGTCCCCTGGGCTGGCGTGAGGATCTATCACTATCCGATCTCCCTCGATCTGACTTGCAAGCCAAGTGGCAAGGGTAGATTTACCCGAACCAGTGCCACCTAAAATCAAAGTATGGACTTGGCTATGTATTTTTTGCCAATCATATAAGGGCTGAGCAGGTGGCAAGGCTGGCAGTATTGGCACATCTATTACTGCACTGGTTTGAATCATGGGTAAGCTTTTGTAGAATGTTTCCATCAGAGAAGCCGAACCTTTTTGCTGATGGACTTCGCAAACCTGATCGAATCTCTCTAGATTTTGGTTTTGTCGATCGGCAATGCCAAGGGCAAATTTACCAGATCGCGCCACAATCGCGCCGCTGGCAAAAAGAACAAATTGAGCAGCGAAGTTAGGGTTAGTCGCACCTGCAATAGTTAAGGTAAAACCCGCAAAACTGCACCCGATCGACGCGGCGATCGACTGCCATTTTGTTGCATACCAATTGCGGAATTCTGGAGTCAGAACCATCTCGATATCACTCCTATTGCTATGGGTAAAAGATGGATAAAAAATACTAATCCTAAGCCACAAAAGAAGCACATCCAAGCAAAGAATAGCTTAGATTGATGTGTTGCCCATAAGTGCTTAGAGACGGCTAGAGATGCAAGGAATAGAGCAGATAGAGTGATAGAAATCCCTATCCTGATATCCAATGATGAGAGTAGGAATAATGCAGAAATTAGAGCAAAAATTGAGGCTGTGAGGTTGAGTAATTCGATCGAATTCAGGATAAGGTTTAGGATTTTCATAACGCATCACCCTCGATCGAATCTGAATCTAAAAAAGCTGTTACTTTTGCCTTGGTCGCATCATCCAAACATGCCAAAGCTTCGGCGTGATAGCGCACTGGAGTATCTCGCAAATTCATGTAAGCCTGATATGGGTTTCGCTTGGCATCGTTTTGCCATCGTTCGATCGAAGCCGATCTGACATCGCCGTTTAGTGTGTAGTCGAGCCAACTTAAAAGACCTTCTATCATGCCGCCACCTCTAGCCACTTAGAGGCGCGGGTAAATGCTTCTAGTCGAGGCACTGACCATGCAGATTTACGCCCGATCAATAGCCAGTGGCTTATCTCGATTGCTGTCAAGCCACTGGGAGAGAATGATATCTGCTTAGTATTTGAGGTCGATCGAATCTCGACAAAATGCAATCCTTCGGTTAGCTGCTTTTTTAGCGCGTACACCTTCGATAGAGGCACTAGGGTAGATTCGCTAATCTGTCGAGTTGTAAAGCTGTGCAGTGGGATAACTGGACGCTCTGAAAGTAGTGCTGTCATAATGGGTTTGACCTGCTAAAGGTTAGGCGATCGCTGTGTTTCTTTGCGGGATTTCAGTGATCGCTTTTGATTTTTTGATGGTAGCATCAATTGATTAATTGATGAGACAACCTTATGAACGAGCTAGTAATGTCATCATGCTTTGTAAGCATTGGTGATACTGAAATGACAAAAGCAAAGTTACAGGTTTTGATTGACTCAGACTTGAAAAAGTTTGTAGCCAAGATAGCTATAGATCGTGAGACTTCAATAGGTGCGTTAGTCGAGCAGGCATTACGTGATGTCTATGTAAAAGCTAAAAATCCAGTGTGAGTGGAAATGTCGGACTCTAGGATTCTCGATCTAATATATTTACAGACAAAAACAAGTGGAAACCAGTAAGGCAAAAACATGAATGAACTCGCATCAGCAAGATTTACTTTGCGGCTACCTAGCTCAGAATTGGTTCGTTGCGCTCAGTCAGCTCAGAGTTTGAATATCACTCGCTCTGAGATGATTCGCCGCGCTGTTGCTAGCTACCTGTCAAAAACTAACTAAAAAAAAAGCCGCTTTACCTTAGAGAGGCAAAACGACGTAAGGGTAAAAAGAAAATTGGACGTTTTCGATTTACAAATAATTCAAAATAAAGACTTGAATTTAATCTTACTCATAAATCTTGAAAAATGCTGACTTAATCAAGTATTTCTCAAACCTCTCCAAAAACAAAAGCGGCTGTAACCACACACTACCGAGGTCACAGCCCATGAAAAACATTTTCGATACCATTGATTGTAGCATTAATCAGACGTTTGATTGCTGTGACGTTAATCAAACATCTCTGAGTCAGCGAGTGATTAAGGTCGGACTAAGCAAGTCTTCGATCGACAAAGTACCGCAGCCAAACTTCGAAGCACTCAACGTCGGTGCAAACTGGAAGGCTAAACAAATTTCCTTGCAGGAACTAGCCGATCACATAGGCAAAGGATTTCCTTGGATGCCCAGTGTGCTTGATAAAGGTGCATCCAGACGCTGGCAGAACCTGTGCAATGAAGCTAGCGTTTTAGCTCTAGACATCGATTCTGGGTTAACTATTGAAGCAGCAATGCTCGATCCGTTCATCCAAAAGCATTGCTGCTTAGGTATTCCATCGGCATCACACAAACCAGAACATCATAAGTTTAGGCTTGTATTTGCTCTAGAGCAGCCACTGACAGGCTTCCACAATATCAAGTCTGCGTATATCTACCTTCAGTCCATCTTTAAGCAGAGTGATAAATCTTGCAAGGATTCTAGCCGCTTTTTTTACGGCGCCAAGGGAAAAACATTTTTTTTGCTCAACGAATCTGCAACTTTAGGATCTGATTTTGTCGATCGCGTGAAGGAATTTCAGGACAAGCAAGAATTGGAATTGCTTGCGGCGCGAATCAAATCAGAACAATATCGAATCGATCGACTGGCGAACGGCTCAGACGATACTGAGCAGAATATCGATCGAGCCTTGGACGCAATCGATCCTGATTGTGAATATTCTGAATGGCTACAAGTTGGCATGGCACTGCACTCTATGGGTGACGAGTATCTAAACTTGTGGGACTCTTGGAGTGCAGGCGGTAGCAAATACCAGAGTAATATTTGCGAAAAGAAGTGGCGTGGCTTCAGGATCGGATCGGTATCGATCGGATCTTTATTCCATATTGCCAAACAGCACGGGTTTAACTTTCCTGCAAAGAAGATCGCCAAACTGTACGAGCCAAGCCTAATAATCAATCAAAAGTTACTTGATGTCCCTAGACCTGATTCTGGGCTTACAGGGTTAGAAGCGGGGATGGGAGCGGGGAAAACTAAGCAAGTACAGAAATGGCTAAAAGACGAGCCAAAGGTATTGAGTTTGTCACATCTGCTTTCACTCGCTGAAGTTCTTTCAAAGAAGTTGGACGCAAATTTTCTTAACAAGGATTTCGATTCTAGTATCCATAATGGCAAAACCATTTACATGGTGAAACAACAGCCCGTGAGCGAGTCTGAATATCGAGCGGCATTAGCAGGGCGACTTACTCTTTGCGTCCAATCTGCAATGAAGCTAACCCCCGCAAACTATCAGGGCGCAACAATCTTCCTAGATGAGGTCGATCAATTATTTTCAACATTGCTAACCGATGAAAAAACCTGTAACCGCGAAGGTTACCGACCTGTACTTTTGGCAACTATGGCTGAGCTAATTTCAAATTTGGTATCGAAGCAAGTGATCTTTGCGTCCGCACATATTAGTGATGCTCTGATTAACCTGCTAGAGCGTTTGAGAGGCGAGAAAGCTTACCTGATAAGGAATACGCATGTAGCAAGCAGGGGTAACTTAACGATGCTGGAGAGTGAAAATATGGCATTTTTGGCTATTGCCAGAGCGGTTAAGCAGGGAAAGAACATACACATCCCCTGCGACTCGATCGCAATGACAAAGAAGGTTCACCAGTATTTGCTCAACCTTGGCGTGATCGAATCTGAGATCATGCTGGTCAATTCAGAGACATCTAAATCCCCCCGTGTTGTTGATTTTATTAACGACATAAATGCCGAAGTTCCAAAGATAAAATTTCTGGTAAATTCCCCTACGATTGGTACAGGTGTGAGCATTGAAGTCGATCATTTTGATTTAATGATCGGTTTATTTACTGGGGTAAACATCCATACTGAAATTGCCCAAACATGCGCAAGGAATAGACCACCGATCCCTAGATTTGTTTTTATTCCGAAGCGCGGCGCAAACACTTCCTTTTGGAAGTACTCAAAAAGTACCGATGCCGCAGAAATAAGATCGGTTCTTAAGTCGAACGCTGAGCAGGAAGTTAAGCTTCTAAAGAATTCGGTGCGGGCTGCGGAATCAGAAATAATCGAGAATCTTTGGAAATTTGACGATAACCCTTTTGTTGATTATTTCTGCGAAATTATTGCGGCTAGGAATGCCTCTCTGAGCGCGTTGAGGGAAAATGCATTGGCTTTATTCATAGCTGAAGGGTATACGATTCTGGAGCCTGTAGAACTCACAGACGATGACAAAGCAGAAGCGATAGCCGCCAAAGAGGGCAAGAAGGAAGCAGGGGAAGCAGTGAAAGAAGTGGCTAGAGAGCTGACAGCGAGTGCAGTAATTTTGCACTCAGACACAGATTTGAAGCAAGCTGAGACAGATTATCAGCGAAATCCTACAAAAGAACTTCAAGCACAAATTGCAGTCAGCCACCGCGCACGATTCTTAGGGATTGAAGAAGGTGCAACATTGCCAGAGAATGTACTTGCAATCGATCCTGAAGGACAATTGCAAGGTGCTATCAGAGAATTAGAATATTTGCTAGACCCTGATTTTGCTGCTCTAAAGGATCGCTCTGCCATGCAAAATCAGGCTAAGTATGGAAAAGGAATATGGATTGAGGATCAACCAATGCACCTGCTTCGATCGAATGCCAGATCGGTTTTAAAGTTGGGTGAATTGTTTGCGGAATTTACAACGAATCCAGAACGTTTATGGAAGTCGAGTGAGTTTGAGAAATATTGCAAAGTCTGGAGACAACCAAAGGTAGTCGAGGCGATAAAGATGCGACTTGGATTGCAGATTCAAAGTGATGCGGAAAAATGCCCTAACTTTCTACTGGTGCGACTGATGCTAAAAAGTATTGGTATCGATTTTGAGCTGGTTAAAAAAGGTAAGGGCGGTCAGCAAAGGTTGCTAAAAGTGAATATTTCTCAGTGGAATTTCGTAAATGAAGTAATCGATCGCCGATCTGCCAAAGTTGCAGAACAGAAGGCAAAAATCGCTGAAAGGCTTGACCCGACTTGGCTTGATGAGTTGCCTACTGTCCTTGCAGGGTTGAAGGGTGTAGGGGTAACCCTTAAGTATGAAGATCGGCTTACCCCTACACCCTCAATTACCCCTACACCCATATTTACCCCTACACCCTCAATTACCCCTACACCCATATTTACCCCTACACCCATATTTACCCCTACACCCTCAATTACCCCTACACCCATATTTACCCCTACACCCATATTGCAATCGGTAGCGATCGAGGTGATGCCAGCATTGGTTGAGTCGGTTGTGGTGATGTCTGCTTTGGTTGAGCAGGTCGATCGAATCGAGCAACCGCAGCCACATGTAGAGAAACCAATCGAGAAACCTAAACCAATGCCACCGATCAGGATTGTAGAAGGGTTAAAGATTGTCTATCAGGGGTTTAATTGTCTGGTTAAGCGGGTAGGAACTGCAACCGCTAGGATCGTCTCAGAGCGGGGCTATGATTACGGCTATGTGGATTTTGCAGAATTACAAGTGGCTTAATGATTGCGGTAGAAACTGCCGAACTCAAGCCTAGCCTAGCTTTGACAGATTCGATCGACTCTTTAGGAGTAAGTCCCGATCTGGGACAGAGCGCACACAGTAAGGGTTTCAGCCTTTGGCAAAGCTTCGATCGACTGCCAAACATTTCCCTCACATTTCTATTGCGCTGTAACCGAAATACACACTAAGCGGCTACTGACAGCCTTTGTGGCGGCTACAATATTCGGACATTTTTCGGTCACTTTTCCCGACACTGAAACCCGCAAAACAGGCTGACAGCAATGATTGAGCAACCTGTTTTTATGCTTTCAACATACTGTCAAATATTGTCATAGGCTGGCATTTTAAAGATAAAAACTTATCTCCTCAATCGGCAACGCATGAAAGCATCCCGATCGAGATCCTCGTCAATATATTTATCTAAATCCAAATCTGCATCAGCCCAACTACTGAGCAATAGCAATTCCATCCGATCGATTTCAGCCCAACTATTGAACAGTTCCATAGAATCCTCAAACCCACTGAGAGGATCTAGATCGTCAGCCATAGTTTTTTTATTCATCTTGATTACCTGTTACACTAATTCAAGTTGTTGTAATTGGATAAATGAAAAGCAAAGTTAGTGAATTCCCACCTAATACCCGCTTTACTGCTCCAAGTGGCTGGGCTGGGAGAATTGTCTGTAGAGCTAGCGATAAAATTCGATACGACGTAATTTTTGAGAACGGCATCCTAGACACATATCCAGAACATCTGATAAAAGATCCGATCGATCGCTTTGGCAATTCGATCGAACTACTCAAGCCAAGTCACGGCGGCAAAAGGGCTGGAGCGGGTAGCAAAGCCACTGGTAAGCTAGCTCGATCGAAGGTGATGCGAGTACCAATCGAGCTAGTGGCTGATGTTGAGAGGTTGATCGCTGCTTACAGGGGATAGAACTTATCGGCGCGTCTTCTCAGTCCCCGCGCCGCTAAATCAGCATCAGATAAATTCTTAAGGGTTTGGACATGCGTACCCTTAATTGATCTCAGAACAACAGATCCATCAGATTTATTCAGATCAAAAGTGATGGGTTTACCCTTGCCACCTGTAGGGGCTGTATTTGCCACCTGTACGCCCTTGTCTACTGCTTTGGGGTGATTCTCTATCTCTACAGCCTTATTTTCAGCCACCTTCACAAGTGCCTCGATTGCCTCAACCTGACTAACTGGATTGTTAATCAGGTTGAGCAACTTTTTTGCGATTGCATCAACCTGATTTTGTAGAGGCTCGATCGATGCCTCTACACTTGCCTTTACAATTGCCTTTACAATTGCCTCTACACTTGCCTCTACACTTGCCTTTACAATTGCCTCTACACTTGTCTTTACACTTGCCTCTACACTTGCCTTTACGATTGCCTCTACAGTTTCACGATCTGCCTTTACTGTATTTACACCTGTAAAGACAGTATTGATATGAGCGGTTAAAGCAGCCTCTACAAAGGTTATTAAATTAATGCCGTCGCGACTTGCCTTATCTCGCACTTGCGACAAAAGATCAGAATCGATTCTGAGATTCACTGGGATTTTACTCATGTCTTTACAATTGCCTTTACTATTTATTCATTGTAAAGGCATTGCCTCTACAAGTAAAGTCATTGCCTTTACTTGTAGAGGCAAGTATAGGCAAAACTTATGAATCAGGCATGTCTAACGCAGTAATCAGGGTTACAGGGTTTGGCTAGGATTCTCGATAGATAAGCAAATCATAATCGCCTAAAATTTTGAAGACAGCAAGCCAAAAGGCACGCAAAATCAAGGATCTGTACTTCGTCTTTTGTGCAATTTAGGAAGTGGCTGCCAAAACGTTGCACTCAGCCTACGGGCTGGGTGAGGATTGGAACTCCTTATGGTAAGGTGATCGCATTTAGGTTTAATGGTTGCACTCAGCCTACGGGCTGGGTGAGGATTGGAACTCAGCACCAATAAGGATACTAATAATTCTTGCTGGTTGCACTCAGCCTACGGGCTGGGTGAGGATTGGAACAGAAATTCAGATGGAACCTTGCAGGATTTGGCTGGTAGTTGCACTCAGCCTACGGGCTGGGTGAGGATTGGAACTTGCCAAACGCGGTATCGTAACGCCGCTCAATAGTTGCACTCAGCCTACGGGCTGGGTGAGGATTGGAACTCCAGTGACTCATCTACATGGGTTAGCTGTTTGAGGTTGCACTCAGCCTACGGGCTGGGTGAGGATTGGAACTACTTGGGAGATGTTGGCACTAGAGGAGATAATCGAGTTGCACTCAGCCTACGGGCTGGGTGAGGATTGGAACAATCCCTACTAAGGATGAAATCTTCTTGCAAGCTGTTGCACTCAGCCTACGGGCTGGGTGAGGATTGGAACATGTGATCATATATATAGGGTTTGAAACAGGTATTGTTGCACTCAGCCTACGGGCTGGGTGAGGATTGGAACTTGCGTAGAGTGGAAAATAATCGCACCCGCCGTTGCACTCAGCCTACGGGCTGGGTGAGGATTGGAACCTATTTTCTACATTTTAGGAAGTGGCTGCCAGAACAAAAAAGCGATCACCTGCTGATGATCGCTTGTTAATGATTGTTAATCTTTGTTCTCGTTTTGAGAGCAGTCACCCGCTAACAATTGCTAACATTTTGGGGCATTAGCTCAACCGCCGATATTCTGCCAGAGAATCTTTATACCCTTTAGATCCGCCTGCTTTTGATTGCCAGAGCGCAAGGATAATCTGATTCTGGTTCAATCCACTTGCTTTCAATTCAGCAATTCGTAACCTCAATTCAGCGTCTTGAGTAGTATCTACCGCAATCATTGAATCTGAATCACTATCCTGAATCTCTAGGCTGTACAGTCGATTCAGGCGATGCACTAGCGATTCAGTTAATTCAGGATCTGAATTAACTGATGGTGGCAATGGTCGATCGATGACCGTCCCTACAGGTGGTAATGCTGGCAATTGATAGTTAGACAGATCTGGCAACACTGCCATAGACTCGTCGATCATGCAGGGTCTAGCCGTCTGCGAGAGAATCTCAATCAATGCAGAATCCTTAAGAGTTTTGGCGTGAGTAGTTGCAAGCTTACCCAAGCGAACGAAATTAAAGCACTCCCTCAAACTGCCTTCACCTTCAACACCTAACGCTTTGACCTCACTGCCTTGGGTTAGAATTATCAGCTTTATAGATACCTTACGAGCCTCTCTCGCTAGTTTTTTTAGCCATAGCTTAGAGATTTCCTTGCATTCATCAGACGCGGCGATAGCAGGGTACTCGTCCACAATGACAACCAATTCAGGAAAGTGTTTCTGTCCTGCACTACGTTTTTTGTACCTTGCGTCCATCTGATCTAGTAGCTTTGTCATCTGATCGGCAATAGCCTGATAATTTCTACCTGCTCCAATCACAGGTAAGCCAGCCCAGTCCCCTGGGCTGGCGTGAGGATCTATCACTATTCGATCACCCTCGATCTGACTTGCCAGCCAAGTGGCAAGGGTAGATTTACCTGAACCAGTGCCACCTAGAATCAGGGTATGGACTTGGCTATGTATTTTTTGCCAATCATATAAGGGCTGAGCAGGTGGTGCAGGTGGTAGCAATGGCAGATCGATCACTGCGGTCGTTTGGAGCATTGGTAAACTTTTATAGAAATTTTCCATCAGAGATCCCGCACTCTTTTGTTGATAGACTTCGCAAATTTGATCGAATCGCTCTAGATTTGCGCTTTGTCGATCGGCAATGCCAAGGGCAAATTTACCCGATCTTGCTACTATCGCCCCGCTAGCAAACAGAACAAATTGAGCAGCAAAGTTGGGGTTAGTTGCACCTGCAATAGTTAGAGTAAAACCCGCTAAACTGCACCCGATCGACGCGGCGATCGATTGCCATTTTGTCGTGTACCAATTGGAATATTCAGGACTCAAAACCATGATGATATTACTCCCAAAAGTAAGGGCAAAAGATGGATAAAAAATACCAGTCCCAAGCCACTAAAAAAGCACAACCAAGCGAGAAACAATCTATCTGAATGCTTTGCCCATAAGTGCTTAGAGATGGCAAGAGAGGCAAGAAACAGAGATGAGAGAGATATAGAAATAGCTATCCTAATATCCAAGGTTGAGATTAGAAATAGAGCAGCAATTAGAGCAAAAATAGATGCTGAGATATTTAGATATTCGATCGAGTTCAGGATGTAATTTAACGCTTTCATATCTCATCACCATCAGTCGAATCTGAGCTGAGAAAAGCTGTTATTTTTGCCCTTGTTTCGTTATCTAGACATGACAAGGCTTCAGCGTGATAGCGAACTGGAGTATCCCGTAAATTCATATACGCGCGGTATGGGTTTTGCTTGGCATCGTTTTGCCATCGTTCGATCGATGCCGATCTGACATCACCGTTTAGGCTGTAGTCCAACCAATTTAAAAGACCTTCTACTTGCTCAATCATGCCGCCACATCCATATCTAAATAGAGGGCTGCTTCTAACCACAAAGCCGTTTGTTTATAGGATTCGAT
>Ga0163149_10007319_pt1 | contig 11151 bp, 10 predicted proteins | sample OliLakLV19MP5G1_FD_148604 | JGI IMG/M metagenome (GOLD analysis project Ga0163149, IMG submission 148604) | Freshwater microbial mat bacterial communities from Lake Vanda, McMurdo Dry Valleys, Antarctica - Oligotrophic Lake LV.19.MP5.G1 | ecosystem: Environmental > Aquatic > Freshwater > Lake >...
GTCTAACGCAACCAACGACATTCCCTGATGATGCGCCATGTAGGCTTTCACGATCACGCTGCGGCGGCCCGGCGGCAAATGGGAAGCCGTGAAATCAACGGATTCGTAGTACCCATACACGCCTTCCAGATTCTCCAAGCACAACTGCTTGAGGTTTGCCAATGCTGACTTCGGCTCGATCAGCAGAGCCAACACACTGGCGTACGGCGCGACGACCAAGTCCTCAGCAAGACCAGACTTGAGGCCTAGCCCAGGCACCCCAAACGCCCGATATTGGTACGTCATCCCGAGGTCCATCACGTTGTACGCGGCCTCGGAGATGCCCCAGGGCACATCCCGCTCCTTGCCATACGCGATCTGCTTGGCGACCGCTGCATGGCATGTTTCGCTCAACAGCGTGCCACGGTAAAGCTTCGTGACCAAGAGCGGCATAAGATATTCGAACATGGAGCCGCTCCAAGATAACAACACTGGGCGTCCAGCTGTGAGCGTGCGAGGCCGCCCCAGCCGAAACCAATGCTCTTGTGGCACATCCCCCTTCGCAATAGCGACGAGACTCGCCAAACGGGCTTCAGACGCCAATAGATCGTAGTGCGATGTGTCGAGGCGCACGTTGCTTGCGCTATAACCAATCGCGAATAGGCGGCGTTCCGCGTCAAACAGAAAGCCGAAGTCCATCGCATCGGCAAGTGCGCCTAATCTTCCTGCAAGCGTATCCAGCTCTCCGCAGGTCTCCGCGTTGGTGTTCCGGCAGTCTTCTAGCTCGGCCCGAAGCTTCGCAACGTAAGCCTTGCACACGGAATGCTCTTCAGTTGCGGCGGTCGTTCGACGTGCTACGGCGTGCTCAAGCGTATCGAGCCACTTTAGCGGGTCATTCAATACAGCAACGAGTTCCGCGGGAGTTCGGCACTCGCCAAGCGCTGAAGCGAGAGCACCAAATGCAGCTTCGTCGGCAAGAGCGTCAGGCACCGCTAAAAGCACCGAAGTAAACGCCAGATGGCGACGGGCGTCCGCATGCGACTCTTGCAACCCAAGCTGCGCGCGCATAAGCCAGGAGCGTGTTTCCGCGTTCTCTTTGTTCACCAACTCCCCAAGGCTGAGACACTCCGCAGCAAGGCGTCCAACTTCAGCTAACTCTGCGTCAATCGAGCCCAAACGCGACCAGTTTTCAAACGCGGTCTGGAGCGTTTGATCGACCTTATTTATCGCTAAAACCAGAGGAGCGTTCGTTTTTGATTGCTGGGCCGCAGAACGGCTCAAGCTGAGGGCGTCCCGGGCCGCCAGAAGACAAGCGCGATCGAGCACGGGCGCATTGGCAAGCTCGCGACAGGTGACACGCAAGGTCCAAAGATGGGCAGCGAGGTTTCCGCTGTCGACGGTGGAAACGTATCGGGGCTCGAGGGGCGCCAACGTCGTAGTTTCATACCAATTCAGCAGGTGTCCGTGATTCTTTTCGAGAACCTCCAGCGTCGAAAGCGTGCGTTCGACGCTCTGCACAAATGCCCGCAGTGTGATGAAGCCAAAGTCGCGAGCTGCTCCAAGCCCCAAAAGGTAGAGGCCTATGTTGGTTGGGGATGTGCGATGCGCAACGACACCGCGCGGCTCCTCCTGAAAATTGTCGGGGGGTAACCAGTGGTCTGCTTCGCTCACAAACTCTTCAAAGAAGCGCCACGTCCTGCGTGCGACGGTGCGCAAAAACGCGCGCTCCTCACGGCTAAAGGCCAGACTAACGTCTCGGCCTTTTTCGGGGAGCATCAGCCACAGCGCCAAAAAAGGTGCCGCCAACCAAGCGCTGAGAATTGGCGCTGCCACCAGCAAGGAACCGCGCTCGAAGACTGCAATCGCCCCCAGCAAGCCAAGAACCAAGCCCACGCCCACTAGCGCGCGTGGTTCGAGGCGTGCATTTTTGCGCTTCATACTGCGCGTGACCTGACTCATCGTCGTCCACTCGAGCAAGCGACGATGGCTGAGAAACAGGCGGAACAGAGTGCGCACAATCCCATCAATGGAAAGCAACGCTTGGTCGAAGAGGAAGGCCGTGCCGAGCAGCCATTGAGGAATGCTGATGGCAAGATCTCCTCGGGCAGCAGTTATTCGTGATTCACCGCGTTGAGTGCTCCGAGTTAGATTAAACAGGATGCGGAAAGGGACAGGCGCCAAGTACGTGCATAGGATCGCCAACGTAACAACAACCGCTGACCGACCGCCGACTAGCCAGCCGAAAGACGCAGCGAGAACAAGCGCAGGGGCAACCAAACTCCTCCGAAGGTTATCGCCTAATTTCCAAAGATCGATCAGGCGGAGCTCATTTCGCACAAGGCCATCGCGTGAGGGAACCTTCGAGCGAAGCCACGGCAAAAGCTGCCAGTCGCCACGTATCCAACGGTGTTGACGCATGGCGGCCACGGCGTACGAAGACGGCTGCTCGTCCAAGAGCTCGATGTCCGTTGCCAGCGCTGCGCGAGCAAAGCAGCCTTCGAACAGATCATGACTGAGGAGCTGATTATCCGGTACACGGCCATCCAGTGCGGCCTGGAATGCATCTACGTCATAGATACCTTTGCCGACGTAGGAGCCCTCTCGAAACAGGTCTTGGTACACATCTGAGACGGCATGGGTGTACGGATCGATGCCCGGCGGCCCGGCGAATATCCGCGCAAAGCGCGACTGACGGGAGCTTTGCGGCAGGGTACCTACCCGTGGTTGAATAATACCGTATCCACGCACCGCACGCCGCGTGATGGGGTCAACCACTGCGCGATTCAGCGGATGTGCAATGGCACCGATGAGCTCACGTGCGACGTCGCGCGGAAGCGCTGTATCCGTGTCGAGGGTAATTACAAATTGGACATGGGGGAGTGCCTCTCCGGACACAGTGATGTGAGCGAAGGAAGTATCCCTTGCTCCCCGCAAGAACCGATTGAGTTCTTCGAGCTTGCCTCGCTTTCGCTCCCAGCCCATGAAGCAGGCCTCGCGAGGGTTGAGCACGCGCCTTCGATGAAGAAGCCAGAAACGGGGAGCGCCCGTCTTAGGATGGCGAGCGTTCAAAGCGTGTATCCCATCGACTGCGCACGCCAGAAGCTCGCGGTCTCCCGCTACTACTTCGCTTTTTGCGTCCGTGAAGTCGCTGAGCAATGCGAAGTACAAGTGCGTCTCAGAATTCGCCAAAAATCGCACTTCGAGGTCTTCCAAAAGTTGTGCAATCCCTGCCTCGCTCTCCAAGAGCGTGGGCACGGCGACCAACGTTGTGTTGTCACTTGGCAACCCCTGCTTAAATTCAAGCTTCGGCAGTATCCGCGGTGGCAGGAGTGCCGTGACCACAACGTTGCAGAGACCAACGGCCACCTCACTGGCTGGGAGGATCAGCAACAGTATGAGGGGGATGCTCAGTCCGAACGGTGCATGAACACCAAGACCCAGGCCAACCAAGGCCACCAGGGAAAGAGTGATAGCCGCAAGTTGCCCAAAGTAGAAAAACGCCGGATGCGCAACTATCATGCGCAATGCTCGCTCTCTCAGCTTGGGTCGATAACCAATGGTCGCCTCCAAGATCTGCTCGCCCGCATCGTGCAAGTAATAACCTACGTGGGCTTGCGCCAGATCCACGGTGGCACATTGAGACGCCTGTTTGGCAAGGCCAATCGCCGTTCGAGCGACGTCCACTTCCGAAGCAGGCGACCGACGCGCCAAACGCTCAACGGCGTGTCGACATCGATCACGCGAACGGTCGTCTATCTTCGGGTAGGCTAACGCGGGATCGCTCGCTAAGATGGCTTCTACTTCGCTCACTTGCGAAAAGAACTCGTCCCATTCAAGCGCACCGATGACGCGCATGCTGGTAATAACGTTGCCGATGGAGACCTGATTGGCGGCCTCCCAAAGGTGTTGACTCCGCGTCAACTCTTCAGGCGTTGCGCCCAGCTTTTCGCAGTGAATCTGAACCCATTCGTGCACTTCAGGCAGCGGTCCGTGATGCTCACGCAGTCTACGCATGAGCTGTACGAGGAACGCTTGACGTTGGGCGAACGGCGACTGCGAAAGCTCCTTCAAACACTCCTCTGCATGTCTGGAACTGGGGCTCTTTAGTAGTCTACTCGCGAAGTGGTCAGCGTGCGCGCGAATGGGCGTGGCGAGGTCTTGCTCGACCATGGATCCAATGATGACCAAGAGGCCCAGGCGCAACATGATGGGAACGGCCCAGAGCTCACCAATCGTAAGAGGCGTTACCCGTTGATAGGCGGCGACGTAGCTAATGAGAATCGACTGATCAATGCGCGCATCCGTGTGTCGCAGGTAATCTAAGCACAACACGTACACACGAGGGTAGCCCTGCATCGCGCCACTCGAGATCCGCGGCAGCTCAACGAGGTAACCTCGAGGCAAATCCTCATGAATCTCGCGGATCTGCTCTTCCACAACGTGCGCATTGTCCAGTAACCATTCCTCGGCGGGTGATGGATCACGCCTAAGGATCTGATCATCGCGCAGATTACGATAAGCGGCGTCGATAAGCTGCCGCGTCTCCGCTAGGCGCTTCAGCAGCGGGCCACGCGTCGCTTTTTGGATTGCCGGACCGTGGCTGCGAGCCACATCTTCTGCGTGCTCACACAAGCGCTCTGTTGTGTAGATTTCACCTCTTAGGTGCGGGTGGCGGTCGGCTTCAACGGACGGATCCACCCCGGGGCACAAATGCGCTATCGCGGGCTCGGAGGCCCCCGCTATCAAGGTGCTCACAACCGTGCGGGCCGGCCCAATTCCTGTTCCGTCCTGGTCAAGACGGCGACTTCCCTGTGCCGCGCAGTGGCTCCAAACGGTGGAGCCACGCACCACTAGTTAACGGCCAGTCCGAAGGCTTGTTAGCACAGCCAACAAACGGCGCTTCACCATGGTAGGTGCAACCGGACGGGCCACCGCAGACGGGGCAGGGTTTGTGCAATGAAACGGCACGCCAATCGATGTCTATTGAACTTTTAGAAACGACGCGAGACATTGAATTTCCTCCAGATCCAGGCGACACCGAATTCTAAAAGAGCAGGTGCGCCCAGCGGAGGGGTCTGGTGCACATGTCGTGCCAAAGAAGTCGGCGAATGTACGGCACATTTTCGTCCCCCTCCCGCTTCCTTTTTGCCTCACTGTGGCAGAGCAATACACGCCTCTCGTTAGCGAACCCTTATAGAAAACTTCTGCTCTACCCAACCGGCTAGGCTCATAACCCAGGAAAGGCACAAGAACCCCTCTGTGTAAGGCGCAGACCACAATAGCCCTCTCTGGCTAACGCCGCGCATCAGCTGACTAACCCGCTGATTCTCATGGGTGGCACGATGTGTGCTTTGGGTTGATCGTTTCCGGAGGCATTCTGGGAATCGAACACCCGTTCGGAGTCAAACGATCCAGACGTTAAGGAGCGCAGTCAAAATGAACAAAGATCAAGCAAACGGCGCGTGGGATTCGATCAAGGGCAAAGCGAAGCGCATCTGGGGAGAGCTTACCGACGACGACATCATGAAGGCCGAAGGCTCGGCAGATAAGCTTTTTGGCACGATTCAGCGACGTTTTGGGGACACCAAGGAACAAATCAAGGCGAAAATCGACGCGCTTCATATCAAGTGAGCGAGCAAGACATCAACACTTTCTAAATGCATTGAGGTAATTATGTTGTGGACAATTGCAGTAGTTTTATTGGTCCTTTGGGCGCTCGGGATGGTCACTTCCTACACGATGGGTGGGTTCATCCACATTCTAATCGTAGTGGCGATTGTGATGGTTCTCGTGAACTTGATCAGCGGTAGGAAGGCAATATAGCAATAGCAAGCCCTGAGCCGAGGCAAACAACCTCGGCTGAGGCAGAATGTCACAGCGGTGTTTGCGAATTGAACGTACGGCTCTGACAGCGTCCCCGGCGAAAACCCAACGTGCAAGCTTTTCGTCGGGTGGTAAGCACGGTGCAGAGGCTGCCGGGCACCCGATCTTTCGCGAACACTTTACCGAGCATAGTAGGCGTCCGCGCATTGGCCCGCATCCTGCACTCCGTCCTGATTCCACTCAGAGATAACGGCACCAGGTGCCTTGCGGAGGTCACAATGTCATTGCAGACGCGGAGCACAGGAACGTTCAAACGGGCATTTTCGGAGCTTGAGACGGCACGGGACACCGCCAAGGTTCGAGCGCATTTGCTGACTCTCGATGCACGCGAACGCTGGCGGGAATTGGAGAGCAGTGCGGAAGCTCTCGAACAGAAGTTAGAGCGTGAGGGTGAAAAGGCTGGTGCGCTTGCTTTGGCCACGGTGGCGGAGTTGACCCACAGTCTCAAGGAGTTCATCCAACACAAGCTCCCAGGGGGAGGCAAGCTTGACGCGCCCGTTAATAGTATCATGACGCGCGATGTTCGGACGTGTTCGCCCGACGACTCCTTAAACGTACCCGCACAAATTATGTGGGAGGCAAACTGCGGAGGAGTGCCTGTCTTGGCGGACGGAAGAGCGCTTGGAATGATTACAGACCGCGATATCTGCATCGCCAGCTACATGCAGGGGCAACCGCAGACCGCGTCCACGGTCGCGAGTGCGATGTCGAAACATCTGTATACGTGTCAGGAAAACGATCCCGTAGTTCGGGTGCTTCAAGTTATGAAAGCCGAGCAAGTTCATCGTGTGCTTGTCACGGACAGCGAGGGTAAGCTGCTCGGCATCGTCGCCCTGGCTGACATTGCGCGCCAGCTGGGTTCCGTCGACGATGTAGCGCTCGCGGTGGCGATAGCGCGCGCAGTCGAGCGGCTTTCCGAACTCCGTTCCGACCCTGAAGGGGAACGCTCCTGAAATCCGAAGCTGGCGTTTTTACTTGATGACGCTCTGAACAGTCGCACAGCCGCCAAAGACTTCGACCTGAGGAGAGGTGTCAGCTTTGATGGTGGAGCAGGTTTGAGAACACAGAGTGATCCAAGTATTGCCGGCATTGTACTGCCACCCTTCGGCGCAACCTGGAGCGTCGTTGCGAGGAATGATAGCTGCGTTTGCCGCCACACCAGCCGGTGTGTAGACGATGTTCACTTTATTCGGGTCGGCCGTTTGACCTGCGGGAGGCATGGGCACTGGGTAGTCACAGGTGGCTACCTTCCCGGCGATCGCTCCGAGGGCTGCCGTCAAGCCGGCAGCGAAGTCTGGAACAGTCGTCATGTCGAAGTGGCAGTACGTGGGCCCATTGTCAGAACAGCCCGGAGTTGCGGTGCCACCCGCCGTGGCAGCCTCGGACAACCAGGTGCGCTCCGTATCACTGCCCGGCACGCCAACCACGAAAGTGCCGACGCCCGCCGCCTTGGCCGCAGCGACCTCGGCGACGATTGCGGCGGTGTTCGGCGGAGTGCTGGGCCGGCCGCGGCTGCCGCGTAGGTTCACGCAGCCCAAATCCTCGCTGGGCTGACCATCGGTGATGAGAAGCAGGAAGCGCTGGCCCTGAAGCGTCGTCATTTGAAGCGCGCCAAGCGCAAAGTGATAAGCATCGTGGGTGGGCGTTGAGCCTCCCGGCCTCATTGCCTCAATCGCCGATGTGAAGGTCATGCGAGCTGCTGAAGCGGCCGGACAGCGAGTTGCTCGCAGACGTTAATGCGGGAACGGTTGACACCCACTTAGTCGCGGCACCGCGCATTCCGTTGTTCCTTGGGGCTTCCCCCATCGAGCCACTCGTATCGAGCACGATTTGAAGAACTGCCGGGAGAGCATTGGTCTTCGCCTGCCATTGGCCACACGCGCCGCTGCGAAGCATCGCAAGGCCACCGTTAGCGAGGTCAACCGGCGCTGCGTTCGCGGGATCCGTGATGCCGTCGCCGAGATCAATCCCGCTGGGCGGGAGCGCTGCGGATGTGGTGGTCATACTGGGCATGGAGCCGCCCGGACTGGTTCCAGTTCCTGAGGGTGATGTTGCAGTTATGCCGCTCCCCTTGCCCCCATCGATGGTGCTCCCGCACGCAAAAAGGCCTATGGATGACACAAATAGAACGCAACGAGTCGAGTACGCATGGCAGCGACCTTTCCAATCAAAGTTTGTCGAAGCGGAGCAGGTGTTAACCGTGGCTTACCGCTGATGTGCACACACATGTACCAGGTTGGTGAGTGTTGTGGAAGCGAGAACGGACAACTGCCCACCTCGAACACCCCGCGTTTCGACGCCTCGAATACGGCTCATTTGAATAGATGGTGAATGTTTCCGCTCCGAACGCCTCGAATTCCCAACTCAGGATAAACTTCCACCGAGATCATCGGTAGCGAGCGTCAGCTAACGCTAACCATGCACCGCTGTTCCAAAGCGCCGCATCCAACCCACTTCTTCGTGAGACAACGGCCCGCGCTCGAGCGCTTTGAGATTCTCGGCGAGCTCGGTTTCATTGGCGGCGCCTGTGAGCACCAAATCCACGTTGGCGTTGGACAGACAGAATCGGTAACAATCCCCGGCTGTCATCGGAGCGCCCTCCCACGCGGCAGGTGCTTTCAGAAGCTTTCGCCAAGAAGTCGCGGTGTACGCGACCACTGCGGACTTCCTGGCCAAAAGCTGCGGGAAAACATCGCGCTCCGCACCTGGATGGGCCGCGCTGTAGCGCAGCATGAACACATCCAATGGCGACTCCCGCGCTAACTCCCCTGCACGCACCCGATCGTGAATGGAAACCCCAATCGAACGCACCTTCCCTTCTTCTTTCAGTCGAAGCAGGGCTTCCATCGTGCCTTCCGACCAGGCGGAGGAAACCCCCAACCAAAAGAGCTGAAACACATCGATAGTGTCTATTCCGAGATCCGAAAGCAGACGCTCCGCTGCTCGTCGTATACTTCCTCCGAAGTAGCCGAAGGAGGGTCCGGTCGCCAACACCAATTCTTCCCGTCTTGCCTTAAGCGCCCGCTTGAGTGCCGGCTTCAGATGCCCAGTGCGAAGCGCTGTCCAAAAAATGTAGTTGAGCCCCTGCTCCAACGCAGCCTCAAACCCACGCTCATCGATCATGTTGCAGGCAAGGCCCAGGCGATGCACCCGTTTGCCAAAAGCAGGGACATAACGGTGGGAAAATGAATTGGCGTCCATAGGCGCCCAGTCTTTGTACCGATCACGCAAAACGGCAAGAGTGGCGCCCAACTCAGGCCAATATAACTCAGCGCGGTTCGAGGCCCAGCTCCATTGGCGTCTTTTAGCGTGTTGGCACTGTCGCTGCTGACCCGGCGTCGCAGTCCATTTCAACCGTGAATTCGTCACCATTGCTGCCGGTAACCTGAGCCAGCCGACTGCCGTCGAAACGGATGCCGAGCGACCGATCTCGCGGGCGCCCTTCAAGCTCAGCCTTCAGCAGGCCAGAGCTGGGGCAGCTTCCAGGACAGACATTGAGCGCCTCGATACTCGTTGCGAACTTGTGCGAGCCTACAGTGCCCTGAGCCGTGCCCACTACATCGACACAATGCGTGTTCGTGTTCGTGATCACGTGACGATCGGAGCTGATTTGCATGGCTTTCCCACGGCGGGAAGTACCGGTGATGTCCGCATGCGAGGTTATCTCGCGTTGATCCGAGCCCAGCTTCACATCGGCTTGAGCGGCATAGTCCAACGCGTGTCCGTTACTCGTTAAGTTACCGCTGTCCGTGATGTCGACATGCAGCTGGCACGTTCCAGCATTTGAGAAGCGCGCATTGATGCCTCCGGCAAGCAGCATCCGGCCAAAGGGACCGCTACAGGCATTGAAATCCACGTGCAAGTCGGCGCCATTCGGCGTTTTCGCGGCACAACCCGTAGGCTTCAACCAGACCGGAGCGCGCTCTGCTGCAGCTGACGCGGCAAGTGCTGGATCATCGATACAGCTTGCTTCGATAGAATCCGTCACCAGCTCACCCGCCTCACTGTTGTTGTCGCTTTGAAGCGCTGAGCTGATCACCGCATCCGCAAACTCTTGGTCGACCTGACCGCTACACCCAGCCTGCAACACAGCAGCCAAGCCAACCACAGCACCGAGCGCCACACTCCTCAGCTTGAACGAACTGTTTGGGATCATGGCTCCAATTAAAGCACGCGGCATGCCAGCCAGAATCTAGGCCAATTCTCGGCCATTCTCCAGCTGGTGTGCCAGCGTCGCAGCGTCAGTAGTGAACGGGAGTTAACGGAGCCCAACGCAAGCCAGCAATTCATTTTTACCCACCACGTTAGAGCTTTGCCTTGGAAGATGAACCCGAATTTGGCTCTCGGACCACTAGCCCGCGCCCACCACCAATCGGAATTGGAATGCTATGCGAAGCTTCCACAATTTTTCTCCGCTGGTGCTGCTGCTCGCTGGTTGTTCCAGCGTCCGGCGAGTCGCGCGATCTTTCCTTCAGTGTGGACGCAGGGAAAACCTGGAAAGCCCCCACCGGACGACCCGGCCTGTGTGGCGCCTATTTGCGCGGTATCGCCGGCAACGATTCCACGGTCGTGGTCGCGAGTGGTCAAGGCCACATCTGCTTCTCCAAGGACGCCGCAAATACGTGGGCGATCGTGCAGGTAACCGATGGCTTCACGAACCCGATCGTTTGGACGGGCACAGTGTTTCGTATCTATCAGGGTTCAAAGCTGTGGCAGAGCAGCGATGGCGAAGCCTGGACGAGCCAAAGCATCGAACCCAACAACATCTCGGTAGCCACCCCATTAATTTCATCGATTTTGGCTACCTAAAAGGCCGGAGCCTGCGCGAAGCCGTAACGGGCCACGCGAGCGTTACCCTGCGACGCTGGTACTATTTTGTTCCGATTCTATCTTGAGTGAAGTATTCCTGATCAGGCGGGACTTGTTAGGCGGGAACAGCGCAAGGTGCTCTGCCTAATTGTGCGCATCTTGATCCAAGCGGAACACAACGACGCACAGCTAGAACCAGCCCAAATGCGCGATCGCGGCGTTTCTCCGTGACCCTCCCGTGCTAACTTCAACCGAATCACTTTGGCCGCATAGTGCTAATTCTTGGTGCTACACTCTATCCCAGCACGCAGCGGTAGCCGTGGGCCCGAGTAGAGGGTTTGAGCACCGTGCCCTTGGAGCCAGTCTATGAAGCCTCTCCTCACATCCATCGCCCTCGTGGCGACCCTCCCGCTGCTGATTTCCTGCACGGGCAGCGCGCAAGATAGTTCCCGACGTCCCGGCACTGGACCGGGCAGCAAT
>Ga0163149_10007321_pt1 | contig 11148 bp, 5 predicted proteins | sample OliLakLV19MP5G1_FD_148604 | JGI IMG/M metagenome (GOLD analysis project Ga0163149, IMG submission 148604) | Freshwater microbial mat bacterial communities from Lake Vanda, McMurdo Dry Valleys, Antarctica - Oligotrophic Lake LV.19.MP5.G1 | ecosystem: Environmental > Aquatic > Freshwater > Lake >...
ACGTCGTGTTGAAGTCCGGCGGCAATCAGCATCATGGAACCGTATACGAGTTCATGCGGCGCAAGGCGTTAGACGCGAACACGTTCCAAAACAAGGCCGTGGGAATCGCGCGACCCAATCACAAGCTCGACCAGTACGGCTTTCAGATGGATGGCCCGATTTATATTCCCGGCATTCTGAAAAAGGATGGCCCGGTCCGTCTTTTCTACTCCGGCGCTTACGAAGGCTACAAAGAGGTGTGGCCACAGTTCCTGCGCAATTCGTTCCCCGCCAATGAAATGCGCACCGGCGATTTCAGCAGGCTCACGACCCCAGCGGGACAGCGGGTCGCCATCTACGATCCGATGAATCCGCAGATGGTCAATGGCGACCCGGTTCGGACGCCGTTCGCGGGCAACATTATCCCGGCAACCCGGATCAGTCCCGTGGCCCGCGCTGTGACAGGTTTCATGCCGGCTCCGAACGCGACAACCGCCGGCTTGCGATATGCCCAGCAGAACGTCCTGAATCCGGACTACGCGGCCACCGACGACTTCTATAACCTTAGCCTGAAGTTCGATTGGACCTTCGGCTCCAGGCACCGCGCCTACTTCCGCCACGCGTCGAACGACCGTACCGAAGACCGCTGCATCAATGGCGTTTGCGGCTCTCCCGGCACCGACGGCCAGCAGCCCTTTCAACGCATCAACGACGCCTACGTTGCCGACTGGACCATGACGGTTTCACCGACCACCGTGTTGAATATACGTGCATCGAGCAATCGCTTCGTCGAGAAGGGATTTGGACGTGCCAACGAGAACTTCGATTTGACCAAGCTCGGCATCTCTTCCACATTGCTCAGCCAGATTCCAGGACCAGTTTACTTCGGTCGTTGGAATCTCAATGGCTACAGCCCACTTGGCCGCGGCCAAGGCATCAATATCACCAACAACTACAATCTGGCCGGCAACATCACCAAGATCGCGGGTGGCCACACCATGAAGATGGGTGCCGATATTCGTCGCATTCACTTCATCCAGCAGAATTCCGGCGACATTCTTTCCTTCACCGGCGAAACCCGCTGGACGCAGCGCCTCTTCAACCAGGGCGAGGCAACCTCGGGTGACGGCTTCGCGTCGTTCCTGCTTGGCGGTGTTGGGGGTTCTTCGAACTTCCCCGTTTATCCGTTCTTCCAGCAGTGGTACTTCGCACCGTACTTCCAGGACGACTGGAAAATCAGCCGCAAGGTAACCCTCAACCTCGGCCTGCGTTGGGATTTCAACCAGACCCCCAGCGAGAAGTACAATCGGATCAACCGTGGCTTCAACCCCAATGCTCCGCTTTCTTACGCCGGTCAGATTCCCGCCGCATCACTGGCCGAATTCCCCAATTTGCGCAACATCAAGGGTGGACTTGAATTCGCCGGCGTGAACGGAAATCCGGCAGTCGTGGGACGGAACGATATGAACAACTGGCAGCCTCGCATTGGCGTCGCCTATCAGTTGACAGACAAGACGGTGCTGCGCGGAGGTTGGGGACTCTACTTCATGAATCCCAACAATGACACCCTGCAGACCACGGGATTCTCGACCAACACGCCGCTTGTCAACTCGCTCGACGACGGGCGGAATCTGATTCCGAACCTGCTGAACAATCCCTATCCGAACGGCATCACCAAGCCTGTTGGATCCTCAATCGGAGCGAACACCTTCGCTGGACAGAACTACGGTTGGTATAACCCGAACATGGTTGTGCCGTACGTGCATCAGTTCTCGTTCGACATTCAACGCCAGCTTTCGAGCAGTTCGACGCTGAGCGTCGCTTACGTAGGCAGCCGCACCATAGGTGCCAACACCGAACGCGACTTCAACAACGTGACGCCGGAGTTCCGCAAGAGCTGCAATTTCGGCGAAGGCGGAGATCCTCTATTCTGCAACGCGCAGGTCACCAACCCTTTCAAAGGTCTGCCCGCGTTCGCCGGAACCGCATTCTCGACGGCCAACACGATCTCCCGCTTCCAAGCCAATCGCCTGTATCCGCAGTACAGCGGAACGCTCATCGAACGCGGACGCAACGATTCGAACATCTGGTACAACTCGCTGCAGGTCAACTACAACGTCCGCATGGGCCGCAGCCTGACCTTGATGGCGAACTACACGCTCAGCAAGATGATCGAGCGCTGGGGCTTTAACGACGCGGTGAACAACGTACAGCGCCAAGGCATCTATTTCAACGACCGACCGCACTTCTTCAAGTTCAACACCGTGTACGAACTTCCGTTCGGCAAGGGCAAGAAGTTTGGCGGCAACATGAGCGGCGTGGCGAACAAGTTACTCGGCGGTTGGCAGGTTAGCACCTTCAGCCAGGTTGGCTCGGGCGAACCGAACGATCTTCCGGGCAACGTGATCCAGCTCCGCGATCCCCGCACCATCGGTGGCGATTGGAATGGCACGGTTGGTTGGAAGAACCACCGTAATGTCGGCTGGAACCCCTGCGTATTGCGCCAGTTCAACGACGGCTCGATTCGCCCGCAGCAGTTCTCGCTCGATCGCGGCTGCGGCACGGATACATCCAAGTACGCCTGGATGATGACGGCGGATTACGCGCCGCGCTATACTCCGGCGCGTAGCGGGCAGATCCGGAAGCAGCCATTGTTGAACATGGACGTTTCGATCGCCAAGACGGTGCAGATCACCGAGCGCTTCCGCTTCCAGTTCCGTGCGGAAGCCTTCAATGTGACCAACTACTATTTCTACGGTCGCAACGACGGGTTCAACACCGATCCGAACAATCCGCTGTTTGGAACGGTCTTCCCGAATCAGGGCAGCACGCAGAACGGCTATCCGCGCCAAGTACAGCTCGGATTCAAGTTCTACTGGTAGGAATGGCAAAGTTGTTTAGCTCAAGAGAGGCGGTCTCCTTCGGGGGCCGCCTCTTTTGGTTTTTCTGCCTCGTATTGAATGCCGCGGACTTTCGCGTGACTACGCTACCCCACAGGCTCGAGCACTCTGCAAGTAGCAACAATCGACTCATCGAAACCATGACTGGCGGTGTCGCCGCGTTCGACTACAACAACGATGGTTTCGTCGATCTCTTCTTTGCCAATGGGGCGAAACAACCGTCTTTGCGCAAGACGGGCACGCAGTTTTGGAACAGGCTCTATCGCAACGAAGGAGGCAAGGGGTTTGTCGATGCGACGGAGTCCACTGGCCTGCAGGGCGAGGGATTCTCGATGGGCGTCGCAGCAGCGGACTTCGACAACGACGGCTTCACGGATCTCTTTGTCAGTGGCGTCAATGGCCAGTCACGTCTCTATCGGAATCATCGCGGTGTCTTCAAGCCGGTGGCTTTGCCGCCTGTGCCAGGATGGGCGGTTGGCGGCGGTTGGTTCGACTATGACCGCGACGGTTTCGCCGATCTCTTTGTCGTGAAGTATGTCGATTGGAATCCGGCGGAGGAACCCGTTTGCGGCGCCCCTGTGCGGACGTATTGCCATCCGCGTGAGTACGCGGGCACTGCAAATCAGTTGCTGCACAACAATCGCGATGGCTCGTTCACCGACGTTTCTGCTTCCGCCGGCATCGGCAAGCACATCGGCAAAGGAATGAGCGTCGCGTTCGGTGACATGGACAGCGATGGCCTGCCGGATGCATTCGTTACCAATGACACGGTTCCCAATTTTCTCTTCCACAATCGCGGCGACGGCCGTTTCGATGAGATCGCCGTGCGCGCGAGTGTCGCACTGAACGATGACGGGCGAGCGCTGTCAGCCATGGGTGTGGACTTTCGCGATATCGACAACGATGGCCGCGACGATCTCTTTTATACTGCCTTGGTCAATGAGACCTTCCCCTTCTTGCGGAACCTCGGCAGATGGCTCTTCGCGGATCTCACTTACGCCAGCCGCATCGGCGCTGCGACGTTGACTCGTAGCGGTTGGGGGGCGGGGATTTACGACTTCGACAACGACGGCCGCAAAGACCTGTTCGTCGCCGGCGGCGATGTCCAGACGAATGCGGAAGCGTACTCAAGCCGCAAATCCCGGCAGCCGTGCCAGTTGCTTTGGAACGAGGGCTCGCAGAAGTTCCGAGCCATCGATGTTGGCGAGCCTGCGCTGCATCGCGGTGCGGCTTTCGCGGACTTCGACAACAACGGGACCATCGATGTTGCCGTGTCGCGCTTGGGCTCTGAGCCAGTGCTGTTCTGGAATCCGATGAAGGGGCATTGGATCGGATTCCGAGTGAAGGGCTTGGGCGTGCGGATTACGATTGATGGCGCGCAGCACAATCATTCGACGACGGCGGTGGGATACGCGAGTTCTTCCGATCCGCGGGTTCACTTCGGCCTTGGCGCGGCTGCCACGGTTCGCGAAGTCGTGGTTCGTTGGCCCTCTGGCAAAGTCCAGAAGATCGCGAATCCGGCGGTGGATCGTTATTTGGACATCGCCGAGCCTTGAGCCGCGTGCTTGTCGCCTTGCACCGTATCGCCCTTGCGATAGTAGATCCGGCTGGCGAGTTCATTGGCTGCTGGATTGGTCGCAAGCAGCGGCTTGAGACGCAATAGGCTCTCGTCGAGCTTGCCCAATTGGAACAGTGCGCGTGCGTGAGTGAGAGCGCCCGCCTGACCGGTCGACGCGAGGATGGAAGAGGCCTCTTCCATCCTCGCGTCGACATAGAGGAACAACCCGTAAGCTTGCCGCGCATCGTCTCCAGCGCTCTTGTATGCGGCTTCAGCCTCAGCGTATCGACCCAGAGCTTCATTCGACTGTCCAATCGCCGTGCGGACTCTCGGCGACGACGCGGAGGCCTTGGCGACAGCGCGCAATGCCTCTTCATGCCGATCCATCGCATAGAGCGTGCGCGACCAAAAGTAGCAGGCATCGGGATTCTTGCCGTCGGCGCACTGCTCGCGAAAGAGAGGTTCCGCCTCGCGATAGTTGCCCGCTTGCGCGAGCGCCGCCGCGTCCTCTTTCACTTCGATGATTCGATTCGACTGCAAACTGTTCAGTGTCTGAACCGCACCACCCGGCCAACGAATCGTGAGGCTGTCGATCTTCGTGCGAGCGCCCAGTCCGATGTGAACCCGATACGGGCTGGTCGCCCCGAACCCCTCGCTTCCCTTCACTTCGCGATAGGCAAGCCAAGTCCCATCTCGCGCAGTGATCTGTGTACCGATGGCATGTGGGCCTTGCAAATCGATCTCGACCCAGTTTTGTTCGTTGCCGCTAAGGTTCTCATAGAACGCATTGAACGCATGATCGCCCGGATAGTGGCCGCCCAACTGCGCATAGACATCGAGGTCGCCGTCGTTGTCGATATCCACAAAGCTCACGCCGTGGCCTTTGTTGCCGGGCCTCGCGAAGCCAACAGCGCGGGTGTGATCGCGAAACGTCCCGTCTCCGTTATTGCGGAAGAAGCGGTTCGGCTCGAGCCGCGTCAATTGCGGATCGCCAGTGCCGAAGTAGATATCGAGATAGCCATCGTTGTCGAGATCCGCAATGCCCGCGCCCATCGTACCCATCGGAGATCCAAGCCCCGCCTTCAACGTCACGTCGCTGAACGTTCCATTTCCGTTGTTGCGGAACAAGCGGCTCGCATCGGGATGCAGGGACGTCGGCTCTGCGCGCAATCCCTCAACAACGACAGGCCAAGGCGCAAGACTCGTGGTGAGAATGTCTGGAAAACCGTCGTTGTTGTAGTCGAAAAAGAAACAGACAAAGCCGTTGTGCGGCGGCTGCGCCACCCCCGCTGCGCGCGACACTTCCGTGAACTTCCAGCCGCCGTCGTTGCGATAGAGCCGGTTCGGCGCGTCGTTGAGTCCATTGATGAGGATGTCGAGATCGCCGTCTTTGTCGTAGTCGCCAAGCGCCACGCCAATCGCACCCCACTGCGGCGGCTCATTGAAAGGCGTCGCGCGCGTGAACGTCCCGTTGCCGTTGTTGCGGTAGAGTTGCGGCGTGCTGCCGTCTTTCAGAACGCCATTGGCGATCACGATGTCCAGCCAGCCGTCGTTGTCGAGGTCGCCCCAGACGGAAACGAATCCATCGCCCGCATCGCCTGCTCCAGACTTCGCAGTGACATCCTCAAACTTGCCCTTGTTATTGCGATAGAGACGATTCGGCATGGGTCCGCTCCAGCCGTTCAGTGTAATGTAAAGATCCAGCCAGCCGTCGTTGTCATAGTCCACAAGGTTGAGACTGTAGCCCGATGGGACTTTCGCGAGTCCAATGGTATCGGTGACCTCAGTAAAGCTCTTGCCACCATCGTTGCGAAAGACCGCCATGAACGTCCCAGATCCTGCGAGAAAGAGATCCTGATCGCCGTCGTGATCGTAGTCCGCCCAAGAACAGGTTCCGTTGCCGTCGAAGCGGTTCACGCCGAGTTGTGGGGCGATGTCTCTGAATGCCAGCGTAGATTTCACTGCGGGCAATTCGGGAAACGAAACATTACGAGGAAGCGGTGGTCGTGCAGCCTCGGGAATTTGATCGAGCGAGACCTTGAGCATCCACTGATCGATTGAGTTCGGCTTCCACTGCAGCGCTTCGTAGAAAAACCTGGCTGCGTCGAAGTAGTTTCCGCTGCGATAGTAGGCGGTTCCGATTTCTCGTAAAGTCTCGGTCTTCTGTTCAAGATCCTGTGTGCGCTTGAGCACCTGCTGAAAGTAGAGAATCGCTTTCGCAAAGTCACCGCGGCGCGACAGCGTCTTGCCAAGGCCATAGAATCCAGCGGTTTCTTCCGCACTGTATGGCACTGCGGAATCGATCACGCCTTCGAGTAAAGGGATGGAACGATCGAGCCCCAGCAGCGGATCATGCGGCACGCGATGCTCGCGATCGTGTGTGAACCGAACCTCACCTGACATCCACTCGGTGAGATTGAGGATGTAGGCATTGGAGTTCGGTTCGAGCTTGGCGATGCGCGCGCCGAGTTCGTAGGCGAGATTGGGATCGTAATAAAGCAGTTCGGCGCGGGCGTGGATGACGGCCTTGGCACGCAGGGTCGGGATGTGGTTCACATCGCGTGTGAGCGCGGCGGCGAGCGCTTCCATGGCGAGTGCGAGCGATGTGCGCCGCTTGGTGACGTCCTGGATTCGATAAAAATCCAGCAGATGCGAGCGCGCGCGTTGATACCAGGTTTCGGCGTCGTTGGTTTGGGCTTTGTCTAGCAGGGAGCGAGCTTCGGCTGTCTTGCCTTCGCGCAAGAGCAGTCGAGCGGCGTTGAGCGGATCTGCCGGTTGGGCGCTCGCCATGGCAAGTAATAAGGCTACAGAGGCCCAACGAAAGTGCACGATTCCATGATACGGAATAGATCCGGTACGACGCGTGCAACTGCGAAACATCGCGGCGAAACGGTTCGCAGATTCCTCGCAACTCGAAAAAGCAACGCCTATGCGATAAAACTAGAGGGTGGTTCCTTTTGGCCGACATGGCCTTTCACTGCAGTTGCCTTCGAACATTGAGAGAATCGTTCATCGCGGATCGCCACCGGTTGCGGATGAGCGTGCGGCGGTGGCCGAAGCTCTCGCGCAGCCCATCGGCACGCTGCCTCTGCGCAACATCGTCAAGCCCGGTGAGCGAATTGCGATCGTCGTCAACGACATCACGCGCCTCACTCGAACCGATTTGTTTCTGCCTGCTGTTATTGCCGTACTGAATCAGGCAGGCATCCCGGATCGCGACATATTCATCGTCTTCGCTCTGGGCATTCATCGCAAGCAAACTGACGCAGAACGCATCGAGATCATCGGCGAAGAACTGCACCGCCGCATCCGCAACTTCGATCACGACTGCTGGGATGACTCTGCTCTCGTCACGCTGGGGCGCACGTCGTTCGGTAACAACGTGCAAATCAATCGCCAAGTGTGGGAAGCGGATCGCATCATCCTCACCGGCGAGATCATCTATCACTTGATCGCCGGATACAGCGGCGGACGCAAGAGTCTGGTGCCGGGAGTCGCGGGCGCAAAGACGACCACTTTCAACCACAGCATGATCTTCGATCCGGCCTGCAGAGCGGGCGCGCTCGATGGCAACCCCGCTCACGAGGATCTGCTCGAAGCCTGCCGCATGGCGGAACCGGATTTCATCGTCAACGTGGTCTTGGATCCGGAAGGCCGATTGTTGCGCGTGGTTGCAGGGCACTTCGATCTCGCCCATCGCGAAGGCTGCCTCGCCGTGGACGCCGCACTGTCTGCTTCGGTTAACGAACCCTACGATCTGATCGTTGCATCGGCGGGTGGATATCCGTTGGATCTCGATCTCAGGCAGGCCCACAAAGGCCTCGAAAACGCCTGTGCGGCGCTGAAACATGGCGGCTCGATTCTGTTCTATGCAGAATGTCCCAATGGAGCGGGCCACCAGCGTTTCACGGATTTCATTCAGAAATACGATGACGAATTCGCGATGCAGAAAGCGCTGGAAGATCGCTTCGAGGTCGGAGGCCACAAGGCTTATTGGATTGTACGCCTTGGGAGACTGTACGATGTCTGTTTGGTATCCACGCTCGATTCAGCCTTTGTGAACCGCTGTCACTTCCGCCACGTGCCCGTTGCCGAGCATCAAAGGTGGGCGGATCAATTGTGCGCAGGTGCAAAACGCATGGGGTTCATGCCGCATTCCGGCCAAACACTTCCGATTGTCAGGAGTTCTCGCTAGTTATGCAGACATATCCGCTTTACATTGGCGGTGAGCAGGTGGAAACCGCTTCGCAGCGCACGATTTCGCTGCCTTATGACGGGTCGGCTGTGGCCCAGGTGCAGGAAGCCTCGGCTTCGATTGTGGATCGGGCTGTGGCTGCCGCTCGCGAAGGGCAGCGCGCGATGGCCGCGATGAGCAATGGTGAGCGGTCCGATCTATTGTTTCGGCTGCATGCGATACTCACGCGCGAGGTTGCGGAAATCGGACGCCTCATCTGCATCGAGTCTGGCAAGCCGATCAAAGAAGCTCGCGTCGAAGCGGATCGCGGCTTGCAGACCTTGCTTACGGCGGCGATCGAAGCTCGCAATCTGCGCGGTGAGGTCGTGCCGATCGATGGGGCAGCGATCGGCAAGGGACGCATGGCAATGACCGTCCGAGAGCCCGTGGGTGTGATCGCAGCGATTACACCGTTCAACGTACCGTTCAATCTGGCAATGCACAAGATCGCACCGGCACTGGCGTGCGGAAACGCGGTGGTGCACAAGCCTGCGGAACAGACTCCACTTTCGGCGTTTCGTATTGCGGAAGGCCTGCGTGAAGCGGGTGCGCCGAGCGGTGCGTACAATCTCATCACGGGTGAAGGGCGTGCCTTGGGCGAGGCAATGGTGGCACATCCGGGGATCAATATGATCACGTTCACCGGAAGTGCGGCAGTCGGCAAATGGCTGCGCGCCAACTGCGGCTTGAAGAAACTCACTCTCGAACTTGGCAACAATTCCGCGATGATTGTGGATGCCGATGCGGATCTGAATCTTGCAATCGCGCGCACGGTGATCGGCGGCTTTTCGCACAGCGGACAGGTTTGTATTTCTGTACAGCGTATTTACGTTCACCATTCGCTGGCGGATCGCTTCACCGAAGGATTGAAGGCCGCAGTGGAGAGATTACGGATCGGCCATCCACTCGAAGAAGTGACGGATCACTCTTCGCTGGTTTCGGAAAATGCCGCGAAGCGTGTGGAAAGTTGGGTCAACGAATCGATTGCCGATGGTGGACGTCTGGTGACTGGCGGTACGCGCGTCTACGCCACGATTCCTCCCACGATCCTGCAGGATGTCCCTGAGACGGCCAAGGCAATGTGTCAGGAAATCTTTGGCCCGGTCGTTTGCGTGAATCGCTTTTCACGTATTGAGGACGCCGTCGCGCTGGTGAACAACTCGTCCTACGGCCTGCAGGCGGGCGTCTTCACACGCGATCTCGAACGCGCGTTCCGCACGGCGCGGCTGTTGCAGGTTGGCGGCGTAATCCTCAACGATATTCCTACATTTCGCGCGGATCCGATGCCGTACGGCGGCGTCAAAGAGAGCGGACTGGGACGCGAGGGTCCGCGTTATGCGATGGAAGAGATGACGGACACGAAGATCATCGTATGGAAAGTGTAGCCTCGTGGATCGCAGGTTATTGCGATGAGTTGGTGCATGTGGACGACCACGGCGAAGCAACCCTTGCCGAAGCGTTGGCGTCCAAAGGTGTGCGGGTCATCGGCGCGGATCCATCGCGCGGGGTGGATGCGGCTTTTGCGCTTGCCACATATCATCCGCAAAATGTGTTAGGCGTAAATCTGGACGATGAGAGCGTGATCGAGATTTTGAGTTGTGTAACGGTGGAACGGTTCTTTCATGTCCCTGCTTTTGAGGCCGATTGGCCTTCGGGTTGGAAGGCGACCGTCTCAGAGCATGGTGTTGTTGTAGAGAGGTGTGATGAATCGACGTGACTTTCTGCTAGCCAGTGGCTTGGCCGTTGGGGCTTTCGCCCAGAACGACAAGCTCAAGGTGGGATGCCAGACCAATGCTTGGAAGATTGAAGTTCCTGAGTTTCGCAATCTGTTGACGGTGCTCGCTTCGATCAGGAAGATCGGATTCGAAGGCTTCGAGACCGGCTACCGCAACGTGCAGGGCCAGTTCGAAAATGTGAAGGAAGCTCGCCAGCAGATTCGCGAAAGTGGTCTGCGATTCTTCGGATGCCACATCTTTCAGTTCGACTACGATCCCAAAAACAATATCCCGGAGTGGAGCCTCATCGAGCGCATCGCCAAGGGATCGGCGGCCTTAGGCGCGGAACGTTTGATCTTGAGCGGCGCTCCCGCAGGCAACGATTTGGAGCGGTTGCGTTGGAAGGTCGGAGGATTGGGACGCGCCGGTCGCCTCTGTCGCGACCTGCGAATGACAAGGCTGCTTTATCACAATCATGGTCCGGAATTCGAGAACGATGCGTTCGAAATGCGCGCGATGATGAAGGACACCGATCCCGACACGGTGCGGTTTCTGATCGATTGCGGACACGCGATGCGCCGCCAAGTGGATTTGGCGGCGTTCTTCACGAAGTATCACAAGCGGATCGAAGCACTGCACCTACGCGATTTCAAGGGCGACGTCCAAGTGCCGCTCGGGCAGGGCGAGTTCGACTACGTGCCGTTGGCGGCGGCGGTGAAGAAGACAGGCTGGCAAGGCTGGGTGTTGAACGAAGAGGAACGC
>Ga0163149_10007322_pt1 | contig 11147 bp, 9 predicted proteins | sample OliLakLV19MP5G1_FD_148604 | JGI IMG/M metagenome (GOLD analysis project Ga0163149, IMG submission 148604) | Freshwater microbial mat bacterial communities from Lake Vanda, McMurdo Dry Valleys, Antarctica - Oligotrophic Lake LV.19.MP5.G1 | ecosystem: Environmental > Aquatic > Freshwater > Lake >...
GGCCAACATGATGCAAATGCTCCATGCCGCATGTGACCTTCAAGAAGCTGTCGATCAAGATGAGTGGCGACATGTGTTGTTTCGGTCGATTGAATTTGTTCATTCATTTGAGCTCTCATCCGTTGTTGCGGATGATGATCTTGTTAAGCAAATGTCAAGTGGCGATCGTAACCGAAACACCTTCTATCAAGCATGCGCCCGCGCGCTGTCATTCCATGCTAAGTTCAACAAGAAAGCGCCAGTCGATCCTACTACACTGGTTGAATTCAAAGACACTGTTTTTGCCAAGATTCTAGCGCCTATCTTAACACGATGGTGGACAGTCGGCGAATGAGCTTCCTATTTATTCGAGCACTACTTGCCGCTTTGTCATGTTTGCCAGTCGATCATCAATTCCTATCCTGGTGAATCGAAGGCAAATCGAATCGCTTCTGCTTTGTTTTCTTTGATGACCGACCAAGCAAACTTCATCGACATGTGTTTGGTGCACTGTTTCAACAAAGCATGCATGCATCCACACTTGCAATGGTTGCAAGCATGCACCGACCTCACCAACAAATGTGGATTTCAGGCTCACAACATTGCAATTCGACATCATCTAATGGAGGAACAGTTGACTCGTCTGTTGATTGATCCAAAGATGGGTGATCATTGTGAAGCGATTCGCGGTAACGACCCAGATGGAGCTCACTTTCACAAGCTTGAACTGTGCATGACTGCAAGTCTTGAGTCCTTGCACAAGCACTTCAAACGGTGGACATCAACGGAATTGCTTCCTGCAGCATTGATGAGCGAAGCTCCATTTGCTAAAGCAACAGCGGCAGTGACACTCAAGACAGACATGCCACCACCCGAGTCGTTTGGAGACCTTTGCGAACATTCTTCCAAATCCGCAAAGTTTGTTTCTGAAGCGCATGGTCAACGAGTCAGTGTCTCGCGATTCAATTGATTCATTCGAGAGGTTGTCGATGATAACAACCAATGTCCTGCCACTGTCACGCAAGCCGCGGCATCTGCATTACAAGGTGTTGACATGCGGAGCACGGTTTACAATCCCGATGCTGGTCTTCGATTATTCCTTCACAAGAAGCATTTACCACTTCCATCACAAACTCAATTTGTGGAAACTGGAGTGAAAGATGCCAAGAACGTTTCTGCAACTGATCGGTCGGAACGTGTTCGCACTTGCATGTCAGTCATGCGTTCAGCCACTCCACTTGGTAAGACGCAGACAGATGCCAATGCAAACAAGATAAGAGCAATTGTTGCATCAACAGCAGAGAGAATCAATCCTCACATTGTTGAGTGTGATCAAGAAGAGCACAAGCAGAGATTTGACCGTGTCAAAGCTTTGATGACCAACGAACACTTCAAGCAAGAGCGCACCACTCAGAAGATTGTGCACTTTGAAAGCACAGCAAGCAAGCACAAGAAACAAAACAAGAATCAAGCTATGAGAGAGCAACAGAAGACTCCGGCCGTCAGTGGCTTGACACCTTGCGGAAAACTTACGAAGGCACGAAACATGTTGGATTTGGAAGAAGAATTGCTGTTCCGTGGAGTACCAATTGATGATGTGCCCAAGTCAATAACAGAAAGAAAGAATCAACTCAAAGAGCTTGAAAGCAGACGACTCATGGATGTTGGGGTGGGCTCTTCTGTGGCCAAAGATCAATCAAAGAAGCTCTTTGTGAAGCAATCAAATGCTCCGTTCAGGCTGTCGGATTAACGGAGGGACCATGGTGCGTGCTCCGGTGTTTGCAGCTCTCTCCGCAGTTCAATGCATCTGTCACTCTAATCAACATTTTGCCTCTCCACATGCAGAAACGCACTAATGAATGCACCACCATGAAGATCAAGCCGGCGACGGCAGCTGCTAGCTAGCTAATTGGACCAACTACACAGAGAAGATTTGTGAAAACAGTGACATTTGCGTGTTATTTGTGTTTGTATTGTTCACTCACGAATCTGGCGGGATCGGGTCCAAAAATTTTCTCGGAAGCACGGAAGGTTCGCGCACTATGCTAGCTAGACGCATGCTTTCTTCACGGAACCCAAAAACATCAAAGATAATTACAGTACTAGCTAGCTAGTAGCTAGCTAGCTAGCTAGTAGTAGTATGTGGGCAATCAAAGGTTAACCATTACAGTTTTCATATGTTTGTCAAAGCGAACGAAACCAAGATGGAATGCAACCACAAAAAATTAGTTGCACTTGTCACAAGTTATTATGTATGTCAAATTATGTAAGCATCGGCAAGGCTTGAGTTTTCGAATTGGCCCCTGTCTAGATGCGAGCGGTAGTGTAAAAGACTGCTAATACAGCGCAATCAAGGAACAGCTGGAGCGGCATTGGTGGTTGGAGCTACGAGATTGGTCCTATTGATATCGGCCAAATTGCCACCATGAAAGTACGTTTCGGGAAGGAAACAAAGCTGAAGTGCACTTTCCTGCTGGGGCACCGACAATTTGTCAAACGTCATATTCATGGTCTTGGGTGGCGGACTGAATCCATGCCACGAATCATACGTCCAGTTGAGCAATTTCCACCAGTGTTGAACACCTACCAAAAAAAAACAAAAAACCGACGACTTTGTAAGAGGAATGAAAATTTTACAGTGTATACGAAAAGAGCAACAGCCATACTTACCTTCACCGACTAGTTCATTCCAACTGTAGGAATAATAATGCTGGATGAAACAGTCATACCAGAATCTGTCAATGCCCAAGTCTCGGAAGCTTTCCACCTGCTGAATCGTAAGTTGCCCAAAGGCTGTAAAATTGTAGCGATCGTTCTCAATGTCGGCCATTCCGATATTGTTCCACGTCCTTTCGGTGTAACCGAGGACCATGGTGTCGTTCTTTTGGGCTTGTGTAAGATTTTTCCAAGGCGTCAGGCGTGTCTTGGGCAATTCCCAAAGGGAGATGTTGACTCGGGGCACATAGAAAATGGTGATGACAGTGCCGGAGGTGTGGTCGTTCTCCGGTGTTTCAGTGGTATCGCCGCCATTCGGGTTGACGTTACCTAGTTCTGAATCGGCTGGATCTGCATCGGTTGGATTTCCATCGTCTGGCTCTTCATCTTCGGGATCTTCAACAGTTGGCTCGGGAATATCGTACAAGTCCACCTCCACATCTCCTGCCCACGCCTCGGGCGAGAAGCAGATATTCTTCGCGGCTTGTTTCTCACTGTCCGTCAGCTCAAAGTAATCTTTTCCTTCACTTCTCGGGGGGCTAATTTCTCCTACCCAGGATCGATTGTTCCAACCCAAGGCCTGAAAGTACTTTGCGACTCCAGCGCCCACAAGTTCGGTCCAATTGAAATCAGCATAATGGTTCATGTGGCAATCCCACGATTCTTCCGAAATCTCCAACGTCGTCGCAATCACATCAATGGCTGTCAAAGGAGTATTCTTCTGGACCGCGACATCGGAATTATCCATGAGGCTTGTCCTGTTTATGCTTGCGTACGATAGGGATTCAATATCCGCCGTACCTGGGATATTCCAAGAACGTTTGTCATCTAAAAAATGCAAAATATCACAATTATTAGGCAATGAATGAAATATTTGGTGGTCATTAGATCCAATCTCCAATGATTATGGATCGTGAGCAGATAATTACACACACGCCGCAACACTATAACTTACAGTCCAACAGATTCTTGACTTGGTTTCGCGTGGCCCCATTCAGTTTATCCCAGACGACGAAACGGCTGTAAGGGAATTCAGGAAGAACACGGTCGACCACAGCTGTCTTTCGATGTCGTAAAAAGCCAGGTGGTGCAGCAGCAGCAGCAGCAGTAGCAGCAGAGGTGGCGCCGATCGACAAAGCCAAGGCAGTCAGCGCAAGCACAACTATAGTGATATTTTTTGCAAGATAAGTCATCATCGTATATAGATTTTTGATTAATGTGTCAGCCGGAATAAATGAGAGAGATCTTCTTTCTTTAAGAAAACAGTGGGTGAGGCAAAAAAGATACAGTAGGTGTTCTCTTCCTCGTTGGACGAAGAACCGGAACACTGCAGCATTCATGAAGTGGGATGCGTGCCGATATGGCAACACGTTCTGAGAAAAGTCCAACAAGCCGACAGCCTCTAAGTGAAGGAAGCGAAATGGTATTGGATCGGATAGATCCACGTGCACCTTTGTGAAGTTCGGCACTCAGTCGCATATCCATGCGTGATCCCATGCTTCTCAGCTGCACACTGGCTCTTTAACATGAGAACCCCACACAGCCTCCCCGGGCCGACGAATCTCACTGACTGTGATCCTGGCACCACTCTGCTATGATAGCCACTGCACTCCTAGCTCGCTAGCCACAACCACTGGCAGCAACATGAACAGAATGTGTGAGTGTTTGCTGTTGATGTCAAGCTTCTGTTGTTGTTTAATTTTTGTTGATGGGAACTTAGAATTGCAAGTCAACTTTGTTCCAGCAAGCTAGCCCACTGTCTGTGAATGTGAAGAAGGTGTTGGCTGCAATGATTTTTTTGGTCATTTTCGCCAATTGCCTTTTTCAAATGCTCTGATCAGTCAGAGACAGAAACACCCTCAAGTTTTGTTTGCTTAGTTTCTAAACTTTAATCCCTGCTGAAATTTGTCATTGTTGAGAATCATGTTGTTCACTGTTGCCAGTCGAAACCTGCATTTTTCAGTTCTCAGGGATGCACATTTCGTGGCTTGCTTCTTTTTGTGCGTTGTTTCTTCAAATCAGAATCTTGTTTTCATTGCCTTCTGCAAACAGTGACAAATTTTTGTTGAATTGGTGGTCAAGATGGGTTCTTTTAAAGATCTGAATTTTTGTTGTTGAACAGTCATGCTTCATGATGGTTTTCGGGATCCTCTCTTCTGTCTGTTTTGGCAAACATCATCGGGCTAATGGGTTGCAAAAACAAATGACATCTGTTTGTTGCCATGACACGCAACATTTTTTTTAGCTATGATTCTATGTGCCTGTCATGCCCGTGTCCAATCGAACGCCTGATGACTGTCATGCTGAACAAATGACACCATTGCGAGTTTGATCGGCGCAGCTTGATGCTTGAAGAAGCATCATCATTCAAAAATTGTCTTCAGCATTGTGTGCAACATGTGTCTATTTTGTGTCTCTCTCTCTTTCCATCTGCAACTGTTGAGGCTCCCACATAAGGCTCAGTTCACATTTGTAACCTGTTGCAGGAAAGGAAAGGAAAGGAACAGTGGGAAAGTTCAGAGGTGTGCGTGATCAAGCGAGCGTGCGTCCAATGTGCCTTTTCCCATGTTGAGGGGGCGGTTGTGACGATTTGGGACATGGGGTAGACATTCAAGAAGCGTACCAAGGATTCTCAAATCGACAGATTGGCGACAATACGATGATGGGGTGCGACGGGTACAGCACTACCATAAACCCCAAATAAATAGCACTATGATGCATTTGGCCAGAAGCTAGTCCATTCAAAGCTTCATTTCATTGATTAGATTAATTTAAGTTCTTGTGATTGTCTAGCTAAGTTGATGCATTTGGCCAGAAGCTAGTCCATTCAAAGCTTCATTTCATGTAGTGGACAAGTATCTCATCCATCATTAGGACAAAAATCATTCAGCTGGTTAATTGATAGAATGGACTGGAACAACATGTTGACAGCACGATCTCCAAGGGGCGTCATAGTCACGGGATATACATCCACATCCACAGCAGGTTGGTGCCAAGAACGACGACAACAAGGCGGCTATTGTGGTTGTTTCAAGGCAGGCATGCCTCAGAGTTGTCAATCTTGTCACAAACCCATTCGAGAAGGCCACTGCATTTTCAAGACGCAATCTGCCGGATGGGTGCATGTCTATTGTGAATAGGATGCTGTCCGTGGACTGCCCTCGATTCAGCAAGGTTTACGAAAACGAGCTTGCTTAGATGTCATTGAAGACGAAGAAGAACGACCATCGGCACGTCGCCGCTTAACTTATGACAACCAAGAAGAAGAAGAGGGAAAACAAGAAACAAAAGGACCCTCTGAAAAGTCTAACGAAAACGGGTACGAAACACCAGCTGGAGAAGAAGACAAGGAAGAAGAAGAGAGGGAAGATGGGGACAATGGCCAGTCTTACTTGACAAAACAACAACGAGATATTCTAGCCTTTGAACCGAAAGTGGGGGGTCTTCCAGTATGTGTCAATGCGCTGGCCGGGTGTGGCAAAACCACCACCATTGCGCTGCTATGTAATGCTCTTCAACAACGCCACCCTTCTGCCGCAATTCTGTATCTTGTCTTTAACAAGAAAAATCAAGAGGAAGCCATGGAATCTGGAAAGTTTCCCAAGGAGAACATGGAAATCCGAACCGCCCATGCCTTTGTGTTGCGGTATTACTTTGGGACGGCCCACATGAACTCGTTTTCGCCAGAAAACGATTACGACTTGGACGATATCGTCGACAAGTTGCGGCTCAGGGAATACATGATGAAAAACTTTCCCGACGACAACCATCTTGGCGGAACATTTTTGCGCAAGGTCAAATCCGTGGCGTTGTTTGTCCGAAAGACATTGCACAATTTCCAGGCATCCGCCGAGGGACGTGTCGACGAATCTCATATTTTTTGGAGGGCCCGGGATAAAACCAATTTGACGAAAAGAAGTCAATGGCGAGGTCAAATTCCAACTCCCAAATACAAGGAATGGGCCGCCGAATTTTTTAAAATTGTCCAAGATCGATGTCATGCGGTTCGTGACCAGGGCGGGCGCGTCCAAGGAATATCGTATGATGGATATCTCAAAGTAGCACAATTGGAATGCGATTTGACTGGGGCCTTCCAGTTCGTGATTGCCGATGAAGCACAAGACCTGACACCCTGTCAAGCAGACTTGTTTTGGGGTGATCCTTTCGTCCGTAAAGATCGCGCCATATATTTGTTTGGAGATCGATACCAAATGTTGTATCGATTTCGCGGCGCGTCCCATTCCTTTTTTCACATGTGGGAACAAAGTCCCTACACATTCAATTTGACGGGATCCTTTCGCTTTGGAGAGACCATTGCAAAGACGGCCTCGATTGTTTTAGAAGCTGTGGGTGGCGTCAGTGGAGACAAGCTTGTGGGACGTGCCGAAAGTGCAGGCCAAGTGCACGACGAAGCGGACTTTGGCAATCATGGGACAGTCTTGTGTCGTACCAACCAAGGTATTTATAGCTACCTTTTCTTTAACAGGCCATCCCGATGGACCCATTTGAGTGGTGCCAAAGAAGCCTTTCATACACCACCGACCTGGGTGTTTGCATTGGAGTCCTTTCTTCAAACTCAAAAAAAGAATAATGTCAATGATATCGGGAACCCTGTCGCCCCCGAAGAGGACGACAATATTCCGATTGGAGCAGATACGTTTCTGTACAAAGGCGAACGATTTTCCACTGTGCAAGATATAATCGATTACATCGACGACGAAGGTGACATGGACTTGGCAAAGTATCTGCAGCTGCTGCAATTTTTGAAAGCACAACAGCAGAGCTTGGACGACTTCCTTGTCACGATTCGAGAATCCTTTTGTCCACTCGCCGGCAATGACCCCACTACTTTTGATGGCGTTGTGATTGGGACCGTTCACAAAGCCAAGGGACTGGAATTTCCGCGGGTGCTTATCTATGATGATTTCAAATTCAAGGTCATCGAAAGTCAAGTCATTAATGAATCGCGTCATTGCGACGAGGGTAGTATTTTGTACGTGGCATTGACCAGAGCCGAAGAACACTTGTTTCTGACTGCGGCTGCCAGAGAGTGTCTCAATGGATTGGCGGAAACCTTGGGGGTTGACGGTATTGATTTCTCGCCATATCGCAACATGAAAGAAATTAGGTGTGATGTGGATGAGCAGTGGAAGGAGTTCAAGTCACAAAAGCCAGAAATCCACAGTCTCTTGGACATTCCGTGGCCTGGGGGTGAACTTGTCACGGACGACAATGTCCTTGGCCTCGACCGAGAAATGACGGAAGCAGAGCAACGCCAATATATCCGAGCGCTTCTTTTGCGATATCACCCAGATAGATTTCTTGCAGCCTTTGGAAGATTGATTAGTTATAATGATGCCGGTGGCCTTCGAGACAAGATCATCGACCAGCTCAACGCAATTGTTCAAAAGTGCATGGAAACACTTCGTCAGCTCCAGAATGTGGACGAGAGCTAGTAGGGGTGTGTACTTGTAACAGGTTGACCAGGTTCTTAGCCCCGCACTTCTGCCACCGTCTTCCTTACTAGTTGAAGTTTCCATCCCTGGAATGTATACTAAAATTTATTTGTATTTATATTTGCCTTTAATATTCTACCAGGCTAGGCTTTCCACAGTGTGGGAGGGAGGGGACAAAGGCTCGCTGTACAGTAACGAGTGCAATTCATATTGGAGCCAAAAAGGGCGATACCAGTGGTTGGATGATCGAACTTTCCGATTTGTTAGCTACGGCGAACATTCTGGCTGCTGCTAAAATAACTGGTCACTGACCATGGATTTCTCCCCGTAGTTAAAGGGATTTGTCATTCATTGCAGCTCGGGTGTCAAGTTTTGAAATCATGATCAAGTCGATTGGGAGACCGCATCATAATCGAGTAAACATAGAGGCACAGTCCTCTCTCAAAAGAGAGCTTGGTTGACGGCAAGTTGGGGAAAGGGATCCCAAAATGCCAACATCTTCCATTGGCAACTATGTGTGCAGCCCGAAACCCCACCGCATGGGAATGCCGTGCCTTGCCTGGGCATCGACCATCTTCTTCATCCAAAACACGTCCACATGCAGTCGATTGTATTTTTTTACCTCAAGATACCGTTGGTTGCATTCATTCTGCATCTCATAGTAGATGTTCATCGTGCCATGACTTGGCTACTTTCATCAGCGTAGTAGTCGCCGCCACTCCGGCTGTCCTCACCACCATCACTGTTGAGGGACAACAAACTTCCCAGATTGCCTTGGCAACAACACCAGTAATACCAAAAGTTACAAAGACATTCACAGCATTCCACGGGTCCACAGCAACGATCGGGAAAACATAACTCGGGGCTATCTTCGCACATTATTGGTTTTGGATGACTACGGGATAGGGGATCTAATTGCTTTTGGATATCTAGCTAGCTAGCTAGCTATCGGGATCAGACAAAGAAACACCTACTAGTAGCTAGCTAGCTATTGAAGTGGTGTATGCTGAAGTCTATTGTACCGTGCTGATAATCTGACATGCTGGCTGTACTAGTAGTAGAATATACGTTGTGTACAGTTACTGGTACTGTCTTGTAACTAACAGCATGCTGGTGAATTGCACGGATCGATACTAGTACCATACCAAGATGAAGGTCTTCTGGATTCACAGCATTGGTGCACCACGACTCAACGGTCACAAAGAAAGAAAATTGTCTCACGTTTTGATTGCGTCCCGTGACAAACCAGCTCATTCCTGTCCCTGGACACACACTTGGCCAATTTCCTCTTAAGCATGACCAGTTTGCAGCATCTGTCCCACCCCTTTTCCATGAAGCAAGTGGTTAAACTGTGACTTGCATTCAAGAGCAACATGTCTTTTTTAATAAACCCAATGTGGGTTTAACGGCAGATCATTTGTGGTTCAACCCGAAGTGTGAACATGTCACGACATCTCACACTCGTGTTTGGTTCTAGCAAGTCTTCATTTGAAAGTTTCATCCTGATTTCAGACAAAACGTTTTGGAAGTTCTTGTCAATCACTTGCTGTGTTTCTGTTTAGTTTTTAACAAACATCATGTTGGAAAGGAGAGATCTGCAAGTCTGGGCATTGAAATGTTGATTCAATGTTGACGATTTCCAATTTGTTTTTCTGTCTCTGACCCACTCAACAAACCCACGGCAGATTGTTGAAGTCTACATTTGTGCTTCTTCATTGCATGCTGTAACCAAGTAAATACATGTCTATTCTTGGTTTGTTACAGAAGCATTCCAACAGCTCACTGGTTTGATGGGGCAAAAAACCAATGTCATTTCTGCTGCTTCATTCATGTTTCTCCAAAACTTGTGCACCACGCCAAAAGCTGCAGGCCTTTTGAGTTGTTTGCAAATGAAAATCACAAGCTTTAGAGTGAAGCCAAAATGAATGTGATGTTTGAGAGAGGTTCAGCTCGAGATCCTCGGCGTGGTCCTCTCTCTGCTGCGTTGAACGATGCTTCTGCATGAAGAGTCAGCGTGCCAGTTGTGTGGTTTGTTGTGACTTTGTGTCACAACGACAGCTCGTGTCAAAAGGAAACAGAACAAAACGTGTTCCTTTGCACATGTGTTGTCATAACAGTCCAAAAGACATAGCCGTTGCGACATGTAGACCAGCGTCTTGTGACGATGGTTCCTTGCTCTTCTGAGCAAGCTTCTTTGCCACTGCAAGAGACAGGGCTAGCAGCACAACCAGTCCCATGAGCTGAGAAGCGCATCTTCCGTGAATGAGTCACGACCCTGTGAGTCCCGCATGAGGATGCTCTGTGCATAGCCAATTGTAGGCAAATTGGGGTGTTGCATTCTCCCCCGTGACAACGGTCAACAGGTGAAGCAAGACATGCTTGTGGAAGGCTTGGAACGCAAAACTTGTAGCCGCTCTGGAGCTTTTGAATCACGTGGTCGCAGTCTTGCGACGCCACGGACAATTGCACATGGGTGATCAGGCCATGCACGGTTCAACATTCCGGACGTTCCAGGTCTGAGAGACCGCTCCGCCGTTGTTGTCGGCGACCTTGACAAGCTTGACAGTGCCGTTGTCATGTGCTTGTGTGATCCTCATGGGACCCAAGTGTGGATTTGAGCCATGCTTGCGGCCTTTGCCAGCTTTGACTGCCGCCACATCGCCTGCGTTGTGCGCATGTGGCTTTTGCTTAGCGTTTTCACACTCATGGTTTTGAATGATGAGCCTCTGCTTTCTCTCTTTGATGAATTGCCAATCTGTTTGGAATGTGGCATTCAACATTGCATCACGGCCGAACACTGACTGTGAAGGCGTTGCACGTGCAGTGGTGTGCACGGTTGAATTCACAGCTTTCCGACATGCCGCCAGAACGCCTTTGAAACCAAAGAAGGAGTCTGAATCCCTTTTGTCCTTGATTTGTGCACTGCGAATCATGTTGTGAAGTGTCTTGTGACATCGTTCAATCATGGAGTTCGATTGTGGATTGCGACTGGCAATG
>Ga0163149_10007323_pt1 | contig 11147 bp, 9 predicted proteins | sample OliLakLV19MP5G1_FD_148604 | JGI IMG/M metagenome (GOLD analysis project Ga0163149, IMG submission 148604) | Freshwater microbial mat bacterial communities from Lake Vanda, McMurdo Dry Valleys, Antarctica - Oligotrophic Lake LV.19.MP5.G1 | ecosystem: Environmental > Aquatic > Freshwater > Lake >...
ATTAAGGCCCTATCATTTTCAGAGAATTTTCCAAGGAGCACAATTTCAAATCGCTCGCGTGGAATGCTCTGTTTATTTAACGAGCGCAGCACTTCACTTAAGAGCTCTCCCGAATGCTCAATGACAACAGTTGCAAATGGCTTTAAGGTAGTTTTTTGTATGATCATTTACCCTCTTGTTTGGTGATAATAGTCTGCCATGACTGATTTGCTTCCACCTTGAAAATGAAGACAGTGAAGTCTAATAAAGTTGCCCTCTTTTTGTGTTTGGCCGTATGGCTTCCCCTTTTTCCATGTAATTTTTTTCCTTTCTCCTCTCATGACAAAGCCATCATCACATTGGATGTTGTGGTCAAAGACAATATCAAGGTTAAGCGCGCTAGCAATTGCAAAGCGGTCTCTCCTCGTTTGACATAGCTCATTAATTACAACCATGTCGCAGAGATTCATTAGCCCCTTTTGGTTATACTTTTCTACCAATCGAAAAGTTTCGTTCTGTTCCTGTTCTGTAAATATGGAAGTTGTTTGATCGCAAATTGTTTTAACTGCCTCAATGGAGTTGATTACGGCACAGTGTGGACTTCCGTTATCAGAAACTACCATTTCAAAGCTTTGCATCTCTGCACTGATTGCCTCAGCTTCTGAGTAAAGAAGAACATCCGAGTCTAAGTGAAGGCATGAGGGGATGTCGTTTTTTGTCATGAATTCGGCAAGGATAAACCAACGTTGAAAGCAGAAAAGCTCGAACTCAGGTGGCTTGCTGCTGCAGTGCTTATAGATTTTAGCAAACCGATCAGCGGAGGCCATATAATCTTTTAGTGGAATTTTTGTAGCGCCTGGGGCAAGTGTTCTTTCATCATCTGTAATCCAATAAATCTCTGACCAGGAGTTTGAGTGAAAGGCCTGCATTAGGGAGTAAAGTACCGCTTCGTTTACACCTTTATGTATAATTATAATTGGCCGCGCCATTTGCCTGTAGCTCTCTCTAAGTAGTTACGACTGCAACGTGTGTCGTAAATAAAATACTCTAAGAAAGTTAGATGAAGGTATGGAGAGATAAGCCTCTATTATATTAGGGGCGAGATATTTTTATAGATTCTTAACTAACTAGCTAGATATACACTAATTAGTGACTTAATTAGCGACTTTTTAGTCTGTTACAATTACGGTGGCCCTTATATATGGTGGAACCATAAAGGTAAATTTGTACCTATTAATTCCAGTATAGCCCTGACTTTCCGTTCCACAATTTTTGTGTCGATAATTTAGCATTGAGATCCAGCCGTATGGTGACCAGATGCCATATTTCTTAGTGGTTCCAGATACCCAAGTTTTTTCACCATCGAATGCACGAAGATGACCAGAAAGGCCCTCTCCATTATTATTTGAGAGTGCTGAATTCTCTATATAAACAACCGCCTCCATGTTTTTTACCTGGTCAGACTTATTCGTTTCGTGTTGCATATTAACTCTTATGCGACATCCATCTATGTCACCACATTCATCTTCTAGATAAACATCTACGCAGGTCCAGGAGGTGGTGTTAGGATTATAGACCTCAAAGATCATCTTGTCAGACGTAGATCCAGAGCTTCCGCTTGATCCGTTAGCGCCGTTTGAACCACTTTGCCCTGCGGGCCCCTGTGGTCCTTGAGGTCCAACTGGTCCTTGTGGCCCTTGAAGAACAGGAATATTATTGTTGACTATGATGCTTCCAAAAGAGCCTTGCTGATCTGACAGTGAAGAGATCTGACCTTTTTGAAAGGCTAAGTCATTCTTATTTTTCTTTGCTAATTTTAGTGCTTTCTTTGCTGTTAGAAGTGCCTCTGTGCTTTTACTAAGTTTTGGAACAGCAATGGCCTCAGTAGATGAAAATAAAATTGCTATCAGAACAAAAGACAAGAAACTACATGTTTTTAACTGCATACCACCACCATTCGTTTGGGTTAAGGCTTCTTAAAATAATCAAATTCGCTGAACGCCCAGCAGCTCTTATATCAAAGGTGGTGGTTGGAATCAATCTTTATAAAGGCAGGTTGCGATAAATGCGGATACCTGAAGTATCATCTAAAAACGGCCCCCAACTAGCAGAGATCATTTTTGGAAGATTTCTCATAAGCAGTGCGTCGCCTCCGCTTTCTATTTTGTGTGTAATATCAGCAGGGGTTTGGTCCCATACTTCGTCCATAGTGGGGTGTTTTAGGATTGCTGATTTAACAAGGAGCAGATCCTCTTTTGTTATGTTAGGGCGACACCCTCGTACAATCTCACCTATCTCATTAGATAGTGCTCTGTAGTAAGCAAGTCCTTGGCTATCTATAAAATCGCTGCAAAATCTAATTCCATCAGTAAAAATACCAACTCTTTTAATTTCGTTTGTGTTCCAAACACCAACGATTCTAAGAGCTTTGCCATCCTCTTCAAATCCTAGTTTTGCTTGTAAAGAGACATAGGTTCTACCAAATATCTCAGGGATGTTCTTTCCTTTTTTATCTCTATGAATAAGGTCTTTTATCTCAGCATGTCTATTGTTTAAAGTGTAGTTGCCATCACCGATCGCTAAAATTACGGTTTCTCTAGGGGTCACTATCAAAACACTAAGAGTTGTTGAAAACACATTAAGAGCTGAATCTTCAGGGTTTAAACCTAATCGCACAGTGTACTTTAAAAAAGCGATGTTTAGCTCGGCATGGACTCTACCTAAAAATTCTTTTGTTAGCACGGAGTCGGTACTATTAGGATCTACCACCGACTGAAAGTCACCTCTAAGTAGCTCAGCGATCTTACCAGTCATAAGGGACGATATAATCTTGGCACCAAATTCTGAATTGTTAGCCCTGCTCACGCCATCACAAACAGTTCCTATGATAAAGTTACTCTCTCTTTCGTAGGCAACTGCATCTTTGGGGTTTCGATTCGCATAATTTGTTGCAACAAAGCCGTCGATTTCAAATTCTCTAAGATCTAAGCACGGCAGAGTTGCACTGTAATGCTCTGAGATTCGCGAGTCTCCCTTTGCTCTTTCAATTTCATTTTGTGCCTCTAAAACGCTAGTAGCTCGTATTTCCTCCGCGCTTTCTTGAGTGTACTGAAAAGGGGAATGATCTTCATGATAAATTGTGTCACCAAGCATGTGAAAAGTTGCTAATGCATTTCTCGCTGCTTCAATCGGTACTTCTATAGATTCGCTAAGACTAGCAATAAGCTCCTCGTTGTCGATTCCAATTTTTGCTTTTATCTGATCTAGTAGTAAGTCATGAACGTGCTCATATCGAGCAATAGAAAATGGGTCAGGTAAGCATATTCCGGCCAACGGCGCTGTAGATGGTTTATGCGAGGGATCCTTAGATCCGGGATCTTTTATAGACGGATTACGTTCTTGATGATCTGTCATAGAGAGGCAGTGCCTTGCTTAACCTAAATGTTTCTCCCCTAGAGCAAGTAAGTTATTAAAGAAATTAGGCAAAAGGTGGTATAGTTATCCCAAAAATAATATTTCGAAATGTTTCAACTAAATCTTCGTCTAACCAATTGTATTTCTATTATAAATTTTTGATTCGTCAACAGTGCCCTAAGTTGTTTAATTTTTGCAAAAAAGATAAAACAGTCATCCTATGACATTGCCTAGTAGAGCGTTAACTCACCTTGAGCAACTTGAGGCTGAGAGTATCTATATTTTTCGTGAAGTCGCTGCACAGTTTGAACGACCTGTCCTCCTTTACTCCGTAGGAAAGGATTCGACCTGTCTTTTGCGTCTTGCTCAGAAGGCTTTTTATCCTGGTAAAATGCCTTTTCAATTAATGCATATTGATACCGGATATAAATTTAAAGAGATGTATGAGTTTCGTGATTGGTATGTCAAAGAGATTGGTGCCAACTTAACAGTCTATAGAAACGAGGAAGCCATCTCAAAGAATGCAAATCCTTACGATCTTGGAACGCAACGATGCTGCGGATACTTAAAGACCCAAGCGCTGCTTGATGGATTAAGAATAAATGATTTTGATGCCGCTATTGGTGGAGCGCGAAGGGATGAGGAAAAATCTCGCGCTAAAGAGCGAGTGTTTTCATTTAGAGATAAGTTTGGTCAATGGGATCCTAAAAATCAACGCCCAGAATTATGGTCTCAGTATAATGGCAAGATTAGAAAGGGAGAATCGATAAGAATTTTCCCACTTTCTAATTGGACAGAGCTTGATATTTGGCACTATATCCTTCTTGAAGAAATTCCAGTCGTACCGCTTTATTTTGCAAAAAAGAGATCGGTAGTTGTTCGTGGTAATCAGTTAATTCCTGTTGAAGCATCTACCAAAGTTTTAGCAGGAGAGGTCGTTGAGGAGGTCATGTGTCGATTTAGATCTCTTGGCTGTATGCCATGCACTGGGGCTGTTCGATCAGAAGCTACGACCTTAGAAGGAATTATCGGTGAAATGATGGTTACTAGAACATCAGAGAGAGCGACAAGAATTATAGATCACGACACTGACGGCTCAATGGAGACAAAGAAACGAGAGGGGTATTTTTAATGACAACCTCCTCTAATCTAAAGATAGTTCCTGAAAGAGCCAAGCCAGCCCCTCTTCAGATCGTACCAAAAGTAAGTGACGCGGAAGTTAGAGCTATTCTTATAGAGAATGAAAAAAGTACACTGTTACGGTTTTCAACCGCTGGTAGCGTTGACGATGGAAAATCAACACTAATCGGTAGGCTTTTACATGATTCAAAAAATGTATACGAAGATCATATTGCAGCTCTTGAAAAGAAAGCTGTAAGCAAAGGTATTGAAATAGATCTTTCTCATCTTACTGACGGTCTTAAGGCGGAACAAGAGCAAGGAATTACGATTGATGTTGCTTATCGATATTTTTCAACTCCACATCGCCGCTTTATTTTAGCCGATACGCCTGGACACGAGCAGTACACAAGAAATATGGCAACTGGGGCATCCACTGCTGACCTTACGATCATTTTGATAGATGCTAGAAAAGGAGTTGTTACTCAAACTAAACGGCACTCTTTTATCGCTTCGCTTTTAGGGGTTCCTCGACTTTTAGTCGCAGTAAATAAGATGGATCTAGTTTCCTATGAGGAAGAGGTCTATGAAAAGATTCGACAAGAGTACACAGTCTTTGCTTCTAAGCTTGGGATTCGGGAGATTCGATTTATTCCTGTCTCTGCCTTAAAGGGAGATAATATTGTAGCGAGAAGTGACACCATGTCCTGGTATCACGGTGAAACTATAATGGAATACCTAGAGAACGTTTATGTTGCAAGTGACTCAAATCAAGTTGATTTTCGTTTTCCGGTTCAGTATGTAGTTCGTCCCGATCAGAATTATCGAGGATATGCTGGCCAGATTAAATCAGGATCTGTTCGTGTTGGTGAGGAAGTTTTAGTTATTCCGTCGATGAAAAAGTCTATAGTTAAGTCGATTGATTATCTATCTTCTGATCCTTCAAAATGCCAACTTGAAAGTGCCTCCGCGCCGCAATCTGTGACGATATCTTTGGAAGACGAAATAGATATCTCACGAGGAGATATGTTGGTTCGCCCTAACAACATGCCGAAAGTTAAGCAGGAATTTGAGGCGATGATCGTTTGGATGAACGAAGAGCCAATGAGCCTTAGTAAGTCTTATATTGTTATGCATACCTCTCGCGAAACAAGAGGGTACATCGGCGACATTAAGTATCGAGTTGATGTTAACTCTCTAAGTCGGGAACCAGGCGAGCCATTAAAACTAAACGAGATAGGCCGAGTTAGTATTACAACGAAAGCTCCCCTCTTTATTGATTCATACAATAAGAATCGATTTACCGGTAATTTTGTTTTGGTTGATCCAGAGAACTTTTTAACTATTGCTGCTGGAATGATTATCGACAGAATGCCTGAGGATGTTGAAGCAGGCTCTAAATCTAAAGATATTCATTCAAAAAACGTCCGCTCCCAGAACGTTCGCTCTCAGGATATTCGCTCTCAGGATATTCACAGAGAAGAGGGAAAAATCAACCGCGCTCTTCGAGAAAAATCTTTTGGACACAAGGCCATGACAATTTGGTGTACCGGTCTTTCAGGATCTGGAAAATCAACCATAGCAAAAGGTATTGAGAGCCGATTTTTTGAAAGTCAGCGACCTGTTTATAGACTTGATGGTGATAACCTTAGGTTTGGTTTAAATAAAGATTTAGGTTTTTCAAAAGAGAATAGAACAGAGAATATTCGACGTGCTGCTGAGGTAGCAAAGCTGTTCAATGATGCTGGTCTAAGCGTTATCTGCTCCTTAATATCCCCAATGAGAGAGGATAGAGAGAGAGCCAAGGAGATTGTCGGAGCTGAACATTTCTTTGAATTATACCTAAGTGCCCCACTCTCAGAATGTGAAAAGAGAGATCCACATGGATTATACAAAAAAGCCCGGGCTGGAGAGATAAAAGAGTTTACAGGAATTACTGCTCCTTATGAGCCACCGCTTGATGCTGAATTAACTCTTGATACCGCGGCTTTGTCGCCTGACGAATGCATCCGATTGATTTTAGAGAAACTAAAAACGAGACATATCAAAGCATAGCTCGAGAATTTTTCTACATATACCCAAGACTTTTTAGCTCTTCAAGCTCCTCAGAGGTATGTGTTTCTTCTATGCTTGTATCAACGTTTCTCTTTGAAGGATCAAATAAATCAGAGAGAGTGGATTTTATTTCGTTCATTGGACCAGGATTTTGATCCTCGATATTTTTTTCCTCAAAAGGATCTAGTTTAAGATCGTAGTACTCATCGATCCCATTAGAGTGTTCAATATATTTTCTATCTAGGTCATGTAGGGAATAGACCTCGCCCTCTTCCCAGTCTCGACGAAAAGAGATCATATCTTTCGGGCGACGCTCAGCAAAAGAGAATTTAATGTTGGATTTAGCGGCAGAATTACCTGAGATAAGTGGAAACAATGAAACTCCCTCAAGTTTGTGCGCCTTTGTATCTAATGGTGATCCCACTAGATCGGCAATTGTGGGAAATAGGTCAACAGTTCTTGAGAGCTGTTCGATCCTTTGGGGCTTTATTATGTTTTTTGAGTAAAATATTAGTGGAACGTGTAGTTGCTCTTGGTATAAAAATTGACCGTGCCCTTTGTAGTTATGGTTTCCAAGCCCCTCTCCATGATCGGAGGTGATAATCCATAAAATATCTTCATTAAGATTGTTTTGAATAAGAAAACCACTAAGCCTTTTTAGCTCATCATCAACATACATTATTCGAGCATCATATCCATTGATCGCCCTTAATGTTTTCTCTTTAGTTCCAAAAAATGAAACAGGGGTCTTATGATTGTTAATAAGAAAATCTAAATGTTCATCTTGGGGAAGTTTCTTTATTCTTTCAAAATAATTTGAGGGTATGTTTTTTTTATTTGACCACTCATGAACATCATAAAAGTGTAGCCAAGTAAAAAACTGCGCATCAGAATCGATCGTTTTAATCCAAGCTATAGCATTATCTACAACGTTTGTAGCATTTCGATACCAAAACTTTTTAAAGTTCTTATCATTTCCATCTGTTATTCCATCAAGAAACGGAAAACCAACCTTCCCCTCCATAAACTTTACTGAAGGAAACGCCGCAGATTGAAAACCGATCGCATCGTTAAATTTTTGAATGGTAAAAATATCTGGATCTAAAGTTTCTTGGTTTCTTAATAGCTTATGCTGAAACGGAAATAGTGAAGTAAACATGGTGGCGTGAGATGGTGCGGTATGTGGGGCAGCTGTATAGGCCGTAAGAAAGACTGCGCCGTTCTGTGCTAAAGAGCTTATAAATGGAGAGACCTCTCTTGGATATCCATATGGGCTTAGGTGATCAGCTCTTAAGGTGTCAATTGTGACAAAGATTATCCTTTTTGCTTTGGGCTTTGATGCTCCAAAGAAGTTATACCTAAAGACCGCTAATAATATTAAAGCGTCAATAATTAAAAAAACCACTAAGGCAATTAGAACTTTTCTTTTATTCATGAGCGGCTAGCCTACTAAAAATAGTAATTTGCTACAACAAGCTAGGATCGTTGATTAAATGCCGCATTTTATCGCTTTCGTTGCAGGGTACCTTGGCCGCCAAACGATCTCTAGGTTAATTTTTTCGAAACACTCGAAAAGAAACCCTATTTTGAGGTAGGCTAGTAAAAGAGCATTATTTATGCACACATTTTGAAAAACCTCTCATATCATAGATGAGGCAACGTTAGTATTTGGGGAGTAATATATATGTTTAAGAAATTATTGAGCAGCGCTCTGTGCGCTGGATTCTGTGTTGTTTTTTTGGGATCCGTTTCTAGTAACTGTTTTGCAGAACAGATTGTTCATAACGATAGTGTTCCACTTAGCTTAACTAACTGGAGTGAAACTTTAACCATTCCTAAATTTAATCCAGCTCTTGGTACTTTAATATCAGTTGAAATTGAATTTAGCGCGGGAGTTGTTGGAAACATCAGGTGGGAAAGTTTAGATAGTAAGCCAGCAACAATAGTTGAAGAGCTGTCTGCTTCAGTGATATTAAAAAACCCCGATCTAACTACACTTTTACAGATAACCCCACTTTATAATGCCACAACCAATGCCGCGACCTTTGACGGAGTAATTGATTTTGATGGACCTTCTGGCGAATCTCATCCAAATGTCTCAGCTAATGCTGCGGACGCAAAGGGACCTTACTCTGATGACAATGCTTTTTTTACTGGAATAGGAAACATAATCTTTCCTGTATCTGCCTCTGCGCTATCCTTTATCTCAGGTGCTGATCGGTACCCCATAAATTAGACATAAATTCGCGTAAGATTAAGTACGTGATAATATGTTTAAATAAGGGGTAACGTATGAGAAGAAAATACAGCCAGGAACTTAAATTAGAAGTTTTAGAGAAAGTTAAAAGCGGCAGAACGGTACAATACAATCAGTAGCTGATGAATGCGGAATTAAAGCCAAATCGGTCTACGACATCATAAGAAGAAACGGCGAGGGCAAAGAAGCGACGGAGATCGAGCTGTCTAAAGTTAAAAGAGAAAGAGATGCCCTGTATGAGATTATTGATAAATTAGTATACGAAGGCCAGAAAGGTAAAAAAAGTTGAACTAGCAAGAATGGCTAGTGAGAGTAAGAGTGCAATAGCAAGACGGCTAGGAGTCAGCAGAAGTAGTTTATACTACAAATCTAAAAAGCCTGATAAAGATGAAAGGCTAAGAGTACAGATTGAAGAGATTTTAATTAACAACCCTGGGTACGGACATCGACGAATTTCCCAATCGTTAGGAGCCAATAAGAAAAGAATTCTAAGGGTTATGAATATGTTTAACCTAAGGCCAAGCCGTAGGTGTAAAACCCCTCAAAAACCATCAGATATAGCCCAAAAAGAGTTAAATTTTCCATGTATCACCAAAACTCAATGCCCAATAGTTCCAAACTATATCTGGGTTAGTGATTTTACTTTTATAAGTTATAAGGGAAGTTTTGTTTTTCTATCCACAATTTTAGATCTGTACACTAAAGAGGTCATAGGTTTTGACGTCAAATGCAATCACTCAGTTGAATTAATCTATGATGCGTTTTCAATGGCCATTAAAAATCAAAAAGTATTACCAGCATATCTTCATTCTGATCAGGGAAGTGAGTATCGTTGTTTATCAAGATTATTGATCAAGAATGGAATTCAAGTTTCCATGTCTCCAAAAGCTTCCCCTTTTTATAACGGCTCTCAGGAATCTTTTTTCGGCAGATTTAAAGTTGAATTTGGGGACCCTGATAGGTTTGATTCTTTTGAGGAGCTTACTGAAGCGATCTGTTTACACATCCATTATTATAACAATCACAGAATTCATTCTCGACTTAAAATGTCACCTGTGAAATTTAGAAATCTTAAATCACTCTCAATAACTCAAGAGTTTAGAACTCAATTAATATTGACTAAATCACCCGAATTCTTGTTCAACAAACGGGGTACTTGACAGATTGTAAAAATTCGGGCTAAGCTTTTCAGTTTTATATTTTATTTACACTTCGCCTACTCCAGCTAAGTTTAGATACTTTTATGGAACTCTCTCGGGGGAACACGATAAAACGTATAATCTAGATGTCAGGCTGCATTAGAAATTTTTATGACATTGAATATTGGTCTAATAGGAACAGGTGGAATAGCAGAGAACGGTCATGCGGATGCCTTATCACTGACACCTTCTGCGCGACTTTGGAGCGTCCTTAGTAGAGACTTCAATCGAGCAAAAGAGTTTTCTCGAAAGTACAACGCCGCAGCCCCAAATCCTGCCCATGACTTATTAGATTCTTTTCTCGCAGATCCGGAACTAGACGCAGTAATAATTGCAACTCCTGATAAATTACATTTTCCTCAAGCCATAGCTGCTATTAGTGCAAAAAAACATATCTTGTTGGAAAAGCCGATGGCTACAAATACTCAAGATGCTCAAGCAATCTTAGTGGCTTGTCAAAATGCAAAAGTTACATTGGCTCTGGCTTATCGTTTAAGGTGGCACCCTGGCCATCGCAAATTAGTAGGATCTGCTCATTCCGGAAAGTTCGGAGAATTACGTCATGTTCGAGTCCTTTGGTCTACCTTAAAACCAGATGCAACCGATTGGCGTGCTTCTGAAGAATTGGGACGGTGGTGGAGTCTTGGAGCAGTTGGCACTCATTGCTTGGATCTTGCACGATGGACTCTTGGTCCTTCTGCAGGAGAGATTAAAATCATTCGCTCTGTTGTGACCCAAAAAGTGTGGCAGGGTCCTCATGATGAAACAGCAGTATTGGCAATTGAATTTACATCCGGTGCAACAGCCGAGGTTTGCTCTTCAGTATTATTTGCGTCGCCAAGTAGATTCGAAATTTACGGATCAAATGGCTTCGGCATTTGCGAAGATACATTTGGGCGTGCTGCCGCAGGTAAAATATGGACAAATGAAGGAGCTATAAAATTTGAAACTCGCAATCCATTTGTTGATCAGCTTGAAGATTTTGCATTAGCAATAAAAGAAGATCATGAACCAGAAGTAAATGGCATTGAAGGGGCTCGGAATGTTGAGATTTTGCAATCTGTGGTCCAAAACGCTAATAAAGAGGCAGTCTAGCAAACGGATTAAGCTGATAAATTTACCCC
>Ga0163149_10007325_pt1 | contig 11144 bp, 7 predicted proteins | sample OliLakLV19MP5G1_FD_148604 | JGI IMG/M metagenome (GOLD analysis project Ga0163149, IMG submission 148604) | Freshwater microbial mat bacterial communities from Lake Vanda, McMurdo Dry Valleys, Antarctica - Oligotrophic Lake LV.19.MP5.G1 | ecosystem: Environmental > Aquatic > Freshwater > Lake >...
CCCACGGCTACGCGCATCAACAAATGTTGCGGGCGCTCTACCACTTTGCCATCTACTTTCATTAGGTATGAACGCTCCAGGGTTTTGAACCCGAAGTAGTCATAACTAAAGTCACGATCATAGATAATTGCTTCATCAAGTTCGGCAGCATTTTCCTTGATCACTTTCCAAGTCTCTTTCGAGATCAGCGGAGCGTTCTGTCCATTTTTAGGATCGACATACGTGTACAGTCGCTTCATCGTGTTTGAGAAGGACTTACTCGTAACCTTATGCAGGTTTGAGACTGCGATGCGTGCGGCCAGCTTTGCAAAATCTGGGTGCTTGGTTGTTAGTGTTGCTGCAATTTCAGCCGCCAGATTATCTAGCTCTTGCGTTGAAACACCATCATACAAGCCGTTAATCACTTTCATGGCCACTTCTACCGGGTTGACAAAATTGGGATCTAAACCATAGCAGAGTTTTTCAATACGGGCCGTGATCTTATCAAACTTTACGGACTCCCGATGTCCGTCACGTTTTAGTACAAGCATTATTTAGTAGGGTTGTGTTGGTAAAAAAGAAAGTTTAAAAAATGTGACCGAATATATTAAAAATCTTCGTTTAGCGAAAACTTTGGAGAGGAATCTTTATCCATACTGTTCATCACACCCGCTTTTTGGTATTCGGCAACTCTCTTTTCAAAGAAGTTGGTCTTTCCGCGAAGCGAAATCATATCCATGAAGTCAAATGGGTTTTGGGTGTTATAAATTTTCTGGCCCACAAGTTCGTTTAGCAAACGATCAGCAACAAACTCAATATACTCGCGCATCTGAGGTGCGTTCATACCAATTAAATTTACTGGCAACGCATCCGTTACAAACTCTTTTTCAATTTCAACAGCATCCTTAATGATATCAATCACTTGTTCGACTGGCATTTTGCCAATCACATGTTTTGTGTAGAGATGACAAGCAAAGTCGCAATGCAGACCTTCATCTCTGGAGATCAATTCGTTGGAGAAAGTTAAACCTGGCATTAGGCCACGCTTTTTCAACCAGAAGATTGAACAGAATGAACCTGAGAAGAAAATTCCTTCCACAGCGGCAAAGGCAATCAGGCGCTCCTGAAAATTTCCATTATCAATCCAACGTAAAGCCCAATCTGCTTTTTTCTTAACACAATCCATCGTTTCAATGGCGTGAAACAGCTTGTCCTTTTCTTTTGGATCCTTTACATAGGTGTCTATCAATAAAGAATAGGTTTCAGAGTGAATATTCTCAATAGCGATCTGAAATCCATAAAAGAACTTTGCTTCGGTGTATTGAACCTCTCCTACAAAGTGCTCGGCCAGGTTTTCATTTACTATACCATCACTTGCCGCGAAAAAGGCAAGCACGTGTTTGATAAAATGACGCTCACCATCATTTAGGTTTACCCAATCTTTCAAGTCCTGACCTAAATCGATCTCCTCGGCAGTCCAGAAACTGGCCTCCGCTTGTTTATAAAACTTCCAGATGTCGTGGTGGGTGATCGGAAAGAGAACGAAACGGTCTTTGTTCTCTCTTAAAATAGGCTCTACTTGTACAGATTGACTCATTCTAAATGATTTTAAGGGTTGACTATAAATACGTTAGCAAGCAAAACGGGAGTTTATGCTTACGTTGAATACAATTTTTAGTGAGGTAAGACTGTGAATTGTATTCACGATTTAAACAACACCATTGACAAATATTCTAAATGATGAAGGAAAATCAAAGCGTGATTTGTGATCAAAACTTCCACACTCGAATGTACTTTTGGTGTAAGTGTTTGGTAGATAGTTCATTTAAATTCTTTAGTCAATTGAATAGATGAGATGAAAAAAAATTAAATTTTTTTGAGGTCGTCTTTATTAGGTAGAGATCGAAAATTTACTGGTGTCAAACCAATGATATTTTGACGCGTCTTAAAAATAGTTTTGAGCAGAAAAATACCAATACAATGCACACACTGGCTTGAAGCCTGTAGCTTGAGGCTTTTTAGCAAGCGACAATATCAAATTGACATGACACTAGGTATGTGTACATAGATTTTTAATGAATAGTTGAGGCTATACTTATAGTTGAGCCTCGCAGTATCTTTGGGATGAGTGATGTCTCTTCAAAAACACATTTCTGAACTCAGAAACAGCATTTTTAATCAGGTTAAGCAATTTTACATTCAGCTTTTGGTTTTCAATGACTTTGATTTATCTTTGCAGTCCATTTTTAAAATCAATAGGCATGTACGCAATAGTAGACGTTGCAGGAAAACAGTTCAAAGTGGCTAAAGATCAATATATCTATGCTCCTAAGATGGAAGGCGAGGCTGGATCAAACGTATCGTTTGATAAAGTTCTTCTTCTGGATAATGAGGGAAGTGTAGAAGTTGGCGCCCCTACTGTAAAAGGTGTTAAGGTATCTGGTAAGATATTAGAGCATGTTAAGGGAAACAAAGTAATCATCTTCAAAAAGAAAAGAAGAAAAGGGTATGCTGTTAAGAACGGTCACCGTCAGCAGTTTACAAAAGTACAAATCGAGAGTATTGGATAAGTATTAAATCTTGAATTAAGATATGGCACATAAGAAAGGTGAAGGTAAAGTAAAAAACGGCCGCGAATCGGAAAGCAAACGCCTTGGAATTAAGGTTTTTGGAGGCCAAAAGGTAATTGCTGGAAACATTATTGTTCGTCAGCGGGGTACCAAGCATAACCCTGGTCGCAACGTAGGCATCGGTAAGGATCATACCTTATTTGCCCTCACGCCAGGGGTGGTAATTTTTAAGAAAGGTAAAGAGAATAAATCTTTTGTTTCAGTTCAGGCGGAAGCCTAGAATTATAAAATTGTCGTTAAATTTTGAAAGACACCTCCAAAAAAGAGGGTGTCTTTTTTATTTAAAGCTACTTTTTTAGATCATGTCATTTATTTTGACCCTTTGTTCAAAAAAACTTGTCGTTAAAAAAACCTTGTTTTTGGTGCCACTCAAACGAAGGATGTTTGGGTTTTGGGCACTGGGTCAATACGAAGTTCGTTTCTCTATTTTGTGTTAAGAAATAATTAATTAAATTAGCGTTTCATTTAACCTAAACCTTAACCTATGAAGAAGTTTTTACTAGTGTGCTTCTCATTCGCGTTTGTGCTCAGCGCCTGGGCACAAGATCGAGTGGTTTCAGGCAAAGTAACAGCCGCAGAAGATGGCTCGACTTTGCCTGGAGTAAACGTGGTTCTTAAAGGAACCACAAACGGAACCGTTACCGATGCAGATGGTAACTATAGATTAACAGTGCCTGCCGCAGGGGGTAGTCTCATGTTTACTTTTATTGGTCTTCAAACACAGGAAGTTGCTATTGGAGAGCGAAACACGGTCGACATTGGCCTTATCCAGGATGTTCAGCAGTTGACCGAAGTAGTTGTAACCGCTCAGGGGGTTCAACAAGAGAGAAGAGCATTGGGCTACGCGGTGTCTACTGTTGGCGCATCTCAGATTTCAAATCGGCCCGAAGCAGACATAAGCAGAATATTGCAAGGAAAAATTCCTGGTGTTAATATTACTTCTACAAGCGGTGTTTCAGGAACTGGAACCAACATTATTATTCGTGGATACTCTTCTATTTCAGGAAGTAATCAGCCACTTTTTGTTGTTGACGGAGTGCCATTTAACTCTAACACTAACTCTCAAACTGGTTTTTCAGCGGGTGGTTTAACTACCTCAAGTCGGATGCTAGATCTTGATCCAAACAGTATTGAATCGGTAAGTGTGTTAAAGGGTTTGTCTGCAACTGTTTTGTATGGTGACCAAGGAAGAAATGGAGTTATTTTAGTTACCACTAAATCTGGTGGCAAGGCAAAAAAAGGTTCTGAGATAACCGTTTCGCAATCCTATTTCCAAAATACAATTGCTTCGCTTCCAGACTATCAAAATACTTATGGTGGAGGGTTTCAGCAACTAACACCAACAGCATGGTTTTTTAGCAATTGGGGTGCTAATTTTGCGGATGTGCCTGTGGTTAAAAACCCTATTGGCTTGTCAAACGTGGCTAGTATTAGAAATGCGTTTCCAGAATACGCTATTGATCCCACTCAGCCTTGGGGTCAAGCTAACGCAGCACAAGTAGCCAATGTTGTGGACTATCCAAACAGGGCCTACCCAAATATTGGTGAGTCTTTTTTTAGAAAGGGAAATGTTTATAACACTTCTGTTCAGATCGGAGGAACATCCGGTAAAACCGGATATAACGCAAGTGTGGGATACTCAACGGAAGAAGGATTTACACCAAACAATGATCTTAAAAAACTAAATTTGAGTTTAGGGTTAAATTCTTCTGTTTCTGATAAGATGTCTATTAAGTCTTCATTCCAATTTTCAAATACTGACTTAGCAACGCCTCCACTAAACCCTGGTTTTGGTAGCGGGCCTAATGGTGGAGTTCCTTCTACTTATGCAAACGTAATGTACACACCACGAAATGTTGATTTAGCAGGACTTCCTTTTGAGAATCCTATTGATAAAAGTTCTGTTTATTATAGAGGGGGAAATGATATTACAAATCCACTTTGGTTAGTGAAAAACTACGCCAATACAAGTGTTGTTTCTCGTTTCTTTAATTCAACTTCATTGAATTATGACCTTAATGAGAATTTTTCGTTAACCTACCGCGTTGGTCTTGATACGTATACTGAAAATCAGGAAGTTAGATATAATAAAGGTGGTGGCGCAGGTGTTAACCTGAATATCCAGAACGGTATTTACAATAGTACGGCTATTAAAAACACTATTTGGAATCACGATTTTATTATTAACTATAAGACAAAATTGTCAGAAAAAATTTCCCTTAGTGCATTGGCTGGGGCAAATAATAGATATGATAGTTACGAGCAATTTGGTGTGTCAAGCGTAGGTCAGGTTGCCTTCGGATTGTTTAATCACTCCAACTTTGCAACCAGCTCATCAAGAAATATTCTTGACAATAGCAGAATGAATTTTCTTGAAGAACAGAGGAGAATTGGAGTTTATGCCAATGCTACACTTGAATATTCTGATTTCCTTTATTTGAATTTATTGGCTCGTAACGATTGGACTTCTACAGTAGAGCCGGATAATAGAAGAATTCTTTATCCTGGAGCAAGCGTTTCATTCATACCTAGTTCTGCCTTCGATTTACCAGAAGTAATTGATCTTCTTAAAGTGAGAGCAGGGTTTGGAACTTCTGCTGGTTTTCCAGACCCATATAGCACAAGAAACATCCTCTCGCAAAATACAAGGGCGTTTTCGAACGCGGGCGGAGCTGTTACTATAGGCCAGACTATCAGTAACCAGCTTGGAAACCCAAATTTGAGTCCAGAACTTCAGCAAGAGTTTGAACTTGGTGTTGAAAGCACGTTGTTGAAGGGCAGAATTGGTGTTGATCTTTCGCTTTATCAACGGACAACGAAAGATTTGATAACAAATGCTCCAATTGATCCGGCAACTGGTTTTACGGCAACCCGTATAAATATTGGTAGCCTGGAAACTAAGGGGATTGATCTTGTTTTAAGAGGTACTCCTTTGAAAACAAGTTCTGGGTTTACCTGGGATGCAACTTTCAATTTTGGACTTTACAGATCCGTTGTTACTGAGTTGAGTGCAGGACTTGATGAAGTTGTTTTTTCGGGATTTTCTAGTCTTGGAAACTTTGCTATTGCAGGTCAGCCTTACGGTATAATTAAAGGTGTTGGTATCGAGCGAAATGCTAATGGCGAAAAAATTGTTCTTTCAAGCGGACGCTATAAGGAGACTTCAGATCTGGCGATTTTAGGCGACCCTAACCCTGATTTTACATCTTCGTTAATCAACTCTTTCAGCTTCAAGAATTTCACATTATCATTTATGTTTGAGTACCGCCATGGCGGGGCAATAGTTAGCAATACGGTTAAGGGCGTTTTGGCCAGAGGGTTAAGCACAGACACTGATCAATTAGATCGTTCGTTGAGCCTTATCTTACCTGGTGTGTTGGAAGATGGCACTCAAAATAACATTCAAGTTACCGCTGCCAACTACTTCTTCGATAATTATTTCTTTACCGATGAGGCTATCACCTTCGATGGCAGCACGGTGCGGCTTCGTGAGGCCTCGCTATCATATAGCTTGCCAAAAAGTATTTTAGGTAAGTCGCCATTCAAAGGCATTTCGGTTTCTTTAACCGGTTCCAACCTTTGGTTTAGGGCGCTAAACATGCCTAGGGGTGTAAACTTCGATACCGATGTGCTTAGCACGGGCGTTGGCAACGGTTTGGGATTTGATTATTTGACAGGCCCAAGTGCCCGAAGAATGGGTGGCACAGTAAGTTTGACCTTTTAACTTAAACTAAAATTTAACAATGAAAAATATAGTTAAAGTATTTTTGTTTTTTGGGGTATTCGCAATGAGCTCTTGCGAGCTCGATTATTTGGACAGCCCCAATGAAGTAACCTTGGCCAGTGCGGATCCGAATTTCTTGCTGAATCGTATTCAAATCGATTTTGCCGGTTTCTTTTCAGGCACAAGTTCCAGAGGCGGTAGGGTGGTACGCATGTATCATCAAGCTTCAGATACGTATGAGATCTCGCACCAGGCCGTTAATCAAAATGGCACCTGGGGTGCCTATTCGGGGATGTTGCAAGACATCAAGAGTTTGAAGTCACTGGCTGAGCCAGCGGGTTTTAGGCGGCACCTCGGAATGGCCAAAACGATGGAAGCCTATATACTGATGACTCTGGTTGATACGTTTGGAGATATTCCTTTTTCAGAAGCTCTGGACCCTCAAAAGTTTAATCCAATAGCAGATGAAGGTAAGAGTGTTTATTCAGCTGCACTGGCGCTATTATTGTCGGCAAAAGATGATTTTCAAGCTACCAGCATCGGTACGCCCAACGATTATTTTTATGGAAATAATGCAACAAAATGGATTAGGCTTACCAATACGTTGCAGTTAAGGTATTTTCTAAATTTGAGGCTTACTGAAACGGCTGCGGCAACAACCGCTATTCAAGCTCTTATCACGGAGAATAACTTTTTGCAAACTGGTGACGACTTCGTTTTTACCTATGGAACCAGCGCTTCGGATCCAGATAGCCGTCATCCAGACTTTGCCGGTCAGTTTCCGAATGGCGGAGGCGACTATCAATCTGACTTTTACATGTGGCATCTTACCGAAGGAAAAAAAGATACCCCAGGTGACGCCACGGATTCTCCGGATCCTCGTGCGAATTATTATTTCTATCGTCAAGCAGGAACTAACCCAACGCTTGAGGCTGAATTACGCTGTATAGGTGAATTTTTGCCGGCACACTACCCAATTGACATGCCATGGTGTTTGCCTGGCACGCGTGGCTATTGGGGTCGCGATCACTTAGACCCGCAAGGCATTCCACCAGATGGATTGAGACGCACACTTTATGGCATTTACCCTGCCGGGCATGCTTTTGATAATAACACACCCGGGCCGATGTCAACAGCAAGGGCTGGGCACGAGGGCGCTGGTATTCAACCAATTATGCTTGCGGCCTTTGTAGACTTTATGTTAGCGGAAGTTGCACTTGAATTAGGAATTGGTACCGCCAAAACTTTAATGATTAGCGGAATTACAAAACATATCAACTATGTAAGAAGCTGGTCATTAGCCACAAAAGAAGGGGCTAGAATAACTGCATTTAGCTCAAATGCTGCATTTACTACCAAACGTGCCGCCTATCTGACTATTGTAGGTAATCAGTTTGATGCAGCAGCTACAGCTAAAGATCGATTGCGGGTTATCGCAAGGGAATACTGGATTTCACTATATGGAAATGGCAACGAAGCCTATAACTTGTATAGAAGAACAGGATTGCCGGATAATATGCAGCCAGGTCAGATTCCTAATTTTGGTTCTTTTCCAAGAAGCTTCTTTTATCCGAATGACTATGTTGTAAGAAACAGTAACGCAGCCCAAAAGGCTGATCATAAGGTTCGGGTTTTCTGGGATAATAATCCACCTGATTTTATTAATTAATTCTAAACCAGAAATAAAATGAAAAACATAAAATATATTTTGGGGATTTTGATCTTATCTGCCTATTCGTGTGCTGATGTAGACCCAGCGATTCCGTTTTCCGATTTTAATACCGGGGCGTATTTGAGAACAATAAAGGCTCCTACCACTATCAATTTCTTCGACATTCCTTCGTACAATTTTGTGCTTGAGGTAGAAGCCGTTGACGCGCAGGATGGCAGAACAGTTCAGGAAGTAGATGTTTTTGTAAAGCGTAGACGAGGAGCAACGCTTTCGCCAGAAGTTAAATTAGCCACGGTTCCTGGCTCTGCTTTTGCGACTAATACTACTACTAAGTATCTCAGGGCTACCATAAATATTCCTATTGCTACTGCATTAGCGGCAATGGGTTTCACTGCGGCAGATCTTGCTGGTGGTGATTTCATAGAATATCGGTTAGCTATGCTTGATACCCAAGGCAGAGTTTTTACGAATAGCAATTTATCTCCTGACATTGTAGGAGGGTCGTTTTACAGATCACCTTTCTTCTATCGGGTGGCTGTTGTTTGTCCGTCTGATTTGGCTGGTAGCTATAGTTATGTTACCACCAATATACAATGCGCCAATTGCCCTGGAAATGTGCCAGGGCCTGCGGGATGCGGTCCATCTGTAACAGGCAATGGAACTTTAACCGCAACTACAACTCCGGGCAGATTTGCTGTGTCAGACGCAACGTTTGGGCAATATGGTTGCGCATGGAGTGACAATCCAGCAGCTGGAGTGTTTTTCGTTGATGCTTGCCTCAAGGTGAGCACCGCGGGTTCCGATGGATATGGATTAATTTATACGTTCACTCTGGTTGCCAATACCGGAACCGCCCTAACTATTGATTGGCAAAATGACTACGGAGATGGGGGTAGATCAGTACTAACAAGAACAGATAGTAAAACTTGGCCTGCTGGTTTAACTAATTAAATTTTTAAACAATGAAAAAGGGGGTGAGTGCCCCCTTTTTTTTGTGCGTTATAAAAACTAAAATTTCATGAACTCTAAACGAAAACTGTATATAATCCTATTATTTAGTTTATTAAGCGGAGTTGCGTGGAGTCAAAAAATAGCCGGTATTTTGCAGAATAAGACTGGGGTTGCGGCTGGGTTTATCTTATTTTCACCATTAAACTCAAAACAGACTTATTTGATAGATGAGTGTGGTAGGGTAGTGAATGAATGGACTAGTAATTTTTTTCCTGGCAATACTTCCTATCTGTTACCAAATGGGAATTTGGTAAGAACTAAAAGACTTGAAAACAACATCATTAGCGGAGGCGGAGGCGGAGGTGGTGTAGAAATCTTTGGTTGGGGTTCTAACTTGATTTGGTCTTTTGAACTAAATACCAGCGTAAATCGGCTTCATCATGATATAGCTCCTCTTCCGAATGGAAATATTTTAATGAACGTTTGGAGTATTAAAACAGAAGCTGAAGCTCTTGAAGCTGGCAGGAATTCTGCGCTTATTGGAGCTGAAAGGGTAGTTTGGTCCGAGCGAATAATAGAAGTTAGACCAATTCCTCCATCTGATTTTGAAATAGTATGGCAATGGTCACTATGGGATCATCTAGTTCAAGATTTTGATGACGCAAAGCAGAATTACGGAGTCGTACACGATCACCCGGAGCTAGTTGATGTTAATTTTGTGCCGCAAGGGGTTATTTCTAATTGGATTCACATGAATGCAATTGATTTCAATGCAAAACTTAATCAGATCGTGGTGAGTTCGCCATTTCTGAATGAAATCTGGGTTATAGATCATAGTACAACAACTGCGGAAGCTGCATTACATTCTGGAGGTTCTTCTGGAAAAGGAGGTGACTTATTATATCGATGGGGCAATCCGCAATCCTATGGAGCGGGAATGCCATCTGATCGTAGATTGTTTGGACAGCATGACGTAAAATGGATAGCAGAAGGTTATCCTTACGCACAGAGTTTCATTTTATTTAATAATAATAAGGGAACTGATTATTCCAGTATTGAAATAATTACCCCACCGTTAAGTGGCCTCAATTATTCTCGGCCGGAACAAGCTTATGGCCCTACAAACCCGACATACACATTTGAATCAACACCCAAAAGCAGTCTTCATTCAAGAATTATGGGGGGAGTCGAGATGTTGGCAAATGGTAATCTTTTGATTTGCTCATCTCTACAAGGAGTTTTGGTTGAAGTGGGTGCCGCGGGTGACACAGTATGGCGGTATAAAAGTCCAGTTACTGCAAATGGAATTGTGGGAAGGGATTATTTTCCTACTGAGCCAAATTTTGCTAGTGATAACAATTTCAGAGCTAAAAAATACCCACCATCTTTTTCTGGATTTAATGGAAAAGACTTAACTCCACAAGAACCCGTTGAAGGTGAGCCGTGGGCGTGTGAGACTATAACAAGCTTAACGGCAGTTGAAGAAATCTACTTAAACATCTATCCAAACCCAGCAAATGATTTCATTACGGTTCAAGCGACATCAAATGAAATGTTACTACATGTAGTCATTACAGATGTGTTAGGCAGAGTGATGGGAAAATCCTTAGGAGTAGGAGAAATTACTATGAATTTATCAGGATTTCAACCGGGTATATACTTTTTAAGTGATGACTTGAAAAGGTATAAGATCGTAAAGCAATGACAGACTATTGAATCATTTTCAACAAAGTAGTCAACCGAGTCTTCAAACTTCTTCTATCAATAATAAAATCAAGGAAGCCGTGATCCAATACGAATTCGGAACTTTGAAAGCCTTGTGGTAAATCTTTGCCAATTGTTTCGCGAATAACGCGCGGGCCGGCAAACCCGATCAGTGCGTTGGGTTCAGCAATATTAAAATCACCGAGCATAGCGTACGATGCAGTTACTCCTCCTGTGGTAGGATCTGTAAGCAAGGAGATATAAGGAATCTTCGCTTCGTCCATCAACGCTATTTTAGCTGAGGTCTTAGCCATTTGCATAAGAGATAATCCAGCTTCCATCATGCGTGCTCCGCCTGAACGGGATATCATAAGCATGGGAGTTTTAGTCTTCAAACTATGATCCATTGCCCGGGCTATTTTTTCACCCACAACCGAGCCCATGGAACCACCAATAAAACTAAAATCCATACAAGCTATTGTGA
>Ga0163149_10007327_pt1 | contig 11142 bp, 25 predicted proteins | sample OliLakLV19MP5G1_FD_148604 | JGI IMG/M metagenome (GOLD analysis project Ga0163149, IMG submission 148604) | Freshwater microbial mat bacterial communities from Lake Vanda, McMurdo Dry Valleys, Antarctica - Oligotrophic Lake LV.19.MP5.G1 | ecosystem: Environmental > Aquatic > Freshwater > Lake >...
CTTCCGTGGCCTCTAATGTAACCAATGCCGCTGCCGATTCCGTAACCGTCGTCAGTCATAGTCGTCGTCACCATCTTCTCCTCCGTCACCATCGGCGTCGCCGCATCCTTCCCCGCTTCCGCTTCCGTCGCCTTCGCCTTCGGCATCGTCACATCCACCTTCTCCGCTGATGTGTCCACTTCCATCGGCTAGACCAGCCCCGATTCCGTAGCCGGTGCTTCCGTCACCGTAGCCGGTGCTTCCGTCACCGTAGCCTCTGCCGCTTCCGAACCCATAGCTATAACCAATGCCGTCGCCGCCGCCGTAACCGTCGTCAGTCATCCTGCCCCGCTTCCGCTACCGTGGCCGTCGCCGCTGCCGCTTCCGTAGCCGTCGCCGTCACTGTCGCCGCCGCCGCTTCCGTAACCACTCCCGTTACTTTCTCCTTCACCGTAGCCGTCAACTTTATCTACGCCGTCCATACCGGATCACCGCTCCATACTGGAACACCGGCGATAGAGGCCCGCGCTTTTTCTGTGACATCTAACACCTCAAACCCCTGCGGCGACGTTAGCTCCACCCTATCAACCTCAATTGGAAACTTGCACTCACTTGGCCTTGAGGTACCTTCCATTGCAAGCTGACTAAGAGACGCAGCCCCTGCCCAATACCAAATTCTACGGGCGTCTTTTAAGACTTTTTTAGTCTCAGTACTTTCTTCTAAAAGTGTCCCTGCGAACACTCCCATAGCGTAGCTTCTTACGATCACATACTTTTCCATTTTTTCTCCTTGGTTTGTTATTTCCTTTTAATTAAACTAAAAACTACATAGTCGCTTTCATAGTCCAAAGCCCTGTTCAAATGAAATACATAACCTATCTGGAAGGTTAATTCCATCCCCGAATAAGTAGAGTCCACGTTGTTAAATTCTTTAAGCGTCACCACGTCACCCTCCTGAAAATTCCTATCGTTGACTCGGACTTCGAAGGTTTTCTTCCCCTCTTTAACGGCGTTAAAATACTCAGTCAATATTTTTAAATTATGGTGTTGGCTGGTCATCACAACCCCGCTCTTTTTAAAATTCTTTCGGCTAATAAATCAAACTCTTCTTGCATGGCAAGCCTTATTGCCTCTTTTATTCTCATTCTATCAATTGGAGGCTCTGGAATTACCATTGGATCTTTAATAAATAAGCCGCCATCTCTTGGCTCTATTCTTTCTATCCAATTTTTTCCGTGTTTAGCGAACTTATCTTTTATCAAATTTGTTTCATACTCTGATCTGTCCAATCGACGCTCCTTAAATTCTTCGGGTTTTATTTTAATATCGTTTAAATTTGGTAAGCTCATTTGCTGTTGACCCTTATCTTTTTTCCTTGGATTTCTAAGATCATTCCGACGATTGTGGAATCAACAATATGACGGTTCCTAGCTGGGAATAACCCAGAGTGAAGAATAAGCTTTGCCTCTATATGTTTCACTAGTGCGTAGTCACGGTATGGGTTACAGTCCATAACTTCGGGGCAGTTCTCCCTAAGCCAGTTGATTCGCTTGGTGCGAATTTCTTTGTTCATACGATACCGCTCAGCGCAATAAACAAAGCGATTAAAGAGCCAAGGTTGAGTTTTAAAAGCGACCCATATCGAGACACGGACTTGCCGTTAAAATGCAATGCCGCCTGTCTGGTGAACGCTGAGGGCCATCTGTGGTTGGTCCACCTAATCACGTCGCCTCCCTCAAGTTTTTAATCATCACCGTCGCCGGCCCACCGCAAAGCTGATCCAAGAATTCCACTTTCGCGCGATTCCCGGACACTTCCAAAATCTTTACCCGCTTAAGTTTTGCGGGGTTCCTTTTCACCCGGTAGGTCGGTTGATAAAAATAAATATCATTTTTTTTCAATGGCAATTCCGATCTTCAAAACTTCTTCAATTTTTTTCTTCATCGAGTCCTTGGCTACGTTCGCGTAGATCCAATCCAAATACGAGGGTTCTTCTTTGTAAATTTGCATTAGAGTCTTCCCTTTGTGCTTACCAAACCAAAGTGAAAAATCCTCAAACTTGCCTTGGGGCTTATACCCACGATGTGTGTGGCATCCCTTGCACCGAAGCTCAATGTGCTTTGTGCCGTTTGAAAATATTTTCTCGGTTTCCGTGTTTTCAACGGCCCCGCATTTACAAATCTGCATCTTCGCTCCAGTGTGGCATTTGATCGGATGTTGTTATCTCGGACCACTCTTTATCACCCTTGGAAAGTAATCCAAGTTTAAAATCATCGCTGTAGGAATTGGTTTTAATATCAAACGCCGATAGGCCGACAAATCTAGTTCTTGATCCATCTTGCCTACACTTGGCTAGCCTGATGTAGGTTAGGAATTTTGTGGGATCTTCGTTGTGGTCGTAGCAAGGTGCCAGCGTTATTACCTTGGTAGCATTTTTATAAATATCGCTACTCCCGTGGAAGTCTTCGATTGAAGGAACCAAGGCTTCGTTGTTTCCTTTTCGGATGTGGCCGATAACAACAACCGGAACACCATGCTTTAGAGACAAAGAGCGGATTGTTTTGATCATGTTTTTTAGCGCCTGGTTTTCGTTTTCACCTTGGAAATCCATGTAGTGAAGGTGGTCGAGAATAATCAAATCGGCTTGATCTTTTATGCCCACGATTTCTTGCTCGTATTGCTCTAATCCAAACTCATCCCCTCGATACCTTATTTTCAAGCTATTGAGTTTAATCGATTGTTTTGCATGCTCGTAGTACGGAGCCAGTTCTCGCTCTTGCTTTGATGTGTACCACCGCAAATAATTTGGAATAATTTTATTAAAATGCGTGTCCGAGTAGTAATCATTTACAAGGCTTTTAAACAAAAGACGCCTTTGAATTTCTTGCTCTTCGGCTTCGAGCGCGAACATAAAAACCCTTTTGCCTTGCTTGGCGTTGCTCATGGCGATGTGCGCGGCCATTTCAGATTTACCGTGGCCTGACTTAGCGCCAATCAAAATTAAATCGTGAGGCAATATTCCTTCGGTGATCTTATCAAGAAATTTAATTCCGTAGCTTAAGACACGTGTTGAGAACTTGTGTCGATCTTCTTTTTCGGTTTCAAGATTAAATTTTAAATCTTTCCAGTTATCAAATCCCATTGAACATCTCTGGCATAATTTGTTTTAAGTGCGAGTAAGTTTTCTTGTGGTCTCGGTGATACCAGTTGACCCATTGCCAAATGGTAGGACCCCCGCCGTCTGATGATCCAATCCTACCACTCGCATCAATCCAGCATGACGTTGCTTTGCCGTTGATAATTAAATTAAACCCCCGGCCCGTTCTTTTAAAATCAAACGTCTCCATCCCCACCGCTGCTGTGCCAGAAAGCTTTTCAAGAGCAACCTTGCAGTCAAGCGACCATATTTTTTCGAACAAGGTAGAATCTTTTTGAAAACTTAATTCTTTTTTTAACTCCACCTTTTCGTTCGACCTGATGATTATTTCTCCAGGGAAATATTTAAGCATTTCTTCTTCGGTGTATTTCATTCCAGTTGGCTCATGATGTGTCACAAAGTACGGATCATCTGGATTTTTCCAATGTAAATAAAAAGGTACACGCATAATTCTGGCAATGTCTTTTGCCCGCTTATCGCCGTTGAGGTGAAATATTAAATTCTCAACAATTTTTTTATAATTCTCAGGCTTTGCATCTTGAGCATCGTAGTAAACTTGATAACCACGCTTTGTCTCCACAACCAAAGAGGGGCGAAGATGTTTTTTTATTAACGCCTGCTGTTCTTCTTTTGTTCCATCGTCGATATCAACGGCCCATGACAGAATTGTTTTTAGGTTTTCAATCTTTCGGGTGGCGTTGTGAAATTCGTTGACGGTCCAAAAAATACCATGCTTCGAGTTATTTAGTTCAAGAGCGCCAGCCATGTCTGTCGGAATAGCACCACCCGGTGATGAATCGTGAATTGCGAACCAAGATCTTTTCATCCAAATGTTAGAAATTATTGAAGTCAAAAGTTGTACCTCTTTTTTCCATCCATGCGAAGATCACAAGATCCAGCATTCGGGTCGAGCCAGTCTTCCCACTCCCCCATGAAGGTCGAGAAGTGTTTAATAAATTTAGGGTCGGTAATTTTTAGCCGGTAAGCTTGGATTGATTTTTTTAAAAGCGGCAATTGTTCGGGTTTAAGTTTCTGCGCAAGCTTCATACCACCACTCTTCCCTTTTTTGAGCGGATAGCTTTGGTATATTTCTTCAAGATCTTGGTTTTGCGGCCTTGCTTTTTTTTCTATGTTTTTAATTGGTTTAGATTCTTCACTTTGAACGAAAAGAGGAACAGGCAAAACGAAGTTTTGTGAGCCTTTGTTTTCTTCTCTTCTCTTCTCTTTCTCTTTCTCTTTCTCTTTCTCTAGGGAACATATTGGGTTTCCAATATGTGCCGAAATAGGAATTACAGAATGATTCTCAATATTTACGTCATCTACTTTTTCGATGTCGTCAAAATCAAAAGTTGTGATAACCATACATTTACGCATGTATGAAACTGTTTTACACAGTGAGTCTAAATTGACCCTTCCTGATGCTAAATTTTCAGAAATAAAAAAGACTTTTTTATCTTCTTTTCCAGCCATGCAAAGTATATAAATCCAGGCCCTAAACATAGAGTCATTCATGCCTGATATCTCAGGATCTTCGAACATGTTTACTTTCATTTTCGACCACCAAGGATTTAAAATTTTCTTGGTTGCTCTGTATTTTTTCCAGTTTCGTAGACTAATTTTATAAACTTTAGACATAGCGATTCCCATCATGTTGTTAAAACCAATTGATTTTAGAGTGGGTGATTGCTAGAAAGGAATCACTCGACTGCTTTTCTCAGTTGGGTCATTGCCTAGAGTATTTCAGTACTGCTAGGCAGAATTTTTTCAGGGCAGGCTAAGTGCCCCTACTTGATGGGAAGTCTATACAAGGCTCGATCAGCTTTGCAATCAAAATTGATATGGGACTGATGGTCAAAATTCAAGATAGGCTCAGGCGCCCAGCTAGATCTGGGTTTCACGCCATTTGCTTTTTTATAAAACCAAGAATGGTATTGAGTAAGTCTATGTAATTTGCTTTAAGCTTTTCAATCTCGGCGGCCTGAGCTTCGTTTATTTCTCGAAGTCTCTTTATTGTTTGGGCGTCTTGATCTTCAGAAGTCATTTTCTATATCCTCTAAATCTTCGGCAAAGTTTTCTTTGGAGGCCTCAAATTCTTCTATCGCGTTGCCGTCTGAAATCGCTATCACAGTGAGCCCGTTTAATTCTTCGTTCTCTTTGTGTGATTCCCAAACCCAGTCGGGGAGCGACTCTCCCTCAATCTCGGCCACTATTGTTATTGTTCGCACTGTTGCCATTTATGCTGCCTCGTCGGGGTCGTGGTGATCGTATGTTGTTAGCTCTGAAATAAACTCGCTAAATATTCTTTTGTGTACCGGGTTTCCGCTTAGTTCTTCAGCAACAGCAAACCCAGCACTAGCGCCATTAAGATCTTGGGCAGCATCTCTAATTAACTCAATCACATTCTTCATGTGCCCATACCCAAAGCTTTCAACTAGCATGGTATCAACACGCCTAAGAATATCAGTCGTGCGCCTTGAGGCATGGTAAAGGTCTGTCTTATGATCGCTCATGTTGAGTCTTCTTTGACGGTAAGTTTGTGAAAAGAAAAAACGCCACTACGGTTCACGGTAGAGATTTGAACCTTACCGTATTTAAACTTAGGGTGACCACTTAGCTCAACGGCTATCTTTTTTAAGGAATCTAATTCTTTTTTAGAAAGCCGATCTTTGCCCTCAACAATGCTCTTACAAATCGCTTCCAACTCTGGATGATCAACGATTTCCTTTACGTCTTTATCGGTCAGAGGAGGGGGAGTATCGGTTAAAATATACTTCTCCCAAAACTCAAGGGCCTGCGCAATTAGAAACCCTTGATACTTAACGTCGGGCAAAACCTCAACCAGTGCGTGAGTTCCGGTTTGCTCATGATAAACAAAGAAGTGGCACTTCTCCGCACCCGTTACGGCAAGCTGATATTGCACCTGTGGCCAATAGTGATCTGGTACTTTTCCAGCTACCGCCGAATCAATTGTGCCGCTACTGATAGGGCACTTAAGCTCTAGGATCAATTTTCCATCGGCGCTAATCCCGTCAAGCGATGAAATACAGACGTTGTATGTTGGGTGCGTCGCGCACGCAGGCGGCATGTCCTCCATAGTAACAAGCTCATACCGAGCTCGGGCTTTGCCTTCAGTTTCTTGGCCATGGATGGTAAACGAGTTCCCTTCAAAGCCCTTTGCTCTTTTGGTTTTAACAAGCCAAGTGGAGTAAGGAGTGCTTCCGTAAATATCCGCGCCGATTATTGCCGATATCTCAGAAGCGCCGATTCCCTTTGTTCTCCACGTATGCCACTCGGGTGAGCCTTGAACTAGCTTTTCCATATCAAAAAGGAATTTCTTCGTCGTCTTTAGAATTAATCTTTGATCTTGCAGCCATCACAGCACCTTCAAGGTCGGCAAGCTTTGCCCTTGCCAAGTCTTGAGGGATAGCATTTCTTACCTGGCCAAGTAAGTTTATGAATTTTACCTTAGGCCGGGTTTTTCCATCGTCGCCGGTTTCAAGATCAATAACCAATTCAACTTGTTTCCCAACATCAAGCTCACCAGCCGGGTTATTCCCCTTAAGGCCTAGGGTGATTAGATTTTTTATCGTGTACTCACGCGCCTTCTCGCTAAATGATCCGTAATACGTAATCTTGTGAGTACCGTCTTTAGCAGTAACCTCAAAAGTGACAACCGACTGGGGGTCTCCCTTTTTTGTAAGAGCGATTGTGTGGCTTATCGTTTTAGCCGTGTATGTTCCTGCTTCAACCATGATCTTCTCCTTTATTGGGCCTGATATTTCATCAAGCGGTTTTTTATTTCTTTTAATTTTTCAGCGTTAGCCTTATGCATTTCTGTTTGCTCTTTTACTTTAGTCTTTAAAGATTCATCTAGGCCGGACGACATTTCTTTAATCTCAGAAAGCAAGGAATCTGTGTCTGGCTTATTTGAACACGCCTCAACAAATGCCTCGTAAGAAAGAGGTATTTCAAGAGGTAAATCTAGCCTGTTTTTGGCGTCAAATCCTGGCCGCCATTGAGTGAACATAACCCGTTGCCCATCGCCGAAGGCTTTGGTTTTATTGTTTTCTGTAGTCGTGAAAACCTTATAAGAACAATAGAAAACATTGTCGGCAAGGTCTCGAATTAAGGCCGCCATCTTATCGTTACATCTCATAATAACTCTATCATAGGACTGGTTGGTGGCTGGGTCTGCGTGAGTTTTTATCTGAGTGTGAGCAACAAGAATGGTTGTAATCCCTTTATTCTGAAGGAGCCGAACCTCTCCCATAATTTCGCGCATGATTTCTCTCGACCGAACATAACCCTTGCCGTAACCGCCACCAAATTCTTCGATAGAATTAACCTTGCCCTCAAGACAAATAGCGTCCGAAATTAAACCTTCAAGAGCCTCCACGGAGTCGATAACAAAAGTTAGGTAGTCGTGTTTTGATTCAACAAGCTCTTTTAAAAACAATCTAAAATCTTGAAGCGTCTTTAGTTTGTCTGCCGGAATACGCGCAACATTTAAATGCTTGGTTCCATTTTCTAGGTCTGCGGTTATAGACTTAGGAAAGCTTGCAGCCCATGTGGTTTTTCCAACCCCGTTGTTGCCAGCGACCACATGAATCTGGGCACCTATTTGTTTTCCGCTTGTTACTAACGATAATAAACTCACTTACTTCCTCCTGGAATTAAATAAAACTTGGCCCTTCGAATTTATAAATTCGCTGGCTTAGGTCAATTTGGGTAAATCTGTTGTTAGGCGGCCTTTGCTTTTGCGAGCAGATCGGCCTCAGTACATTCTAAATAATAAGCCAAGAGTTTAAGCACTGGCCTTCCCGGAGACCTATCCCCAGAAACCAGTACATTAAAAAACCCGACGCTAATACCACATTGATCAGCCAGCCACTCTCTTGTCCGGCCTTGTTCTTTAATTAAATTAACAAACTTCTTACGGTCTAATTTTATTTTTTTGTGGTTTTTCATGGTGCAAGGGTTATCCCAAATAGCGCGGCTTGTATATAACAAAGTGCGCTGTGTGCATGTTTTCTTACACTATGTGCATTGTCAGGTCGAATAATTCATATTGGCAACTATTCCGTTACTTGTCCATGCATGACTAAAATTACCCCAATCAGTCTGCATAGATATCATTCCAGTAGCATCATCCAAAAATATAATAGCATACCCACTAGGAGCAAATCTTAAATCATATTTCTTAGTAATGGATTGCTTTATAGATTTTATTTGATAATTCATTTTACATCCTTCTCATAGCAACTAACTCCATTACAAGTTTTTATTAATTTTCCACACACTTTACATACTTCTGAAGAAGGATAAGATTTACCATCAACATATCTATATGGGTCATCATCAAGCCAACAAGAAGGATCACAACCTGGGCATGTGGAACTCCCAGCATGGAATGATCTACATCTTTCATGGTGTTTTACATATTTAGAAGCCATAATTCTTATGTCCTTTTCTGCACTTAACTTGCCAATGATTATTAGCCTGTTGTCTCATGCATGGTTCTAGTAATGCTTTGGGGTTTTTTAGAACTATACCCTCATCTGAGACATCGGTAAGTTGATTATATAAATTCTCAAATCCCAGATCGTATATTTTAGCTATCCATACTTTATCGCTTACAATAAGACTATGATCTTTCTCTCCAGTAGTCTGGAATGTATCAGACATCTTAGACCATCTGTCTTTAAACGTCTGTCCGATCATATAAGTATTTTCATGTACAAGAATATCAAAAATATACAGTGTGTCTTTAATATGGGGCGTCTTCATATGCAATAATTCCCCTGCGAAGACATACCATTTATTAGGTAGGTTCATAAAGGGCTCAGAAATCTCTGCATTAGGAGTCCATGATTTATGTACGTCGTTATGTCTGTTCATTACTATAATCTGTTTGTCTGGAGATACAGCCCATATAGCACAGGCTCCATTCTTCTTTACTTGTCCGATCCATCCTCTGGTCTCGACGTTTCCGCTGACATTGTCTTAACTTGCGTTGAAGGCTGCGACCAAATTCAATTTGTAAATATTACACGCCCCATCCTAGGGCAACCCATCGTCCATGATGGTGAAATCGTAGCACCGTCATGGCGAAAAACTTAAACTTACTTACAAACCCAATTTAAATACATTTCAAGATCACTTGCGCGAAGACATATAAATTTATCAAAAGCAGGGTCGCTGCACTTGACCAAAGAATCAGACTGCGCGCGATATACGCCCATTTTTTGAGGAACTCCGTCGTAAAGTTCGAGGACATTACTTTTTGGACTTTGAGAACAACTGCTCAAGATCAGAAGTGTCTGAGGTATCAGTAGCTTTTTTAATAGCCTTATTAAGTTCCTTAGCATCAACTTGATCCTTTATAGCTTTAATTGCTGAGTTTATAATTCCCAAAAGCTCGGCAAAGTTTTTAATAAAAACCAGAAATGAACTCACGGAATTATTCCCTTCACGTAATCAGGGACTTCGAGACGAATCAAGTACCTTAAAAGCGCTCCTGGTATATACGGGCAGACTTTGCCTTTTTTATCTAACTCGTAATGTGCAAGCACATTTTGGGCATCGATTGCGTAAGTATGCATGGCCGAAAGGGTTTCATAAACAAGACTTCGAATTTGCTCGGTAGAAAAATCATTAACGCCGATTAAGCAAAAGCCAACAGAATCAGAATTGTGTCCCTCGCAGTGAGCTCCGACTTGTTCCATAGGCCGACCAAGATGGACGCTGCCGTTAGGATAAATCACCTTATGATATCCAATATCAGCCCAGCCCTTACCCTTATGCATTGCTCTAATACTTTCAACAGTGCCGTCTTTTGAATCAGAGCAGTGAATGATGATGCGCTTTATTTCTCTCACGATAAAAGTGGAGCTTCTGGTTTAACTTCGACCACCACCACCACGTTTTCAACGGGCTTTTTGTGGGGCACGTTCGCACTTAAGAAATCTACAACCTTTTGAAGGGGGGGAATCACCAACTGAAGGCCTGCAAAGACCTTGTTATCAACGTCTGTTTTTGTAAGGTCTTTAATCTTTCCTAGGAACAAAGAAAGCCCCGACAGAAAAGCAAGCACCCCAATTACGACAGCCACAATACTGGCCACTAATGGTAAATTAAGAACATCTTCCATTTTATTCATCCTCTCCAATTGTTTTAAACTCTAAGTTATCAATTCTTTTATGCGCCCTAACTCCAGTATTTTTAGCATCCATAATCCCAGTCTTTGTTTCTGAAACAAACATTCCGGCCTTAAATATAAAAGTAAAAATAGAAATAACAGAAGCAATATTAGCTAGAAACAAAGCCCCAATTACTACGTAGAGAGATGTTGGTATTTGTGGAGGAAGATCCATTATCTCTCCCCCCCCTTAAGGGCCTTTCTGTACTCAGGGTCTCTCTGCGACAGAACATAGTGAGCGGCATTAAAAGAGGCGTCGCCCTTTTGAGCGGCATTTTGAAGCACTTGTCCATATTTGGTGCCTTGAGTTTTTTCAATAAGAGCCGTTTTATCGGGAGCACCCATGGTCGGGGCCGAGCTTTCTTGTTCTTCGGCCTTAGGCATTGGCGGGGCAGACATCATGCCCATCTTTTCTTCTAGCTTTGTTGCTAAAGACTGAAACGCTTGTGGGTTTTTTTCAAGGAGCTGCGCCATCTGCGGAGACTTCATCAAAAATTCAGAAACCTTCCCAAGCCCCCTTGAGGCCGCTTTTGCTCCATACTTTTCTAGTCCTTTTTTGGCAAGCATTAGGCCGCCGGCGGTTTCCCAATCGTTGGTCATGCCTCCATAGCCGAGAGCAGCCCCCCCGCTAATAGTGTCGGTTAGGCTTATGAACTTGTTGCCCTGTTCGCGAGCAAGTTTGTTTTCTAATAGAGTTTGGCTGGTGCTTGCTTTTGAAAACAGATCCTTGCCCTGAGCCAGTGTATCAGACAGCCCGGCTTGTTCTATTTCGGAAGCCCCTCTTGATACCGCTTCGTCAATCTGAGAG
>Ga0163149_10007336_pt1 | contig 11133 bp, 8 predicted proteins | sample OliLakLV19MP5G1_FD_148604 | JGI IMG/M metagenome (GOLD analysis project Ga0163149, IMG submission 148604) | Freshwater microbial mat bacterial communities from Lake Vanda, McMurdo Dry Valleys, Antarctica - Oligotrophic Lake LV.19.MP5.G1 | ecosystem: Environmental > Aquatic > Freshwater > Lake >...
GGATAGGTTGAGCGGGACAAGTTTTGAAAATTAGCGGGCGGGGTAAACCTGGCTGGCGTGACGGGAAAATGTGGTTTTTGGGTATTTATTTACCACATCACCATGCACAAATCCCTATCTTTGGATACTTAATAGCGCTGCATTTAAAATAATAGACTTCAACCCTTACGATATGGAATACGACATCAAACTTTCCGGAACACCTTTTGACGAATTCCTTGCTAAAATACCAGTCACCTGAACAACAAACATCATGAAACACCTGATTTTCCTCTTCCTCCTCTCCCTCTCCGCCCTTTCTGGCTTTGCCCAAAAATCCCTTCCAGAAGACGTTGCCCAAAGCATACAAGAACGGATTGCAAACGGGCATTCCCCCAGCATCGTGGTTGGCATCATTGACAAAGACGGGCCGCAGTATTACGTGTTTGGGATCAAAACAGACGGTGGCGAACCCGTTAATGAACACACCATTTATGAAATCGGCTCCATCTCCAAGACCTTCACGGGTCTGCTGCTCGCAGACATGGTGGTGCGCAAACAACTGAAATTAGATGACCCTGCCCAAAAACACCTGCCCGTTTCTGTTACTCTGCCGGTTCAGAACGACAAACAAATCACCCTCGGGCATTTGTCCGATCATACCTCCGCACTGCCGCGGCTACCGGGCAATATGGAACCTGCGGATCCAGCCAACCCTTATGCCGATTATACGGTGGAGCAACTCTATGCTTTTTTGAAATCCTGCACGCTGACCCGCGACATTGGATCGGCCTATGAATACTCCAACTTAGCGCAAGGCTTGCTCGGCCATATCCTGGCACTCAAAGCCGGCAAATCCTACGAAGCACTGGTGGTAGAGCGAATTGCGTTGCCGCTGGGCATGGAAAACACCAAAATCACCTTCGACGACCGCATGAAAAAAAATCTGGCTATCGGGCACAGCGATGGCGCTCCCGTGGCCAACTGGAACCTTCCCACTTTAGCCGGTGCCGGAGCCATCCGCAGTTCCCTGCACGACATGCTGCGCTTCGTTGCGGCCAACGCAGGGCTTCAAAAAAGCAAGTTGTACAAGGCCATGAAATTGTCGCACCAACCCCGCCACGACAAAGTGGGCGGCGGCACGCGCGTCGGGCTGGGCTGGCATATCTCCAAAGGTGCTGAGGGCGACGTGGTCTGGCACAATGGCGGCACGGGCGGCTACCGCACCTTTGCGGGTTTTGTCAACGCAACCGGGAAAGGGGTGGTCGTGCTGACCAACTCCACCAAAGGTGCCGACGACATCGGTTTCCGGCTGCTGAATTCGGCAGCAAAACTGATCGAGGTCAAAAAATCCGGCGCAACGGCGCTCAAAAAAATTGCGGAGGCCAAGGGCGCGCAAGCAACCTGGAACACTTACCAGGATTTGAAAAACAACCAGCCCAAGGCATACGAATTCAATGAAGAGGAGCTCAATACGCTTGGCTACGAATACCTGCAATCGGAGAATACCCAAATCGCGCTCGTCGTATTTAAAATTAGTGTGGCCGAACACCCCAACTCCTCCAACGTCTACGACAGCTACGGCGAAGCCCTGATGAAAGACGGCCAGCAAGCTCCGGCCATTGAAAATTACAAAAAATCGCTGGAGCTCAACCCCGGCAATACCAATGCCGTGGACATGTTAACCAAAATGGGCGTGGGAAAACCCTCAGAGCGACTTAAAGTGGACGAAGCCATTCTGGAATCATACATAGGCAATTACGAACTGGCAGCCGGCTTTTTCATCGTCGTCACCCGCGAAGGCAGCCAGTTGTTTGGCCAGGCAACCGGCCAGGGTAAGTTTGAATTGTTTGCCAAATCCCCCACAGAGTTTTACCTCACCGTGGTGGAAGCCCGGATTGTGTTTAATTCAAAAGACGGGCAGGTGGAGGACTTGACGTTGTTTCAGGGAGGGCAGGTGATTCCGGGGAAGCGGAGGAGGTAGTGTCTGTCTTTAGAGTCCGACTAAAGGAACAAGCTCTAACTAATTGTAATGAAAAAGAGAATAAAGATAATGAATAAATTGACTTTAAATCCAAAAAGACTTTTCCTGCTCGATGGCCTGGGGGCTTTTTTGACCGCCTTTTTTTTAGGAGTCCTATTGACCAAATTCAACGAATACTTTGGAATGCCTCAAAAAACACTGAATATCCTGTCTGTAATTGCCTTAGTTTTTGCTTTTTATTCCATTTTTTGCTTTTTTTTCGTTGGCTCCAACTGGCGGACTTTTCTTAAAATTATTGCTGCGGCTAACCTGCTTTATTGTTGCCTGACCGTTGTGCTCGTCATTAATTTTTATTCCAGCCTAACCTTTTTGGGGGTCAGTTATTTCCTGCTTGAAATCGTTGTGATCTGCGGAGTGGTATTTGTTGAGATACGCTCCTAAAGACAAATACTACTTCGGCGTTTCCAATATTTTCCAGATTTCCCCTACAATGTGTTTTTTATTACGCATTGTCCAATAATCCGTGTGGCCGCCGGGGTAAACTGGAATAAAATTCCGTTTGCTGACCTTGATGTCTTTGATGCCTTTGCCAAATACGCCCTGCAAAGGCCCGCCGATATAGTCGGATGCATAATAAATATTCGTCCATTTTGTGACGGCAAAAGGTGATGAATGGTTGAAGTGTTTAACGGTAAACGGGTGCGCTACGCCTTCAATAGAAAAGTTTTCAGATTTGACAATATTGGTCGTATCCGGTTTTTGAAAACGCGGCGGACAGGTTGGGTATTCCCGTTGTTCTTTTAATTTTTCAAATAACCCTTTTTCATACACGAATAAATGCCCGGCGTGGGTCAAGGGCGAACCAATGGTGATCAGGTCGGTGATCAACCATTTGTTGCCAATGGTTTTCAAATATTCATAACCGTGTTGTTGCGCAGCCTGAAAATCTTCGACCTTAGCTTTGTCTTCCGATAGCAGTTTAGACGTAGTTTCCGACGATTCCAACAAATCGAGCTTGCTTTTATCCGGCCCGCTGTAGACCGCATAAAATTTATTCGGGTCAAAGCTTTTATAATATTCATTCCAGAGAAACTTCACGAGGTCATACGCGATGACGCTGCCAAGGCTGTGGCCGACCAAAATAATCCGGTCGTATTTGCCCGACTCGTGTAGCCTTTTGAGCAGACTGATGCCTTCCATCCGGATGTTTCTTCGCTCCAGGATATTTCCGGGTGCCGGATCGAGGTAGCGCGCAGCGTCGCCCAAATAATTAAACAATAGTTTCGTAAAAAAAGCAAGAATAAATGTCGCAATCAAGCCGGTAGATATGGTGGCTATCTTTTGAAAAATATTTGCAAATCCGTATTTGTAGGTAAAATATACCCCTGGGACAAGTGCGGCAAGCGTGATCAGCCACAGGAAAATAAATACGGGCAATAATCTTCGCGAAACGCCGCCCGGACGCCGGAAAATAACCCGCTGCATCCAGTCTTTGATGTGGGCGTAATTGGTATTCCGCATGTGGTGCGCCCAATAGAATTCATAAAAATCCGTAGTCGGGTGATTCCTGCCCTGGCGCATCGTCAATTTCCGGGTTTCGTAATTGCCCGAATCGGTGTCGGGTTTGTCCCAAAAAAGCACTTCGTCTGGCCGCGCCAGCTTCATAGCTTTCAGGTACTCAGCGACCGATTCGACAAAACTTCTCAGCGTGATAATCGGGCGTTGTTCGCCGATTCCGTGGATGAGCACGACGGCTTGGCGTTTTTTTGTGGTTGGGTTCATAATGAGCTATTTATGTTGCCGGAACAGCCATGCCATCATCATCGGGTCGCTGTATGCGCCAATCCACGAGAAATGGCCCACTTCCGGGTATTGTGTAAAGCCCGGATGCGCGCCAGCCTTGGTCAGGGCGCCAACCATCTCAAATGAAAACCCCGGGTTTACGGCACCATCTTCTGCGCCGGTGAAAATCCAGATGGGAATATGGGAAATTGTGGGGGCTTTTGACACGTCGCCTCCGCCGCAAACGGGTACTGCCGCCGCAAACAAGTTCGGGTGCCGTGCAATGGCGTCAAAGGTGCCAAAACCGCCCATTGAAAGCCCGGTAATATAAATCCGACTCGTATCAATTGGAAGCGTTTTTGCCGCCTTTTTAACCAATTCGACTAACAGTTCCATCGGTTTGGCGGCAGCAGGCTGTAGCAAAAGCTCCCGGTTGTCCCCTCCTGAAAAGTTAGACCAGCTTATGCCCGCCGGGCATTGCGGGGCGATGACAATGGCAGGATATTGCTTCATGTTTTCGTCTGAGGCGAAATTCATCACGCCCCATTTCAATTGCGCTTCATTGTCGTTACCGCGCTCTCCCGAACCATGTAAAAACACGACGAGCGGAAATTTTTTGGCCGGGCCATAATCCGGCACAAGCTGCCTGTAACGCAAAGTGTCGCCTTTGCCGTTGAGGTATTGCTCGAAACTAAACAGGGATTGTTGTGAAAATAGGCTGGTTATGCTTCCGCAACAAATAAGCAGCCCCAGAATGACAGGCAGTGTTGATTTTCGTTTTTTCATCTTTTGTCGTTTTTGGCTTGTTTCACCTAGTCCAAATCTATGCATTCTTTCGGGTTTTGAATACTTTCCGGCATGCGAATTTTTATAATCAATGAAGAAAGGATGGTCAGTCCTCCAATTAAAAAAATGGCGTATTCAACCCCGAACAAATCGGCCGTAATGCCTGAAATGACGGCCCCGAAAGCGTACCCCAAATCCCGCCAAAGCCGGAAGGTGCCAATGCTTTCAGCCCGCTGTTTAGGGCTTGTCGCCTGAGCGATGGCCGATAAAAAGGTCGGATAAACGAGGGCTGTGCCCAAACCTAAAACGGTGGAAAGGGCGGCCAGCATAAAAAAGCTGCTGCTGAAAGGAATCCACAAAATGGCCAACCCCTGCAACAACATCCCCCAAAACAACATGGATTTTTTGGAATAAATATCTGACATTTTTCCGGTAAACAATTGCCCGATGCCCCAGACTGTCGGGTAAATCGCCGTGATGATCCCGATGTTTTGCGCGTTGTAATTGAGGGACAACAAAACGATGGGAAGCAGCCCCCAAATCATACCATCGTTCAGGTTATTGATCAATCCTGCCTGCGTGATGGAACTCAACGTCTTGTTTTTCAGCGTCGTTTCAAGGAAGACATTGCCGAGTGGTTCGCGCTTGTCGGTGGCGCTCTCTTTGTGAACAAAGGCCCGGGTGTCCTTCACAAAAAATAAAGTCAGCAACAGCCCGGCGATGGAAAGAACACGCCAATGTAAAATGGATACGGGGTGATGCCGTATTGGTTGGCTACATAACCGGATAAAAAAGCAACGATTCCAACCGCAAAATAGCCTGCAAATTCGTTCAGGCCCATCGCAAGCCCCCGGTCTTTTTCGCCAACCAAATCAATTTTCATGACCACAGTGCTGCTCCACGTTAAGCCCTGGCTAATCCCCAATAATAGGTTTGCGAAAATTACCCAGAGCCAGGATGGCGCATAGATGAGGATAAACGGAATCGGGATGGCTAAAACCCAGCCCAAAAGCAGGAGGTTTTTTCGTCCGAATTGATTGGCTAACCGCCCCGTAAAATAATTGGTCAAGGCTTTTGTGATTCCAAAAGCGGTAATAAATGACAAAATGGCTGTTTTGGAGGCTACGCCAAATTCAATTTCAGCAAAGGCCGGAAAGATCGTCCTTTCCATGCCGATCATGCCGCCTACAAAGGCGTTCACAATCACCAAAATGGTGAACTGCCGCCAGTTTTTTTTGAGTCCAAGCTGAATTGAATCCATGAGTTGCAGGGATAATTTTGTGATTGATTGAATTCTGTCACAAAAGTACCGGGCGCTAATTCCCTATCCTTTTACATTTGTTAAATAATCAACGTGGCTCTGATTCTGCTCAAACTAACCTGCGTAATCCCCAAATAGGAGGCGATGTATTTTAGCGGAACCCTTTGCAAAATATTCGGCGTCTGGGTCAGCAAGGCCAGGTATCGCTCTTTCGCGGAATGAAACTGGATGCTTTCGACCCGATTTACGGTTTCTACATAGCCGTCTTCAAATATTTTCCGGAACAGGCGTTCTATCTCAGGAAAGACATCGTACAGCGCAAACAGGCGGGTCGCATCAATGGCAATAATTTCCGAATCTTCCATGACTTCAATGGCTTTCCGGGAAGGTTTGTGGGTAAAAAGGCTCTCTACCCGAATGACGAGGTTGTTTTCAAAGGCAAAATATTCTGTAACATCTACCCCATCTTTGTAATAATGAATGCGTGCAGACCCTTTGCTGATGGAATAAATCGTTCGACAGGTATGCCCGACGGGCTGTAGCGTTTCATTTTTTTTAATGAAAATCGGACTCGTTATCGCTGCAATAGCCTGAATGGCTGGCGTTGAGATATGGTGGTATTTCTCAAAATATTGAATCAGGGATGTGGGTAAGTGCTCCATAGTATTGATTTATTTGTGCGGGTTTTAGCGTTGCAAACGCTCACCAGCATGGCTGTATTTATTATTGTGGTCAGGGCTGGGTGAGTATGGGAAAAATAGGGTCAGCAGGGAACTGGAAAGACTCTGTTCAAGCAAGTTAAAACCACCTACAAGTCAAAATTTGGCAAGCCCAGAGAGTCATAAAACTTATTAAATGATTCACAAATGCTTCTATTGTATAAGTTCAAATAATCATCTTTCTCAATATAGCTTAATATCGCACTGACATCTCCTTTTTTCTTGTCATATTTTTGATTAACCGTTTGAAATATCCTGTCTAATACAACCGAAGGTTGAAAAAAAGTGTGTTGCGGATCATACTTCCTCAATAGAATAGCCAATACTTTGTTTAATTGCCTGTGAAGTTAAAAGAGGATTCATCTTCTTAAAAACCGCGCCAAAGCCTAATATCCAAGATTCTATCTCCATAATAGAAAAGTTAAAAATCGAAATCTTTACCATTTTTATCTCATTGGAGTATATAGTCAGAAGAAAAGAAGTCAAAATTAGAGAGACCAGTAAACCTGAATCGGTCAAATATTTCGCTATTGGTCATCCTATTCATTGCCTCAACAGTCTTGCCTTGCCTTGTCAGGATCGTCCAATACTCTATATCAATAGCATCCATAAGAAAACTATCATTGGATGTAGTAATAAGTTGAATCTGTCTATCAATACATTTATCAAAAATTAGCCTACCCAGTTTGGTTGCTCTATCATAGTCTAATCCTTCGCATAAGTCATCAATAATAATTGTTGCCGGCCTTTTTCTATTAATTAAATATTCTACGTAAATAATCACAGCCAATGCTCTAAACATTCCCTGTGAAAGTTTAAAATGTGGGATTGCCTTTGCAATATTATTCTCTTTAACAAAAAGAATAGGCATGTCCGATCTATCTTGTATAGAAATACCAGAAATATCGTATCCTATTGAATTGAAATCTTCCTGAACACGAATTTTACTCTCTCTTTTCAATTGTCTAAATAAAGTTGGAATATCCTCGACCGCTGTCAGTAAGTCATATTCTTGCTGATTTAGCATAGCAAAAGGGCTGATATTTCCAAACTTGAAGCCAAGTGATTGATCTGCCCAATTGGCAATATCTTCAAGAAAAGGGTATTTCCTGACATCTCTATTTGTGTGAAGCGTTAGCTTGTTTTCAGGAGGAAATACGAGTTCATTGTTATTTGTTACTTTATTCTTTATATGCACACTACCATCGTTGTGCCTGAATAAAACCCTTTCTCCATTCACAGAAATAAATTCTGCACTTACCTTACCTTCATCTATAAATTTTGTTGCAAAATTAAATTGTATTAAATCCCCAGATTGATTAATAAACTCTGTATCCCATCTACTACCCCAATTTAATGATCTCCTTTGGTTAATCATTTTCACAAGTAAATCTATTGTTGACAATGTTCTTGATTTACCTGTTGAATTTCTACCCACAACTAAGTTGGCATCCCTTAGTGTTAAGTTATTAAGTTCCCAGTACGGGTCTTGATATGATAATTTAGTTAACTTCATGTTTCAAATATTGCATTGTACGTCGGTCATTTCTCGCACCTCAAATATCAATTCAACCACGCTTTACTGATCATAGTCAGCTTTAAGTACCCCACAAAGCAGTAATCTACTGCCAAGCGAAGTTACCCATTTTTCCCAAACCCATCCACCCGACCGCCGGCGAAATTTCCGACAAACTTATCCTAACTTTGCCACCCTTACAACCACCCTTGAATGATCTTAGGAATCTCAGCATACTACCACGACGCAGCCGCAGCCATCACAAAGCACGGGCAAATCATCGCTGCGGCTTAGGAGGAATGGTTTTTCCGTAAAAAAAACGACCCGGGTTTTCCTGCACAGGCCGTCCGGTTTGTGCTGGAACAGGAGTATGAGGGAAAGGATTTGAAGCATCCGTGGTGAGGGTATTGGTTTCAGTGGATCATGGGAATGGTTTTATGCCAGCTGGTGAATTCCTGTTTATATTTTAATAGAGTTCCAGGTCGGTTTTTAATAAGCTTTCTATTCACTTCACCTTTTTGCGTTTGGATTCTATAAAAATACCCCCCAATAGTTAGGTGTGTTAACTTTTCTTAAATCATCTATTGCAAGTGAGCCATTTTCATTATCCACGCCATTGCCCGCATCAAATTGGGTACTGTTGGCGGATTCTGGGGATTTTTAGACAGCCCGGGCTTTACTCTGATTGGGTTTTACTGAGCGTGTCGTAAATAACTTCCCCGTTTGTGCGATTGCTTTTCCCATACGCTTTCAGTAAATAAATCAAGATTTTTAAAAATTGATGGGTACCTCTTCCGAGGTCGCAACACTTCTTTTTGTCTGACCTGATCCAGACGAAACCAATTCACCTATTTTACAACCATCAATTTTTACACCCATGAATCTCCGTTCAATTAAATCCCATGTAACATTTTTTTCCTTGTTGCTGATGATTGCCCTGTTTTCAGCAACATCCACGCAAGCCCAGACCAAAGAGCCGGCGAAAACCATTAAAGGCAAAGAAAACAATGGTTTTTTGAAAACCGAATGGCCCCAGGACAACTCTCCCGGCGATATGAATGAATGCTTTGACAATGACCTTGGCGGTAAACTTTCTTTTGGAAACCCAGATAACATCACCTTACCTACCCCCGGTCCGAATGAACTGGAATTCGATTTATTCGGCTGTTTGACGCCTTCAAATATAGATTACGACGACCTTTTTTCTTTTCACGTACCGGAAGGCTATGCCTTAGCTTCTATGAGGTTTGTGGCGATGGGGCCGTTGTTTGATACGCCACTTAATTTCTACTTCTGGCATGGTGCCGATGCGCAACCCGTATTCGAGCCTGATGTTTCCATCACGGGCATTCACGACAACGAAGTCCCCACCGGCAACCTCATAGCCTCTTTGAATACGCCCCTGCCTTCGGGCTGGTACACGGGCTGGATTGAAATTGGGATCCCTTTTTCCACAACCTCTTACCGGTTGGTTTTTACCCTGGAATGCGCCGACAATGTCCTGCCATCTTTCAGCAGTGGGGCAGGCAGTCTTGATGCAAATTTAGACTGCGCTGATGCAGCGAGCCTTGAAGCGGTACTCGATCTGGAACCCGAAGGTTTCGACATTGGCGGTGGCGAAATAAAATTCGACGTCATCGAAGACGTCACGACCGACGGCGACTGTAGTGGTACTTACACCCGCGTTCGCACCTGGCAAATCACGGATGCCTGCGGCAATGTGGGCGCTGAAAATTTCATACAAACCATCACGGTCAACGACAATAATTCGCCGGTTTTAGATGTGGCAGACAGCGAAATCGTCATCACAGACCCCGATGGTTACACCCTGACCAATAATGATGTCATCGTGGATGCTTACGATGCCTGTAGCGCTGTAACCATTGAAATAAGCCCTGCAAACCTGACCTGCGCTGACCTCAATACGATCGTTCCAGTTACGGTCACGGTCACAGATAACTGTGGAAATCAGACCCAGAAGGTGGCCAACATCACGGTGACCGAAGATACCGGAATTAAAGCGCCCTGGAGCAACGACAACATTGGCAATACGGCAAATGGCAGCGCCACGCAACCGGTTTGCTCGGGCAACCTAATCATCAAATCGAAAGGGTTTTCTACTCCCCAAAGCGACGTTGGGCACTACGTCTACGTTGACTTGTGCGGCGACGGCGAAATCACAGCCCGCGTTACCAGTTTAGCGCCGGTTGGCGGATGGGCGGGTGTGATGATCCGGGAAAACCTGATGGTTGGTGCGAAAAAAATGGCGGTCAGAACCAATGGCGTCAACACCATTCGTCGCGATGTCCGCACAGCAAATAACGGTACGACACAAACCCAGCAGTCATTGATTGTGCCCGGCCAGCATTGGCTGCGCGTTAACCGGACGGGGAATACACTCAACGCCTATGCTTCTCCCAATGGCCAGCAATGGTCTTTCATCGGCGCAGCGCCTGTTGCGATGGGCAATTGCGTACTGATGGGGCTATTTGTGGAAAGCAGCAACAATAACATCGAAGTTACGGGGACTTTTGACAACATCACCATCTCCGGCGGTGTCCAGCCTTTGATGGCACCTGAATCAGAATTCGTAACCGCCCAGGAAATGTTAACGCCCGATCCTGGCAGCCAAAACGCCACAGACGGCACCGGGTTACCCAAAACTAAAACGGCTCAAGCCCCTCAACTCAAGGCCTACCCCAATCCGACGACTGGCATTTTTAACCTCGACCTGAGCAGCTTTGTCGGTCAGGAAGTCGTGGTACGCATCTTTGATGCAACGGGAAAAGAACATATATCCAGAGCAATTACGGCTGCTTCAGCCACAGAAGAATTCGACCTCAGCGCTTTAACACCGAGCCTGTATCTGGTTCGCGTGGAAGCCAAAAATGGTCAGATGCAAACACTTAAATTGGTGTTCGGAGACGCTGTCAGGTATTAATGAAGGGGTAAACCTGATTGCGATAATGGCTTTGCAGCCCGGCTCAAATAGCCGGGCTTTTTTTGTACCGCCGAACTCCAGTTCGACGAACACCAAGGTTCTTAATGATCGCCGAATCGGAGTTCGGCGGTACAAAACCCGTACCGCTGAGATCCAGTTCGGAGA
>Ga0163149_10007338_pt1 | contig 11131 bp, 10 predicted proteins | sample OliLakLV19MP5G1_FD_148604 | JGI IMG/M metagenome (GOLD analysis project Ga0163149, IMG submission 148604) | Freshwater microbial mat bacterial communities from Lake Vanda, McMurdo Dry Valleys, Antarctica - Oligotrophic Lake LV.19.MP5.G1 | ecosystem: Environmental > Aquatic > Freshwater > Lake >...
GGGCTTTATGTTGCGCCTCCACCCTTGGGTGTATTCTGCAAAAGGAATTACCTTCGCAATAGGCTTCCCCTTTCTTACTATTACATAGCTTTTTCCTTTTTCAACTTTGTCAAAGTATGCCTTGGCTTCGTTCCGTAAGGTTGTAAATTGAAGATAATCCATAAATAATGACAGATTTATGTCATAAAAATACTGGTTTGAATATGGTGCAACAAGTTAACTTAGCATTTATTTTAATACAATGGTTCACGTAAGTAGAAAGGAGCACTTTAATGCAGCTCACAAACTGTATAATCCAGCGTGGAGCAAAGAGAAGAATACGGAAGTATTTGGTGCGTGTGCCAACGAAAACTGGCATGGGCATAATTTTGATTTGATTGTTACCGTAAAGGGAACACCTGACCCCGAGACTGGATTTGTAATAGATCTAAAAAAATTAAGTACACTTATTCGCAATGAAGTGATTGATAAACTCGATCACAAGAATCTAAATCTTGATGTTGATTTTATGATGGATAAATTAGCAAGCTGCGAAACGTTAGTGATTGAGATTTGGAAAATATTGAATCCAAAAATTGCAACAATAAGCAAGTATGGAATCTTGCATTCCATTAGATTGTTTGAAACACCGCGCAACTACGTGGAATATTTTGGTGAACAAACTAATCAAAAGTAAGTGAGGTATTATTTAGTTGTTGGGGAACGATCAGGAGATTTACATGGTGGCAACCTGGTAAAAGCGATCAGTAAATTAGATTCACAAGCAACGTTTCAAGGGTTTGGTGGCAATCAGATGCAGGAAGCAGGAGTAAAACTCTCAGTTCATTATCGCGATATGGCGTTTATGGGTTTTATTTCTCTGGCCACAAGCCTGTTTAAAATTTTTAAGTTTATTAAGTTTTGTAAAAAGGATATTCTGGAATTTAAACCAGATGCTATTGTTCTTATAGATTACGGTGGTTTCAATTTGCAAATTGCAAAGTTTGCTACCCGAAGCGGATTGAAAGTATTTTACTACATCCCACCAAAGGTTTGGGCGTGGTATCAAAGTCGTGCCTGGAAGCTAAAAGAAAATGTAGATCGCATGTTTGTGATTCTACCTTTCGAAAAGGAATTTTTTAAGAAGTATGATTTTGAAGTTGATTATGTGGGCAATCCGGTACTGGATGCTATTAAAGCCTTCAAGCCATCGAGCGAGTTTATTTCAAAACATAATTTTGATCCGTCAAAGAAAATAGTGGCATTGCTTCCGGGTAGCCGTAAAATAGAATTAAAGAAAATTGTTCCGCTAATGGCAAAGGTAGCCGAGCTGAATAGCGAAGTTCAGTTTGTTGTCGCGAAAGTGAGCTCATTGCCAGATGAACTCTATCAGGCTCTAACAGATAAGAACAATGTTAAATTTGTTGAAGAGGAAACCTATGATTTGTTGAGCATTGCTAATGCAGCCATTGTTACATCGGGAACAGCAACCTTAGAAACTGGAATATTTAAAGTTCCACAAGTAGTGGTTTATAAAACGACTCCGCTCGAGTACAGCATTGCTAATTTTTTAGTTCAGGTTGAGTTTATATCACTAGTTAATCTGATTGCCGGAAAGGAAGTGATCAAGGAGTTGATTCAAACAAGGGCGACAAAAGAGTTTATCAATGCAGAGTTGAATAAATTACTTTTTGATAAAACGTATTCATCAACCATGACGGACGAATACGAAAGCGTTTATAAGATTTTGGATACGGGTTCTGCTTCCGAAAACACAGCGAGGTTGATAATGCAACATTTAGCGCACCCCTCTCCCGATAGCTATCGGGATGGAGATGGGCAGGGGTGAGGTTTAAGCAACCTTCAGCTTACTATAGTGTGATTTGCTAAATTTCTCTTCCGCATAAGCGCGATTAATTACCAACCGATCGGTTGTCTTATCGGATGGCATCTCAAACATGGCATCATTAACAATAGTTTCGCAAATGGAGCGAAGACCACGAGCACCTAATTTAAAATCAATAGCCTTTTCAACAATGAAATCAATGGCTCCGTCTTTGAATTCCAATTCAATGTTTTCCATTTCAAAGAGTCGCTTGTATTGTTTCATCAACGCATTTTTCGGCTCTATTAAAATTTTGCGAAGCGCATCGTGATCGAGCGGATTGAGGAAGGAGACTACGGGCAAGCGACCAATCAATTCTGGAATCAATCCAAATGATTTTAAATCTTGGGCAGATACAAACTGCAATAAGTTATCCTTGTCGATATCAGCCGGACTTAGGCTATTTGCGGATGCAGTAAACCCTAAGGGTTGTGTGTTTAATCGCTTTCCAATTAATCGTGAAATACCTTCGAAGGCACCACCACAGATAAACAATATATTTTCGGTGTTTACAGTAATCATTTTTTGATCGGGATGCTTACGTCCACCCTGTGGAGGAACGTTAACTGCTGTGCCCTCAAGCAATTTCAATAACGCTTGTTGCACACCTTCACCGCTCACATCACGGGTAATAGAAGGATTGTCAGACTTGCGGGCAATCTTGTCGATCTCATCTATGTAAACGATTCCACGCTCGGCAGCCTCGGTATTATAATCAGCAGCTTGTAAAAGTCGGGTTAAAATACTTTCAACATCTTCTCCCACATAGCCAGCTTCAGTAAGTACTGTGGCATCGGCAATACAAAAAGGAACTTGTAGAATTTTGGCAAGTGTGCGCGCCAGATAAGTTTTGCCAGTTCCGGTTTCGCCCACCATAATGATATTCGATTTTTCAATCGTGATATCATTCTCAATTTTGCGCTGCATCAGGCGTTTGTAGTGATTATAAACTGCCACTGACATCACCCGCTTGGCTTCGTCTTGCCCAATTACATATTCATCCAAAAACTTCTTGATTTCACGGGGCTTCACCAACTTAAAGTTAGGAAGGGAACCCGCTTCAACTTTATTCTTTTTTTCTTCCAGCAAAATCTGACTTGCCTGCGTTACACACTTGTCGCAAATGTGAGCATGTATGCCTGAGATCATGAGATCTACATCTTTTTTATTTCGACCACAGAAAGAACACGTAACTTCAGCCATACAAAGGAATTTAAAATACAAATGTACCCACGAAACGGCTAATCTTCAATTCCATCTCAATGGGTACATTTAAGCCTGAAAATCAGGATTATTGTTATTTCTTGTTTCGCTCCAGCACTTCGTCAATCAAACCATATTCCTTGGCCTCTCTGGCGCGCATCCAATAGTCACGATCGGAATCCTTATCAACTTTTTCAAATGTCTGGCCGCTATGGTTTGCCAAAATAGTATATAAATCGTGGCGCAATTCGAGCGTTTGTTTCAAGGATATCTCCATATCGCGAGACGTGCCTTGCATGCCTGCAGATGGCTGATGAATCATAATTCTTGAATGCGGCAAAGCGGATCTTTTCTTAGCTGTTCCGGCTGCCAACAACACGGCACCCATAGAAGCAGCCATGCCCGTGCAAATAGTTGCTACATCGGGATTTACGTATTGCATAGTATCATAAATACCTAAGCCAGCATAAACCGATCCGCCTGGACTATTTATATACATAATGATATCTTTTTTAGGATCGGAAGACTCCAGGAAAAGAAGTTGTGCCGTGATTACGTTGGCCACATAATCATCCACGGCAGTGCCAAAGAAAATAATCCGATCTGCCATCAGACGCGAGAACACGTCAATTACGGTTGCGCGCATTTGCCGCTCCTCTACCACATTAGGTGTCATCGCGTTAACGGAGTATTGGGCACTTATGTGATTTGCATAGCTATCGAAGGCATTACCACTCATGCCTAAATGGTTGACAGCGTATTTTCTGAATTCGTTTGGTTGTGACATAGATATATTAGTTTACAGTTCTTTGTTAAGTCGTTTTGATGTTGGATTTATTGTTTTCTCATGTCAATGATACTAAGAAAAAATCAGTAAAAAAGCCCCATTAAATAACAGGACTCCCATATAAACCAGTTTGGTCTGATTATAGTTCTGTGAATTAATGGCGGTGTTCGGCAGCCTTCTTTTTGAATTCGTCCAGCGATACTTTTTTCTCATCGATGGTTATAGAATCTTTAATGCTATTCATGATTTTTTCATCACGAAGCTGATTGTAAATTTTCATAAACATTTCACCTTTTCCATCCTTGCCGGAAAGAAAGTTGTTAGCAATGTCATTTAGTTTGTCTCCCAATTGAGCGGCAATAGCAGCGCCTCCAAATTGTTCGGTAATTTGTTGCTTCGCTTTTTCACGAACCTCGTCACCTTCAACTTTTATCGCTTTTTCTTCTGCAATTTTATTTTTGATCAAATCCCATTTAAGCGATTCTTTATAGGCATTGAATTCCTTATCAAGGATTTCCTCAGTTACTTGGCCATTGCTGCTCATCTTCAACCAGTTTTTCAGGAACGACTCCGGCATACTGATTTTAGTATGATCTACAAGATGATGCTGTATTTCGTGGTTCAACAAATGATCACTTTCGCGATTATAATTTTCACCAATGGTAGATTTTATTTTTTCAATGAATTCGGTTTCATCTTTCACTACGTCTTTGCCGAAAACTTTATCAAAGAATTCCTGATTGAATTCTGTAGGCTCAACCTGGCTGATGTTTGTTACCTTAAACACATAAGTACCTGTGGCGTTCTTAGCTTCTTCTTCTGAGATGTTAAGAACTTGTGAGATTGCAGCTTCGTCTGTAAAGGTCTTGTTTATCTCGAACTCAACTACATCTTCTTTCTTTATACCTATGAATTTCTTCTGCTCCTTTTTTGCAACTTTTTCAATGGCGATGTACGATCCCTTTGTTTCCTCTTCACCTTTAAGGGAAATATCTCCGTAAAGATTATGGTTTGCTTCGCTTACCTCAGGATAGGTAGTATTGCCGAATCTTGTTTTCAAATCTTCCATTGTTTCGTCAATCACTTTTTGATCGACTTCAATTGGATGCGATTTTATTTTAACCTTAGAAGAGAGTTCAACGGAGAAGTCTTCCACTAATCCAATTTGAAACTCAAATTCAAAATCTTTTTGAGCATCCCAGTCAATGATATATGCTTTCTCTTGATTAGGCATTGGGTCGCCAAGAATTCTCAATTTTTGATCGCGGATATAATCAGAAACAGAATGTGAAACGATGTGATTAACCTCTTCAACCAAAATTGACTTACCGTACATTTTTTTAATTACGCCCGATGGCACTTTGCCTTGGCGAAATCCTTTTATGTTTGCCTTGCGTGCGAAGTCTTTTATCTTTTCTTCTACTTTCGGTTGATAATCGCTTTGGGTTAGGCTAACTTTAATTAAACCGTCTGTTCCGCTTTGTTTGTCTAATGTGATATTCAAGGTATTGCGATTTTAAGTTTTAATTTCTTCTATCTTGGTAAGAATTAATGAACCCTCCAGTGGATAAAAAATTAACCAACCGGAGGGTTCAGTATTTGTTTGTGCGGATGAAGGGACTCGAACCCCCACGCCTTGCGGCACCAGATCCTAAGTCTGGCGCGGCTGCCAATTACGCCACATCCGCATAAAAAGCCCTTTGATAAAAAATTGGCCTTTTTTATCAAAGGGAGTGCAAATTTAGGGAATATTCGTTATGATTAAAGGCAAGTTATAAAAATCAGTTTTAAATTTAATTAGCCCGTGGTAATTGATGAAGTTGAAGAGAAAAAGGAAATAATTGGCCGCTATAGAAGGCTTTTGAGGCAGGCAAAACCAGTGCTTAAAGATGGGGATGCCAAGTTGATAAAGCGAGCCTTTACCATGGCCATGGAAGCGCATAAAGACATGCGCAGAAAATCCGGGGAACCATATATTTTTCACCCCTTATCTGTGGCTGAGATTTGCGTTCAGGAAATTGGCCTTGGCACCACTTCTATTATTGCTGCCTTGCTGCACGATGTAGTAGAGGATACCGACATTCAACTAAATGACATTGAGAAAATTTTTGGCAAGAAGACAACAAAAATTGTTGATGGTCTTACTAAGATAAAAGGAGCGTTTGAATACGGTTCATCGGCTCAAGCCGAGAACTTTAGAAAAATGCTGTTCACCCTTTCGGAAGATGTGCGGGTGATTTTGATAAAGCTGGCAGATCGGCTGCATAATATGCGCACGCTCGAAAGCATGCCGCGCAACAAACAACTTCGCATTTCCTCAGAAACAATTTATTTATATGCGCCTCTCGCCCATAGGCTTGGCCTCAATGCAATCAAAACAGAACTTGAGGATTTGTACTTGAGATTTACTGATCAACCAGTATATAAGGAGATTTCGGAAAAAATTGATGAGAGCCGGGCTTCAAGAAATAAATTCATCAAGCAATTTGTACAGCCACTCCATGAGGAACTTGATAAGTTGAATATTGAATACGAGATTAAGAGCCGGCCAAAATCGATCTTTTCCATCTATACCAAAATGCGGAAGCAAAACATTCCATTCGAGGAGGTTTATGATTTGTTTGCCGTGCGATTAATTCTTGAAACTCCTGTAGAACAAGAGAAATCTTTTTGTTGGCAGGTTTATTCTATTGTTACAGATTACTACACGCCAAACCCTGATCGCCTGCGCGATTGGATAAGCACCCCCAAAGGAAACGGGTATGAATCGTTACATACAACGGTAATGGCAAAAAATGGCCAGTGGGTTGAGGTTCAGATTCGCACCAAACGGATGGATGAAATTGCTGAAAAAGGGTATGCTGCTCATTGGAAATATAAAGACAGCGTGTCAAGCCACGAGTCAAACCTTGAGAAATGGTTAGTAAAAGTTCGTGACTTGTTAGAGAAGCAAGATCTATCGGCACTTGAATTTGTCGATGATTTCCGTGGGAATTTATTTAATGAAGAAGTTTTTGTTTTTACACCTAAGGGAGAATTAAAAACACTGCCTATTGGTGCCACCGCTCTTGATTTTGCTTTTGATATCCACACTGACATAGGTGCTAAGTGTATTGGTGCAAAAGTGAATCAAAAGCTTGTTCCAATAAATCATTTATTAAAGAATGGTGATCAGATTGAAATTCTCACCTCATCAAAACAAAAGCCAAATGAAGATTGGCTGCGCTTTGTAATTAGTCCCAAGGCTAAATCAAAAATTAAGGAACTACTAAAAGAGAATAAGCGGTTTTTGGTTGACGAGGGCAAAGAAGTTTTGACAAGAAAACTCAAACAGTTAAAAATTGATAGTAACACTCGAGTTTTCGAACAAATGCGGGCATATTTTAATGTGCCTTCTCAATTTGAATTGCATTTTAGGGTAGGCAAGGGGTTAATAACCGTAAATGATTTAAAGAAATTTAAGGACTTTAAACCCTCATCGCCACTTAAAGCAAAGTCACATGCTGAAGTTCAAGATGTTAAAACAATTGAGCAAGAGCTTAATAAAGCAAAGGGCAGACAGGGGGATACTTTATTGATTGGCGAGGATATGGATGTTGTAGAGTACAAGCTTGCCAAGTGTTGTACCCCAATCCCAGGTGATGAAGTGTTTGGGTTTGTTACAGTTAATGAAGGTATTAAAATCCATCGCACAACGTGCCCTAATGCAACCGAACTTCTTGCTAACCATGGCAATCGGGTTATTAAAGCTAAGTGGACCTCTCAACACGAGGTAGCATTTCTCACAGGTTTAAAAGTAGTTGGAACCGACAGGGTTGGGTTGATAAACGATGTCTCGAAAGTAATCTCAGAAGAGTTGAAAGTGAATATGAGCTCCTTATCATTTAAAACTGACCAGGGTATTTTTAGTGGCGAAATCATGCTCTATGTAAATGATACGAGACATTTGGAGACATTGATTTTGAAATTAGAGACCGTAGAGGGTGTTGTAAAAGTCTCCAGGTTTGATTCGAGAAGTAATTGAAAAAATCTTCAGGAATAGGAGTTAGTAAATCTGATAGTCTTTGGATTGGTCTACCTTTCGGTGAAATAGTATATTTGGCCTTCTATCCCAGCTAATGGTATTGAATCAGAAAGTATTTGACGAAGTAAAACAAATCTTTACAGCTTACTTGGAAAACAAAGAGCTACGAAAGACGCCTGAACGGTATGCTATACTGGAGGAAATCTATTCATTGACTGGGCATTTCGATGTTGAATCTCTTTACATCAACATGAAGAACAAAAATTATCGTGTAAGCCGGGCTACGGTTTATAATACCCTTGATCTATTGGTAGAGTGCGATTTGGTCAGCAAGCATCAATTTGGCAAAAATCTGGCTCAGTATGAGAAGTCATACGGATACAAACAGCATGATCATTTGATCTGCACAGAATGTCATAAAGTAACGGAGTTTTGCGATCCACGAATTCAAACAATTCAGAGCACGGTTGGCGAATTATTACATTTCAAGGTGATGCATCATTCATTAATTTTGTACGCTTCATGCACGAATAAAAATTGTGAAAACAGAAAATCATGAACTTTGCACAAGAAATTAAAGGCAACTCGTTGATATTAAGAATATCAGGAGATTTAATTGGAGAGGATAATGGCACGCAACTGATTTCAGCCGTTAATGATTCCCTAACCCACAAAGTCGGAGTATGTATTATCGATATTTCTGATTTGAGATATATAAATAGTAGCGGAATTGGAGTGTTAATCACTATTCTTACAAAATTTCGGAATAAAGGGGGTGAAGTATACTTAATGAACCCGTCTGAGAGCGTGAATAAATTGCTCGTAATCACAAAACTGAATGCAATCTTCCAAATCATTAAATCGGAAGATGAAATAGGCTTGAGAAAATAACTTTGCATCTTTGCGCCAGCGCGCGAAATAAACTTTAATAAATGAAAGTAGATGTTCTGCTAGGCCTCCAATGGGGTGATGAAGGCAAAGGAAAGATTGTTGATGTACTTGCTCCTAAGTATGATGTAGTGGCACGCTTTCAGGGTGGCCCAAATGCAGGGCACACATTGGAATTCGATGGCATTAAACATGTATTGCATCAAATTCCTTCCGGTATTTTTAGGGAGAAGACAAGAAACATCATTGGTAATGGTGTCGTGCTTGATCCCATCGTATTTAAAGCTGAGATCGAGAAATTGGAAAAGTATAACCTAGATGTAAAGGCCAACCTTTTTATTTCTAAAAAGGCGACCCTTATTTTGCCTACTCATCGATTGCTAGATCAAGCGTACGAAATAGCAAAAGGCGAAAATAAAATTGGCTCAACTTTAAAAGGCATAGGCCCCTCTTATCAGGATAAAATCGGTCGCCAAGGCTTGCGCGTAGGCGATGTGCTGGCAACTACATTCAAGGGCAAGCTGAAAGTCTTGACGGACATTCATTTTGACATCTTAAAAAAGTACGATATTCAATTTGATTGGAATGCTTTGGAAAGTCAATTCTTGGATGCAGTTAACTTTCTCAAACAATTTAAACTAATCGATAGCGAATACTTTATTAACAACGAGTTGAAATCGGGTTCAACTATATTGGCGGAAGGCGCACAAGGCTCGTTACTCGATATTGATTTTGGTAGTTATCCTTTCGTGACAAGTTCCAGCACCGTTACAGCAGGCGCCTGCACAGGCTTAGGTGTTGCTCCCAAGCATATCGGAGAAGTCTACGGTATTTTTAAGGCCTATAGTACACGGGTGGGCAGTGGGCCTTTTCCAACGGAGCTATTGGATGAAGAGGGCGAGAAAATGCGGAAAGAGGGAAATGAATTTGGATCGACTACGGGTCGTCCGCGGAGGTGTGGGTGGATTGATCTTCCGTCTTTGAAGTATTCAATCATGATCAATGGAGTCACTCAACTGTTGATGATGAAGGCAGACGTACTAAATATTTTCCCAATCATTAAAATTTGTACGCAGTATAAGCTTGCCGATGGCAGCATCACAGATGCAGTACCGTATGAATTAGTTAATGAAAAAATTCAACCAATCTATACGGAAGTGAAAGGATGGAATACATCGCTGGCGGGAATTAGCGAAAACAAAATGCCAATAGAGTTAGCGCAATATATTGATCTGCTGGAAAAGGCATTGGAGGTTCCGATTACATTGATTTCTACTGGCCCTGATAGAAAGCAAACTGTATATAGAACCATTTAAATTTTTTAAGTATCTGATTCCTTCCCCTTAAAAGGTCGAGCGATTTTCGTCTTACTTGCTTGCGAATTCGGTGCTTTTTCGGCCAGTCATTTTTTCGATCAAAGGTCGGGCATAGTTTTCTGTCACTTCCAGCACCCTAGGGCGGGTGACAAAGCCATCGGAAACATCTACTAGTAAAAAGTAATGATTTTTTCCTGGTTCCAGTAAAACGGTCACTGGCTTGGGGTCATCATTAGGTTTTTTTCCAGTAAGTCGAGAGGAGAATTTTCTCTCTCCGGGATCCAAGTCGGTAATTACATAATGTCCGGATTTTACGCGATAGGCAAATTTGTCGTCAACAAATGTATTGTGAGCACTGCCTATTGCCATTGATGGGCGGATAAAATAGACCGAAACTTTCTCTTGCGCCCAACTTTGTGTGCTAACCAAACTTACTACAACTACGAACAGACTTTTTAAGGTTTTCATAATGACTGTTGTTTGTTAAAAGATACCTGGATAAACGGGTTCAGATTTTTTTAGTTTACTTATTTCATGCGGATTTTTTAGCAGGCGGGCGGGCTATGCGCTTTACTCCTCGTGCCTTCCCGCGAATTCCCGATGCTGCGGGGTGCCGCTTCTATCCCTGCCTGGGATGGGTTCTATCAAAGGCGTGTTCGTTATCCAAAATTTACCTGAGATAAACAGCATTTTGGGTTCAAAAAGCTGGTTTTTTTGATCTTTGAGCGGGAAGGCATTTTTTGTTTTCATCTACCAACATCTTGATATTCAATGGTTGTAGGTTTTTGACAAAAAACTTTTGGGTGATATCTTGCATGGTGGTTAGTAAGGCTTACCTTTGCACTCCCAAAACGAACAAGGGACTTCAGGCAGTAGGTTTGAAGTAATGATTTGGAGTAAAATCCACCACCGAATTAAGAAAGCAAATTGCTTTCTAGATTCACACGTTCTTTGAATAGATGGAGATTGATAGCGGACCCGTTGTTACTCGATAGAGGGTAACAGCGAGTTGATTCTTTAAGAGACCTGGATGCGAATCTAGGATATAT
>Ga0163149_10007343_pt1 | contig 11129 bp, 9 predicted proteins | sample OliLakLV19MP5G1_FD_148604 | JGI IMG/M metagenome (GOLD analysis project Ga0163149, IMG submission 148604) | Freshwater microbial mat bacterial communities from Lake Vanda, McMurdo Dry Valleys, Antarctica - Oligotrophic Lake LV.19.MP5.G1 | ecosystem: Environmental > Aquatic > Freshwater > Lake >...
ACCCTGGCGTTGACCGAACCCCCTTCCCTGGTTGGCGCAGGGGGGCGCGCAGGCCGGGGCCACAAAGCTTGCCGCCATCTTTCCCAACGGCCAAACTATCTAGAATTGCACAATACAACACAAAAACATGCCTCTGGCGAGGCTGTCATGTTTTCAGGAACGATCGGAACGATCAATAGCGACCATGCACGCAACCCTCACAAAAGCCGGCCAGTTGGCCTGGCAAGACTCCCGCCACCTGCTGTTGATCGCCATGCTGGCCCTGCCTGTGATCGGCTTCCTCAGCGGCGCCTCGGGCAAGCTCTCGCTCCTGTTCCTGGTAGTCGTTGCCATCATCGATGCGCTCGTCGGTACTCGCCCAGGCGCCGCCAGGCCGCGCACCTGGCCTGCCGCGCGGCAGGCGTGGTTCAGCCTTTTCCTCTACGCCTACGCCGTGTTGCAAGTCGCACTGTTGGTCTGGTCACTCGGCGTGATCGCCGCCAAACCGAGCATCGAAGGCGCGCTCTGGCTTGGCGTATCGATCGGCTTGATCACAAGCGGCTTCGGCATCACCATCGCCCACGAGCTCGGCCACCGCCCCGGCCGTTTCGATCGCTTGCTCTCGCAGGTGCTGCTCATCACCGTGTGCTACGGCCACTTTTACGTCGAACACAACCGCGGCCACCATGCGCGCGTCGGCACCCCCAATGACCCGGCCAGCGCGCGCCTGGGTGAATCGTTCTACGCCTTCTACCTGCGCAGCGTGATCGGCGGCTTCGCCCATGCCTGGCGCCTGGAAGCGCTGCGCCTCGAAGCAAAAGGCCAAAGCGCCTTTTCACCCGCCAACCGCAACGTGGTGTACGTGGCCGCGCAACTGGCGCTGTGCGCCATCGCCTTCGGTCTGGCCGGGGTGGAGGGGGCACTTTTCTTCCTGTTCCAGAGCGTCGTCGCCTTCACCCTGCTTGAACTGGTGAACTACGTCGAGCACTACGGCTTGACGCGTCAGCGCAATGCCGACGGCCGCTACGAAGCGGTGCAGGCGCATCACTCATGGAATTCCGACACCTGGTTCGGCAATGCCCTCTTGATCAACCTGCAGCGCCACTCCGACCATCACGCGGACTCTTCGCGCCCCTACGAGGCCTTGCGTTCGATCGACTCGGCGCCGCAGTTGCCGACCGGTTATGCCGGGATGATTCTGCTGGCGCTGTTGCCGCCGCTTTGGTTTCGGCTGATGGATTGGCGGGTGCGGCGGGCTGGCGGGGCGTGCCAGACCGGATGATGCGCCGATATCAGGGCAGGGCCAGCTTAGCGAATGCTCTATTCGAGCCCGTTATCTGGAAAGTCACTTGGGAAAACGCTGAACAAGTCTCTGGAATGCGGATTCTCGAACGACGAACCTATTCGATTCACCATCTTGCAAGAGCGACTTTCGCGAGCTACGGACTTGTTCAGTGTTTCCCTAGGTCGATTGCCTTTGGCGGTTGCTGAGCGGCCCGTCGGGTTGGATTCGCACGCCGCCGAGAAGACTTCGGTCAGCGGGTAGCTGCTCCCAACACCTTTTCCGCCCACTTGTTCAGGCTGATGCCGCTGCGCCCGGCTGCCTTGAGGGCCGCGGCGTGGACCTTGGGCGCGATGCGCAACATCAGCCTGCCGCTGGCCGGCTTTTCGGGCTTGCTGCCCAGTTCCACGCACGCGGCAATGTGGTCGTCGACGACGGCATGGAAGTTTGCCTCGAACTCGGAGACGGATTCCCCATGAAAGGAAATGATGTCATTGATATCAAGGAGGCGGCCGACAATGATCTTGTCATCCGCATCGAAGCTCATGCTTGCCTTGTAACCTTTGTACTCCATCGTGTTGCTCATGACTTGGCCTCGATTCGGTGAAGGAACTCACGCACTGCGATGACGCGATGGCGCAATGGTTGTCTTGCAGTCCTGCGATTCGAACGTGACGGACGATCCCGCACCTTTGATGACGCGACAACCAAGCGCCTTGAGAAGGGCTTCGATTCGCGCCCATTCAAGATTGCCGTTTAGCGGCTCGGACCGGAGCAGCGCAAGGGTCTTGCGATGCTTGTTGTTCACCACAATCATGATTGAAAACAGGTGCAATAGTGCAAGCATCTGCTTCGTGTGCCGAAATAGTGGCGACGGCAATTTTCGGCAAATTTCGGTTGCGCGAATCGAGTCTCCTGGGCAATTTGTCAATGCAGTCGAGTCGTGGGGTGCGTCCATTGATGCCCTCAGATCGATGCGCGCTCAAGGCGACCGCCAAGCAGCAGCAAGTGTTAATAATTGTCTACTGACTATACAAAAAAATGAACAATGACTAATCAAATAATGTAAACTAACAGCATGGCATCATCTCTTTTACCCAGGGGAGCCGTGCCGCAGCTTGAAAAGCTGCTGGCCGCTACGCCCGTGGTGATTCTCGAAGGCCCGCGTGCGTCGGGCAAAACCGCGATTGGCGAAATGCTGGTCGAATCCGGTGTGATGGCGACGCGGGCAGATCTGGGCGATCCTACTGTGCTTGCGGCGGCTGCGGCGTCGCCTACATCGTTCGTCGATAGCTTGCGCACTCCTGCATTTATCGACGAAGCCCAGTTGCTCCCCGAGTTGCCGCTGGCGATCAAGCGGCGTGTAGATCGCGATCGGGAGAAAGGCGCATTTGTGTTGACGGGTTCGTCACGCTTGGGGCGTACCCAGTTGGGTGGCTCCGATCCGCTGGCCGGGCGTGCGCTGCGGCTGCGCCTTTGGCCGATGACCCAGGGTGAGCTGGCGGGCAAGCCGGTCAATCTGGTTTCGCTTTTAGCCAGCGCCAGGCCGCTGCCGCCGGCATTGCCCAAAGCACAGATCAGCCGCGCCGATTTGATCGGGCGGATTCGCCGTGGCGGCCTGCCTGGCCTGGCGGGCGTGGCAGGAACGGTCGAACCCTTGCTGCGCGGGCAAATGGCGCAGGAGTATGTCGAGGGCGTGCTGTATCACGAGATTGGGGGGCGTCACGACCGCGCCGAGATGCTGCGCCTGTTCCGCTATCTTGCGGCGAGCACTGCGCGCATCGCCAACGTCAGTTCCATCGCCAGTGAACTCAAGGCTAATCGCGCCACAGTCAACGAGCGACTCGCTTCGCTGGACGCCAGTTTTCTGATTCATCTGTTGGCCGGACATCGTTCGTCCGCGCATCGCACGCTCACTGCGCACCCGAAAATTCACGCGGCTGATTGCGGTCTGGCGGCCTGGGCCGCGCGCCTCGATGATGAGCCGCCGGCCGCAGTATTTGGCGCCATGTTGGAGACGTTCGTCATCAACGAACTGGCGGCGCAGGCAAGCTGGTCTTACTCGGCAGAGGCAGTGCGCCACTGGCGCGACACCACACGCAAGCTCGAAGTGGACGCCGTGGTGTTGCATCCGGATGGCAGTTCGATTGCCGTCGAAGTCAAGGCGGGCGCTGATGTCCGGCCCGATGATCTGACCGGCCTGCGCGCATTCCTGGCGGACGCGCGCGAAGCGCGGCGCGGCGTGGTCTTCTACAGCGGCGCGATGGTGCTGCAACTGGATGAAAAAATTTGGGCGGTGCCGGTGTCGGCACTGTGGACGGGGCTGGCGACAGGGAAAAGTTAATGCGGGGCAGAGCACAACCCGCTCCCACAATCATGCGCCTGACCGGTACGCCGCACAGGCTCCGGAAGACTGTTGAACTTGATCAACGGATCAAAAAACAAGTTTGTTTTGAAACAATTGTGTTTTGAAACAACTGTGTTTTGAAACAATCCTGACTTCAAACCGCCGCTGGCGTGGTGCTCTGCCCGTTAGTTCACATCGATCCGCCGACGACCCTGCGCACAGGTAGCAGCCACGCGGTAGAATTTGTTGCATTGCAAAAATTCGTGCTTGACATGAATCAATCGTTTGATTTAAAGTTCAATCGATTGATTTTTTTCACCACCACCAATGAACGCCATCCCGAATCAAGCCTGGTCCCGTCCGGAAGACGAGCATCCACGTAATAAGTTAGTGCTCGCTGCGTTGAAACTCTTTGCGGAAAAAGGTTTTGGCGGCGCCTCAACGCGCGATATCGCGGATGCCGCAGGCGCCAACGTATCGGCGATTCGCTATTATTTTGGCGACAAGGCCGGCCTTTATCGTGCCGCTTTTACCGAGCCACTCAACGAAGTGCCTGCACAAGGCTGCGCCGATATCGACCTGAGCCTGCCTTTGCATGACGCGCTGCAACAATTTTTTGCCGATTTCCTCGCGCCACTGAAGCGTGGCGAAGCGGTGCGCCTGGTGATGAAGCTGCATTTCCGCGAAATGATTGAACCCACCGGCGCCTGGGAACAGGCGATCGAGGCGGAGATCAAGCCGCAGCATGCCGCCATGGTGCGCCTGCTGCTACGCCGCTTCGACACGGCCCAGGCCGATCTCGACGTGCAGCGACTGGCCTTTGCGATTGTCGGCATGGCAGTGCAGTACTACGTGGGTCTGGACGTGGTGGCGGCGATCGCACCGGCGGTGTTGGCCGATGCCGAGGCTATCGACACACTGGCGTTGCGCCTGGCCGGTTATGCCGCGGCGATGATCGAAGCGGAAGCGGGGCGCCGCAGCGCGCATCTGGTATGAGGCAGACGGTCATGCAATGGAGCAACCCGGTCACCTTGCCGACTGCGCGCGGGCAGCGGCTGTTGCTCGCGCTCTTGGTCACGCTGCCGCTGGGCGGCTGCGCCCTGACCCAGGGCATTTTCACCACTCTGGGCCCGAACTATCAAGCGCCCGCAGCACCGGTAACGCGCTGGCATGCCCCGGCTCCTGCGATCGGCGTGCCGCAATTGCAGGCGCATGGCGGCAGCAACGAGGCATTGAAAACCTGGTGGCAACAGTTCGACGATCCGCTGCTGACTGAACTTCTCGGCGCCGCCCAGCGCGAAAGCGCAAGCCTGGCGCAGGCCGCCGCACGCATCGAGCGCGCGCGCGCCGATGCGGTGGCGGCGAACGTTGCCGGCAACCCTTCGGTCGACGCCACCGCTGGCGCGACCCGTTCGGCGTTTTCCTTCGGCGGCCCGGCGGTCTTGCGCAGCCAGGCGCAGGTCGGCCTGCAAAGCAGTTGGGAAATCGATTTGTTCGGCCGCTTGGCGCGGCAGCGCGAAGCCGCGCGCGCGCAACTCGAAGCCGACATCGCCGCCTGGCACGACGCGCGCGTGGCCTTGGCCGCCGAGGTCGCCAACGCCTATCTCAACATGCGCTTTTGCGAAATGCAGATCGCCCTGGCGCAAGCCGATGCGCTGTCGCGCGCCGAAACCGCGCGCCTGACCGGCATCGCCGCTGCGGCCGGGCTGCAGGCACCTTCGTTCCTCGCGCTGGCACGCGCCAGTGCCGCCGATGGCGCCGCCGCATTGGCCCAGCGTGGCGTCGAATGCGAGATCGGCATCAAGGGGCTGGTCGCGCTGACCGCGATGGGCGAAAGCGCGCTGCGGGCCATGCTCGCCGGCGCGCCGCAACTGGCGGCGCGCTTGCCCAAACCGGCGCAATTCGCCATCGACGGCGTGCCCGCCGGTGTGCTGGCGCAACGCCCCGATATTGCGGCCGCCGAGCGCGCCGTTGCTGTCGCCAGCGCCGAGATAGGGGTGAGGGAAGCCGACCGCTATCCGCGCTTGACCCTGGCGGGCAACATCGCGCCCACCCGCTCCCGCCTCGACGGCAGCCCGACCATCAGCGTGACCACCTGGTCGATCGGGCCATCGCTGATCGTGCCGTTACTCGACGGCAACCGGCGTGCCGCCAATGTCGAGGCTGCGCGCGCGCAGTACGAGGCCGCCAGCGCGATCTACCGTGGCCGGGTGCGCAGCGCCGTACGCGAAGTCGAGGAAGCCCTGGTCAAGCTGGCCGGGGCCGCCACGCGTCTGGGGGACACGCGCGCCGCCGCCAGCGGCTATCGTGAGAGCCTGGAAGGCGCGCGCACGCGCCAGCGCGCTGGCCTGGGCAGCCTGATCGAAGTCGAAGACGCGCGCCGCATTTCCTTCGCCGCCGATGGCGCCGTCGCGGCACTCGACTATGAAGGCGTGAGCGCCTGGATCGCCCTGTACCGGGCGGTGGGCGGCGGCTGGGACGGCAAGACCGACCTGGCACAAACGCGCGCCAAGCCATAAGGATCATGAACATGAAACCCCCCATGCTGCAATCATCGACCGCGTTCGCCCTCTGTGCCGCGCTTGCATTCGGGTACGCCCAGGCCCAGGACAAACCCGCTGCCGACGCCAAGGCCGCGGCGGCCAAGCCCGGCAAGCCTGCCCTGAGCGTGACGCTGATCCAGCCGCAGGCGCGCGATGTGCCACTGCGCCTGGCGGCCAACGGTTCGGTCAACGCCTGGCAGGAAGCGATCCTGGGGGCCGAATCAAACGGCTTGCGCCTGAGCGAAGTGCGCGCCGAGGTTGGCGCCCCGGTCAAGCGCGGCCAGGTACTGGCGGTGTTTGCCGCGGAAACGGTGGCTGCCGATCTGGCGCAGGCCAAAGCCGCGGTCGCCGAAGCTGAAGCAACACTGGCCGAGGCGATTGCGAATGACCGCCGTGCACAGTCGATTGCCGGCAGCGGTGCGCTCTCGGCGCAGCAGGTGGCGCAATACGCCACGGCGGAAAAAACCGCGCAGGCGCGCCTCGCATCGGCGCGCGCGCAAGAGGCCGCGCAACAGTTGCGCCTGGCCCACACGCGGGTGGTAGCCAGCGACGACGGCATCATCTCGGCACGCAATGCCACCGTCGGCGCGGTGGTGCCGCAGGGGCAGGAATTGTTTCGCCTGATCCGCAAAGGGCGGCTCGAATGGCGCGGCGAAGTCACCGCCACCGAACTTGCCAAGCTCAAGCCCGGTCTGTCGGTAGCCATCAATGCCGCCGGCGTGGGCAGCATCGAGGGGCGGCTGCGGGTGATCGGGCCCACGGTTGATGCGGTCAGCCGCAACGCGCTGGTCTATGTGGACATGCCAGGAGCCACCGGGAAAGGCTTCAAGCCCGGCATGTTCGCGCGCGGTGAATTCGCCTTGGGCGGCACCAGCGGCCTGACTGTGCCGCAGGATGCCCTGGTGCTGCGCGACGGTTTCAGCTATGCGTTCCGCGCCGGCCCGCTGCAGGACGGCACCGCCAAGGTGGCACGCGTCAAGCTCGAAATCGGAAGGCGGGTGGAAGACCGGGTCGAAGTGATTGCCGGCCTCACCGCCGCCGACCGCATCGTCGCCAGCGGCGTGGCTTTCCTGGCCGACGGCGACCTGGTCAAGGTCGTCAAATGAACGTCTCGACTTGGTGCATCCGGAACCCGGTTCCGGCTTTGATGTTCTTCGTGCTGCTGTGCTTCGGCGGCGCCTTGTCGTTTTCGGCCATGAAGGTGCAGAACTTTCCCGATCTCGACCTGCCGACCATCAACGTGAGCGTCGCTCTCCCGGGCGCTTCGCCGTCGCAATTGGAGACCGATGTGGCGCGCAAGATCGAGAATTCGCTCGCCACCCTGCAGGGCCTGAAGCATGTCTATACCAAGGTGCAGGACGGCAGTGTCACCATCAGCGCCGAGTTTCGCCTGGAAAAGCAGGTGCAGGAGGCGCTCGACGATGTGCGCTCGGCGGTGGCAAAGGTGCGCGCGGACCTGCCGGGCGACGTGCGCGATCCGATCGTCACCAAGCTCGACCTGGCGGGCGCCCCAATCCTTGCCTACACGGTGGCATCGAGCCGCTTCGACGAAGAAGGCTTGTCCTGGTATGTCGAGGATACGATTGCCAAGCGCCTCTTGCTGGTACGCGGCGTCGGCGCGGTCAATCGTGTCGGCGGGGTCACGCGCGAGATCGGCATCGCGCTCGATCCGGCGCGCATGGCCTCGTTGGGCATTACCGCAGGTGAGATCTCGCGCCAGTTGAAGCAGATTCAGCAGGAGGCTGGCGGCGGCCGGGTCGACATCGGCAGCGCCGAGCAGGCGGTGCGTGCTTTGGGCAACGTGCGCTCGGCCGAAGAACTGAAGGGCATCGGGCTGACCCTGCATGGCGGGCGCCGCGTCCGCCTGGATCAGCTGGCGAGCGTGACCGACGGCATCGCCGAGCCGCGTTCGCTGGCCTTGCTCGACGGCAAGCCGGTGGTCGGCTTCGAGGTCACGCGCAGCCGCGGCGCCAGCGAGGTCGAGGTGGGTGCCGGGGTACGCAGCGCCCTGGCCGAACTGCGCGCCGCCGATCCTGAACTGAAGATCACCGAGGCCTTCGACTTCGTCAACCCGGTGGCCGAGGAATTCGACGGCTCGATGCTGCTGTTGTATGAGGGTGCGATCCTGGCGGTGATTGTGGTGTTCCTGTTTCTGCGCGACTGGCGTGCCACCTTCGTCTCGGCGGTGGCGCTGCCGTTGTCGGTGATTCCGGCCTTCATCGGCATGCACTACCTGGGCTTTTCGCTCAATGTGGTGACGCTCCTGGCGTTGTCGCTGGTGGTCGGCATTCTGGTCGACGACGCCATCGTGGAGGTGGAAAACATCATGCGCCATTTGCGCATGGGCAAGTCGCCGTTCCAGGCGGCGATGGAAGCGGCAGATGAAATCGGCCTGGCGGTGATAGCCACCACCTTCACGCTGATCGCGGTGTTCCTGCCGACCGCTTTCATGAGTGGGATCGCCGGCAAGTTCTTCAAGCAATTCGGCTGGACCGCTTCGCTGGCGGTATTCGCATCCCTGGTGGTGGCGCGCATGCTCACGCCGATGATGGCCGCCTACCTGCTCAAGGCTACCTCGGACCGGATCGAGAAGGATGGGCGCGTGATGCGCAGTTACATGGGCATGGCCGCTTGGTGCCTCAGGCACCGCTGGCTCACCATGTTTGCCTCGGCCGCGTTTTTCGCAGGCTCGGTCATGCTGATTCCCCTGTTGCCGACCGGCTTCATCCCGCCGGACGACCTGTCGCAAACCCAGGTGCATGTGGAGTTGCCGCCAGGCTCGACGCTGGCGCAAACGCGCGCGGCCGCAGAGCGCGCGCGCGCCCTGATCACGCCGGTCAAGTATGTGAAAAGCGTCTACACCACCATCGGCGGCGGTGCCGCCGGCAGCGACCCGTTCGCGCCGCAGGGCGCCGCCGAGGTGCGCCTGGCGACACTGACGGTGTTGCTGGAGGCGCGGCAGGAGCGCGCAACCCGCAAGCAGGTGACCGAACGGCAGTTGCGTGAAGCCCTGTCGGAGTTGCCCGGCGTGCGCACCAAGGTGGGCCTGGGCGGGTCGGGCGAGAAATATGTGCTGGTGTTGACCGGCGACGATCCGCAGGTGCTGGGCGATGCGGCGCTGGCGGTGGAGCGCGACTTGCGCACCTTGTCGGGCATCGGCAGCGTGGCGTCGTCGGCCGCGCTGATCCGCCCCGAGTTGTCGGTGCGACCCGACTTCGCGCGTGCCGCCGATCTCGGGGTCACCACCGCGGCAATCGGCGAAGCCTTGCGCATCGCCACCATCGGCGACTACGACGTCGCGCTGCCGAAACTCAATTTGCCGCAACGCCAGGTGCCGGTGGTGGTCAAGCTGGATGCAAGTGCGCGCAAGGACCTGGGCGTGCTCGAACGCCTGACGGTGGCGTCATCGAAACCGGAAGTCGGGCCGGTCATGATCGGGCAGGTGGCCACGCTGCAACTGGGCAGTGGCCCGGCAGTGATCGACCGTTACGATCGCGCGCGCAACATCAATTTCGAAATCGAAGTGGCCGGTACGCCCCTGGGCGACTTGACCGCCGCGGTGAAGGAACTGCCGTCGATCCGCGACCTGCCCGCCGGGGTCAGGCAGGTCGAGATCGGCGATGCCGAGGTGATGGGTGAACTGTTCGCCAGTTTCGGCCTGGCCATGTTGACCGGGGTCTTGTGCATCTACATCGTGCTGGTGCTGCTGTTCAAGGACGTGCTGCAACCGGTGACGATCCTGGCCGCCTTGCCGCTCTCCTTGGGCGGGGCGTTTGTTGCACTTCTTGTCACGGGAAAAAGCTTCTCGATGCCTTCACTGATCGGACTCATCATGATGATGGGCGTGGCCACCAAGAACTCGATCCTGTTGGTCGAATACGCGATCATGGCGCGGCGCGACGGCAAGACCCGGCAGGAGGCCCTGCTCGATGCCTGCCACAAGCGCGCGCGGCCGATCATCATGACCACCATCGCCATGGGGGCCGGCATGCTGCCGATCGCGCTGGGCAGCGGCGTTGCCGATCCATCGTTTCGCAGCCCGATGGCGGTGGCGGTGATCGGCGGCCTCATTACTTCGACGCTCCTGAGCCTGCTGGTGATTCCGGTGGTATTCACTTTCATCGACGACTTGGCGCAACTGGTCGTGCGGCTGTGGGGCCGGGCCCGCGGGCGCGCCGCGGCAAAATCGGCTGCGGAACTGGCGAAACCGGGTTAAGGCTGCCGGCCGGGACGCTCAATAGCGGCGGTAATGGCGGTACCCGCCGTTCCCAACCCAGGGGCGCGGCGGGCGCACCAGCACCGGCGGCCCGTAAATCACCGGTGGCCCATAAATCACCGGCGGCGGCGCCGCGATCACCATGGGTGGCAGGGTGATCACAGATTGCGGCGGATAGAAGACAACGGGCCGTGCCGGCACGATGGTGCAGCCGGCGGCTATGCTTGTCGCGAAAGCGGCAATGGTAATGGCCAGGGCGAGGGTTTTCATTTTGGGTCTCCTCGCACGTCAACGCCCGGGTGCGGCCGCGCGATGGCCGCGAGATGTTGCGAGATGTTCCACGGACCGGCAAATCGTGCAGCGCGGCTTGCCGCAGCGGCTCACATGTCGTTACAGATCCAGACCCGTTCGCCATGCGCGTGGCGGCCAACTACGCGAACGCTGGTTTTTGCGCCGTGACTGGCGCGTCGCGGCTAGTGTAGTGACGCGGTCAACGCGCGCTTCTGCCCGCTGCAATCGAAGGTGTCGCCGACCCGCGCCAGCGCGACATCGAGGCTCAACTGCGAGTTAGCCAGCGGGTGCAACAGTTCACCGGCGCGCGCCAGCCACACCGTGGTCAACAAGTTGCGCACGTCGGTGTCGATCTGCCCCAGGTCGCCAAGCCAGGAATTGCGCGCAAACTCCTCAAGGGCCATTGCGTTGAGGTCGGCGGCTGCCTCCTCAAGCCTGGTCAGGTTGTTGCGCACGTTGCGCATTTCCAGC
>Ga0163149_10007346_pt1 | contig 11127 bp, 5 predicted proteins | sample OliLakLV19MP5G1_FD_148604 | JGI IMG/M metagenome (GOLD analysis project Ga0163149, IMG submission 148604) | Freshwater microbial mat bacterial communities from Lake Vanda, McMurdo Dry Valleys, Antarctica - Oligotrophic Lake LV.19.MP5.G1 | ecosystem: Environmental > Aquatic > Freshwater > Lake >...
ATATATGGCGCCAGATTGGAATCTTATTCCCAGTCAATTTCATCGTCAACGCAAGGGGCAGACATTAAAAAAGATACTACATGGAACGATATTTTGCCTAGCATAAATTTGGTATGGGCTGTTACCGAACGGATCAATGCCAGAATTGCCTATTCTCGGACGCTTTCAAGGCCTGAATTTAGAGAATTTGCCCCGCTGTCGTTTTATGATTTTACCAGAAACTCAATCTTTGTGGGTAATCCAAATTTGACTAGAGCCAGAATCGATAATTTCGACTTCAAATTGGAATGGTTTCCATCAAGCGGGCAAACATTCTCCATAAATCCTTTTTACAAAATATTCAGCAACCCAGTAGAAACCGTTATTCAACCAAGCCAAGGTGGACTAGCACAAATTAGTTTTCAAAACGCCAAAGGAGCTTATGTAGGGGGCGTGGAATTTGAAGCCAGAACCAATTTGGCATTTTTGAAAAAGGGAAGTAGTGTATTGGAAAATATCACATTCTTTGGTAATTATACCCTTATCACTTCTTTAGTCGATCAATCAAATATCGAAAGCATTGCAGATGATGTAAAATCTAGGCCGTTGCAGGGTCAATCACCGTATGTGTTCAACTTAGGTGTGCAATACAATACCCTCAAAGACTTCAACATAACACTAACCGCCAATCAATATGGAAGGCGCATTGCCTTTGTAGGTCAGGAAAATAAATTTCAAGTATGGGAAGCACCCCGCTTAGTAATGGATTTTTCAATTTCTAAAACATTCAATAAAAAGTTTAATCTCAAAGGAACAATAGGTGACCTAATTGCGGAGGATTTGATCTTTTATTACGACTTGGATAGAAATGGAGCATTTGATAAGAATAGAGACGAAACTTTTGAAAAATACAGAAGGGGTTACAACGTAGCAATTACAGCGGGTTATAATTTTTAAGGGCTTTCTCTCGTCTTAGCAGGCAAGCTTATAGCCGCGGGTTGCAGTGCTCAAGGCAGCAAGAAGCGACCTTTTCTCACCATTTCACCGCAGCGATCGGGAAGGGGTTTTATACATTCCCATTCGCACTACTTATTAGATTGGTATGGTCTATTTTTCTGGTCAAATAGGTGTTGTGTTTCACAATTGCTTTGTTGGCGTGTAGGGTTTAGCTTCAATAGCTTACCATAGTAGTGTAGGATAATGTATTGAATTAATGTGCCCTTATTAACATTCTCTTAACACAAACTTAAAACTGCCTTAACCTTCCCCATTTTTTTTGAATGTAGTTTTGCCCAATTGTTTGTTTAACCAAACTATATCTAAAAATGAAAAAAACGTTATTATCTGTATCTGTGGCACTAGGGTTAACTCTAGGTGCTAGCGCGCAGGCTTTTTTTGAAGCCGTTACTTTCACTGGGGCATTTGCACCCACTGGAACTTCTTATACTGCCAAAATAGAAGGTGGTTTTTCTGAAACTTTCTCTACTGGCGACTGGACTACTGGTTGGGCAAACTGGTTTCCTAACTTTGTCGCTTATGCAGCGCCCGATGCCAACAATATCGTTTCTGGCGATATTATTAGCGATAGATCAATTAGTGGCAATGTAAAATTGCAAGGTACTGTTCATGTTACAAACGGTGCTACTTTAACTATTGCTGCTGGTACCGTTATTAGAGCTGGCTTAGGTGCTACTCTTATTATCGCTAAGGGTTCAAAAATAAGTGCCGTAGGTACAAGTTCTAATCCGATTGTATTTACGTCTGAAAAACCAGTAGGACAAAGACAACCTGGCGACTGGGCTGGTATTTTATTGATCGGAAATTCTCAAGTAAATACAGCCAACGGTACAAGACAATACGAAGCATTGCCTTCAGATCCTTTGGCACTGTATGGCGGTGGCAGAGGCGGTAGCTTAAACACTGCTGATAACTCTGGTGAAATGCGGTTTGTACGTATTGAATTTGCTGGATACAATTATTTGCCAGATCAAGAATTGAATGGTTTAACATTAGGTGCTGTCGGAAGTGGTACGAAAGTTAACTTTATTCAAGTTTCTTATGCAAGAGATGACAGTTTTGAATGGTTTGGTGGTACTTCTTCGCATAAGTATTTAGTAGCTTACGCTGGTGTAGATGATGATTTTGATATGGATGAAGGCTATGCTGGTAATACACAGTTTATACTAGGTGTTAGAAACCCATTTGTATATGAAACTGCTGCTGGCGGTACTTCAAATGGTTTTGAGCATGACAACAACACAGGTGTAGGTACTGCTGGTGCTGTGGTACCAGGCAACAACGACCCATCGCCTAACACTACTCCTTTTATTTCTAATGCTACTTTAATTGGGCCTTGGGCTAATAGAGCAGTAATAACTGGAAACAAATTTGGCAGAGGTATGGAAATGCGTTCTGCAGTTGCTACTTCGGTTTACAATTCTGTGGTAATTGGCTACAATAGCTTAGCTCAATTGGTGCATGCCACTCCTTCTATTGTCCCTTCTGTAGGGATGAGATTATTGAAAGAAGCTGGCATTACACCTGCTGAATATGTGAATACACATTTGATAGCTGTTAATACTGCTTCTGGTTTTGCTTTCACTAGCGCTTCCAATCAGCCAGCATCTCCTGTTTTTAATTTTGCTACCTATATGACTTCAAATTTGAATTCATTCAAATCAGGTGTAGGTTTCGCGACAAGTGACATATTTGAAAATACGGTTTCGGATTTCAATACTCCTGTTACTGGAATTTCTTATGCTCCAAAAACTAGTTCATTCCTTGCTGGTGTAGTTGCTACTTTCCCTGGCCTAATTGCTTCAAAAACTGCCGCTCCGGAAGTGTTTATTTCTTTGCCATCGGCATCTGTAAGCAAATCTTCTTTGGCGTTTGGTACAAAACAAGTAGGTGAAACATTTACAACTTTGACATTTGGCTTAACTTTCGCTAATCTAACAGGTGCTGGTGTTACTTTAACTCCTAGCAATAGCAATTTTACAGCTACACTTTCTAATGTTACTTCTATTGGTGGTACTGCTACTGTGGCTTATACTAAAACTACTGCAGGTGCAGAATCTAGTTCTATCACTGTAAACTTTGGTGATAGCCGTATTTCAAATGTAGTTGTACCAGTTACGGCTAGCTTAGTAAATCCTGCTGCTCCAATATTGGTAACAGATGCAGCTAGTTTGAGCTTTGTGGCCAGTGAATTGACTACAAGTGCTACCTACACTTCCAATAACCAAATCATAGCTATTTCTGGCAGAAACCTTGCTACAGATGTAACAGTTACGCCACCAGCAGGCTATGAAATTTCTTTAACTCCTGCTTCTGGTTATGTTACTACGCCTTTAGTATTGCCAATTGCAGCAAATAAATCGATTGCAACTAACATATACGTACAGTTGAAATCAACAACACAAAGCAGCTCTAATGCAGGTTCACTTACTTTTGCAAGTGGTAGTGCTTCTACTGCTGTTGCTTTGAGTGCCAATACTGCTGCTGTATTTGTTACAGGTACTTCTATCACGCTTGATGTATTTACAAATCAAGTGGTTTCAACTGTAGGAACTGGTGTAGTAAACGTAAGAGGCGACAGGTTGCCTGCAAGCATACTACTTACACCTAATACTGCTGATGTGGAATTGTCTTTAGTAGGTGCAAACGGTCCATGGGCATCTACAGTAACGCTAACTACCACAGGAAGAATCACTTCAACTTCCGCTAATATTTGGGCAAGGTATTTAGGTGCAATAGCTCCGACTACAAACGGTGTTCAAATTGGTACTGTTTCCGTAACTGGTGTAGGCCAAGTAATTCCAGTATCTATTCGCTTGAATGCTCCTAGTGCGGTAATTCAAAGCAACTATATATTAACAGATGCAGCTTCAAGAGAAATCACAGCTGTAGGGTTTACTTTCACCTCTAAATTGAGAAGTACTCCATTCCTATATAAAGCAAACGGAAATGCACTGATTGGTCAAGTATCCGTATTGGGTTCAAATGTGGCTACGTTAAGAGCTAATGCTTTAGTTGCTACCAACACATTTAACACTGCCATTACTTTTGCGGGTACCATTATGTCCGATGCCGCTTCTGTAGAGATTACAGGAACTGGAACAGCCTTTGATGATATGAAACTGCCAGCTGGCTTGCCTTTGCATTACAGTGATGGTAGCTTAATAGGATATGTATCAACAGTAACTGCTGTAGATAAATTAACGTTGCAAGCCAATGCTCTGGTAACATCTATGACTGGTTCTTCATTTGGTACATCTGCTATTTTCTACAAACGTTCACAGGCTACTGTCTCTAACTCAGCTGGTTCGCCAATTGCATTCACCCCTTCTAGCTTTACTGCTGGTGTTCCAACTCCTGTTACTATTGTTACCACCCTTACAGGCGATAACCACGATTTCCCAGTGAATGTAGGTATCAACCCTATTCTTTCTGCTTCTGGCTATATGTTTGAGGTGTATTTAGGTGCTCCAACTACTTTCTCAGGTAATTCTTTCTCTGTTGTAGCTCCTGTAAATGCAAATGGTCAATTGAACCAAGTGGTAACTATCAGATATGTACCAAGTAACATTACTTCTCTTGGCCTTCCTGGTTTGAATATCAATGCGGCACATTCAACGGAGTTGTTGGTGTTAGGTAACAACAGAGCTTTAGCTTCTGGTAGATCTTCATCTGATCCAAGAGCTACTATCGCTATAAACTTAAGAGGTAATTCACAATCATCTTTGACTGTCATCAAGACTACCTTAGCTAAGTTTGTAACTTACAGAGGCTTAAGTTCGGGTATACAGAAATTTAATCTTTCTGGTAGCAGAATTTTAAAAGATATAATGCTTTCTGCTCCTGCTAATTTCTTATTATCTACGAGTGCTGATTTTACGGGTGCTAGCAATACGTTGACAATTCCAGCCACTGTTGCTGGTTTGACTCCAAGTTTAGACATTAATGTAAAATATATGCGTGCAGATGTAGGAAGCGACAATGGTAGCATTAGCATTGTTACAGAAGGTATAGCTGCTTTGTCAGTAGGCGTAAGTGGCGAATCTATCGGTTTTGCAACTTTGGTAGATTTTGTGTCGGCTAGTGGTGCAAGCACAGTTTCTTTTACCGGTATTACTATGGCTACTGTAAGCGGTAGCTATTTAACTGCTGCATTGACTGTAACAGCTTCTACTGATTTCGAAGTTTCTGAAACTATAGATGGCACTTACACTTCAAGCCTTTCTTTCTCTCCAGATCCTTCTGATTTTGGTGATGTAGCTCCTAAAGCTATTTTTGCAAAATACAAAGGTACTGCACGAGGTTTTGCAGGTACAATTACTGCTGCTAGCGGTGCTACAAGTTCTGTAATTAACTTGGTTTACGCTTCTGGTACAGATGCTGTTACTGACGCACTTGCTATTTCTAAAGTAGTAGTATATCCTAACCCCACAGAAGGTGCTGCTACTTTGGCTGTAGAATTTGCAGGTACTGAAACTATCACAGTTAATGTATATGATATGGCTGGCACTGAAGTTAGTTCGTTCTTCGCTACCGTATCAGGTGTGGCTACATACCCTATTGCAGGCTTAAGCAAAGGTGTATATGTAATTAAAGTAGCTACAACTTCTAGTGTGAAAACATTGAAATTGGTAGTGAACTAATTGTAGTTTCTAAGTTTTATGCTATGGTTAGTGGCTTCACTAACCCTCCATTCAATTGAAAAGGGATTCCGGGTTTCGGAATCCCTTTTTTTGTAACTTATTCACAGCTTTGTGGCACTCAAAGCACTATAGAATACCTACTATTTGAAAGCAAAAATTGCGAAAAGCAAAAATTATGTTATCACACTATCATTTCCAAAGTCTTAAACTTGGGAAATGAAAAACTCACAGACTGCCCCGCTATTCAAATTTGCAATGTAGCATTACCAGAGCAACCGGAGTATATAGCAACTACATTATGCAGTAGATGCTACTTAGTAATGACCATCCATACTAAGTACTATATATCGTATATACTACTTAGCGATCATAGGCTATACTAGCTAGTAAAGGCTACCTATACTAGCTACTACAAACGGCACAATGGTTTAAATTGCGGTGACTACCTCAGCAAAAGAGGAAATACGCAATTCCTTAGTCTTGTTTATTTTTGCCCTTACTTCAATCCTGTAGGCAGCTTTAGGCAAGGTGGAAGGAATCATGAAAGTAAGTGTAGAAGGTTGGTTGTCGATGAAAGTATTTAGTTTTACCTCAGCACCCCCTAATACGGGAATTAGAAATACGCCTTGTTCCACATCGGCAGTATCGATTTTGAGCGAAGAGCCTAATAAGCGGACTGTATTCCCTACCGTTATTTGGTTGTTTGTATTGGTAGCAAAGTCAAGCACACTTTTTATTACAGGTACTACTTTGATAGCCTCTACTTTTTGCACAGTTATTTTACTGGCTATACTTTTTAAGGCATCAGTAGCAGATATATTGAATATTACTTGGTTGCGGCCCGATTTAAAATTATCATCGGCACTGTCGTATTCCCCTTGAATATCTTGCCCTATGTAAAATAGAGGGATACTTATGTTTTCGCCTCTGGCAAGCCTGTTGCTTATTGCCAAAGTCAATTCTTCCCAATTGGAAAGTGCTTCAGCTCGTGTGAGTGTAGAGCCGCGGCTAGTCATGTCGCTGATTAGGTCGTCTAGCGTGGCGGTTACTTCTACTTGGGTAATGGCGGTAAAATTTAGTGCTTCCTACTGGAAGGTTACTTTTGTAAAGGGCATACTTAAGCATAACTATAGAGGGTTTAATGTGAATAAAATAAGCTACATTAAACGTTGATGTTTTTATCTTTAGTATGTAAGAGTAAAAATAACGACCATGTATTTATAAAATATATTTTTCCTAAAGGAAGGTATACCAAGTACTGGCCGAGGGTGGCATGCCAAAGTTTGCACCCTTGGCAACGCTACTTTAAAAAATCTACTGGCTTACAATGATTATCTAAATTGTATCTGAGCAATAATAAATTTATAAAAAAGACTACTATGAAAGCAATGATTGAATATAAAACTAAAGAACAACATAATGCCTTGCTTGCATTTAGATTTGCTCTGAAAATGAAAGTGGTAGATATTGACGAAGTAGAAGGTAATACTTTTTTACGTGATGACGGTAGAGGCTGAGAAGGAAGGGACTATGTTAGAAGCTGAAAGCGATAGATTTTATACTGAAAAGAAATGGAGAACTCGAAATGAAAGTTGTCTTTGGGAAGAGATATAAGAAAGAATACAAGAAGCTGCCTATTGAAGTACGGCAATTAGTTCTAAATTCCATTGATGATGCCAAACAAGCAGTGACCATAAATGATATTTTTCAGTGTAAGGCATAGAGGCAGAAAGTTGTTTACGCAATTAATATTGGTATTCTTATAGGATTGGGATGAAAAAGCGTCAAGAAAATTTGGTTTTTATCAGCGTAAGTCATTGGTCAGATGTTTATAAAAAATTTCCATCACAAACAGGTAATTCGACATTTGCAATATCGAATTACAGATTCATATGAGTTATGCACGTTGGTTTTTTGATGCCAAATTATTTATACCCATTCTAAGCCTTAACGGCAAATTAACATATTAATAATAGAGGCTTAATACACGATTAATAATGTGGTAACATAGGTTTGCTACCTTTGGTAGTTGAATTTATCCAAATTTATTTTAATTAATCTTATATCAAACTTTATGAAAAAAATGTACAAAACATTAGGGCTTGCTATGCTGGGCTTTGGTGTGGCTGTGGCACAAAATCCTGTGGTGCCTAAGCAATTTTCTGTAACCCCTTCATTGGTTACTGTGTCTATGTCTGGCGTAAGTGCTTTTGGCTTAATCTCTTCTGACGATCAATTGGCCAAATCTCCTAATTTCAAATTTGGTGGTATGGCCGATGGTTCGGGTATTGTAATAAACAGAGCGGCTGTAGTTTCTAAAAATGTAACTGCAACAAAAGGTACAATGGCTACCGTTTCTGGAATGCACAATCCGGAGGGAACGTACATTTTCTTGACAAACCATGAAGATAACTTGGGTATTTCTCGCGTATATTACGATCAAACTTTCAAAGCTGTAAAAGGTGATTGGGTCGTAAACTCAAATGCCGGATATTGGAGATTGTGCTCTGCTACTATGGCTACTGAAGAAGAACATGGCTTTGGCCCTGTATTCTTTAGCGGTGGTGAGTCTGGTGCTGAGTCTTTGGTATTGGCTGTTGACCCTATGGAAACACCTGCTTTTACAAATTTGAGCCCTGCCGATTCATTGTATTGGGATGCTAAAGGAAACTATATGAGTGCTTGGGGCAGATGGTCGACTGAAAATGCAGTGCCATTACATAAAGATGCCTATCCAGGTAAAGTAGTAATCATATTAGGTGATGATGATTTTGAAGCACAAGGTCAAGTGGTATTAATAGTAGGCGACTTAGTAGATTTTAAAGCCAAAATTTATAATAAAGTAAAAGTTTATGCTTTAAAAAGAGCAGGTTTTGATTTCAGTACTTTAACAGGCGATGATTTGAAAAGAGCTAGTTTTGAAAGAGGAATGATGGGAGCTACTGAGTATGATGTTGAATTTGTAGAAATCACATCAATTACTGGCAAAACAGGTGCTCAAGTCAATGCGGCTTGTGATGCAGCAAATGCCATACGTTTTGGTCGTGTAGAAGATTTGGACTACAGAAAATCTATTACAAACCCTGGCACTGCTTCTAAGGAGATTTATTTCGCGGTAACAGGTCAATTGTGGGGAAGTGCTCAAAATCCAAATGATCCTGCCATGGCTGGTACTACTTTTACAGGATGGTGGAACGGAACAAGCACAGGTTACGGAAACAATGGCTATACAGCTTTTAGCACTACGAACGCTTTGCCATCAATGCAAGTGTACACGTCTACTGGTTTAAAAACACAACATGGCCGTGTGTACAAATTGGCTTTGAATGCCACAGACTACACAAAAGGAAAATTATCTGTTATTTGGGATGCAGATTCAAGAAATGCAGATCAATCGGACATCAAAAACTATTTGATGAACTGTGATAACATCACCGCTACCGAAGATTTTCTTTATGTGCAGGAAGATCCAAACAGATATTCTTCGGGTGGTACAAATTCAAATTTGACAAATCGTTTTTTATTCAATTTTGAAAACCACGATTCTCGCATTTATCAATATAATATGACCAATGGTGAAATTAAAATATTGATTGAGCAAGATCATAGAAGGTTAGCGGCTGACAATGTGTATTACAATCAGGCAGCCCAAGGTGGCGGATCATTCGCTAATCCAAATCCAACAGGAACGATTTTTCAAACGAGTAGACCAGGTGATTGGGAGTATGGCGATTTTATAGATGTGTCAAAAGAAACGGGTGTACCAGGCACTTATGTTTTAAGTGGTCAACCACACTCGTGGCAATCATTAAATTATGCCCGTCCAGACGGAGGCTCTCGTCCAACTCCCCAAGGTTACAGATTGGAAGCCTCTAACTTGGTTATGTTTACAGGTGTTCCTGAAAAAATTGGCGGAACTGGTTTCGCTATTGCTGCAGAAACGCCAACTTGGTACTGGTACAATACTTCTGTAGGTGGTACACCATTATTTACAGGAAAAGACTTTGTTACTTCGGTTACTTCTGATATGACTTATTATGTAGCTTACGGTACTTCACATGCAAAAAGCCCGGTAAGAGAATCAGTAATGATTTCAGCAAGAGAAGAAGGAACTACTGGAGTAGATATTGAAGAAGTTTCTGCTTTCAGCATATATCCTAACCCCAACGATGGCACATTTACTTTGGCCTTCAATGCCAAATCTGCAACTGTAATCAAAGTTGAAATATATGACATTAGCGGTAAATTGGTTTATCTAGATAATGTATCTACTGTAGGTCTTTACAGCAAATCAATTTCTATAGGTGCAAAGGGCACTTTTGTAGCCAAATTGACTGCAGGCAGCAAATCGGCCAGCAAAACAGTTGTAGTTGAGTAATACAAAAGCCCCCAACCCTCGAAGGGGGCTTTTTTTGAGCTTTTAATTTGGTAATCATTTTATATAGTGAAATATTTCTAACCTTCTTCTCTCCTGTCCCTTTTGTGGAAGAGTAGCAGATGGGGTTTCGAAGCAAACTTTCCGGATTTCTTTCCGGAAAGTTTTTTATTTAACAATTAAAAAATGCGACAATATTATATACTTCTATTTTTCATTTTTTCCTCTTGCCACGATGCAAAGATAGTACCCACAGTAATTGCCCCTGTACTTACACTCCCTGGTATTACCCCAAAAGATTCTATTTCTGTGTTTAAGAACTTTACCTTCCGCTTTGCTATCGATACTGCTCAGGTTGCAGAGGGCGATAGCTTTACTACAATAGTTCCTGACATATCCCGTACTGTTACTGGCATTAGGTTTGTACCGTCTGACTCTTCAGCAAATACTCATTTTTCTACTGACGATTTCAAACGTATAAATTTTAGAAATACGCTAGCCAATGGAGTATATAGCTACGATGCAGTAGTTTCAATAGGCACAAAAGACACGCTTTTTAAGAATGTCTTTAATTTGACTGTAAACCCAGATTTTATCAAACATTTAAAATATGAAAGCAATATAATAATACTGGATGAACGAAAAAATTATACCTCCCCAAAGCCAATTTATTTCGGTACCAAACCAGCCACATTCTTTCTTTCTTCGCAACCACAAATGCCGTCTATAGGTATGAATAATATTGATGGATCAATTTTAATAGATAGAAGTGTACTTCCAGGCAGTTATAAAATTTCTGTTTCAGCTAAAAACAGCAAAGGCTTTACCAATTTTAGTGATGTTGTAAATGTATCTATTGGTGGGGTATTGCCTACTGTACCTGGTTTTGTTTCTTTCAATGAAGAGATTGTACCTTTAATAGCTACAAACTGTGGCCGTTGCCATCCAGGCTTTGGCAATTACCATATTTCATACAACCAAGCCGAAAATTTATATGATCGAATAAATAGGCCAAGCGGAGACAGCAAGAAAATGCCCCAGAATAGCACTTTGACCGATGCACAGATTGCAACATTTAAAAAGTGGATAGATACGGGTAAAAATCCTTAAAAG
>Ga0163149_10007352_pt1 | contig 11124 bp, 6 predicted proteins | sample OliLakLV19MP5G1_FD_148604 | JGI IMG/M metagenome (GOLD analysis project Ga0163149, IMG submission 148604) | Freshwater microbial mat bacterial communities from Lake Vanda, McMurdo Dry Valleys, Antarctica - Oligotrophic Lake LV.19.MP5.G1 | ecosystem: Environmental > Aquatic > Freshwater > Lake >...
CGTAAATATAATCATAATTATTTGATTATCAATTAGTTATATCGTTATTTATTAACAATTTGATTTTTAGAACTCCCCTATATTGTTACCATTTCCCCCTCTATGAGGGGGATTAAGGGGGAGGAAAAACTTAAACAAGCTTCTCCAGCTGTTGCTTAGCATCAACAATCGTCTTAATATTGTCAAAAGTCATGATAGGCCTGTTATTCATCTCTTTCATTTTGCACAACTTCTGATTGCGCTGAAAAAAGTTCAACACTTTTGTAAATGCTTCGCTTTGATAATAAGTCGAATTTTGGTTAGATATAAAATATCCTGTCATTCGCTTATTCTTCAATACTAATTTTTCAAAACCAATTTTTACTGCTAGTGTGCGCAAACGAATTGTATCAATGAGCTCAACGGTTTGTTTAGGGACAGGCCCAAATCTATCTTTTAGTTCATTCGCAAATGCCACAAGTGCCTCTTCGGTTTTACTTTCGTCCAATGATTTGTATAAACTTACACGCTCGGTAATTGTTGATACATACGAATCAGGAATTAATAATTCCATATCTGTTTCAATGGTACAATCCCTTACATATACCCTTTCCTTCTTTGGTTCGCCTTCATTTTTCTTTTCCTCTTTTTCTTCCATCTCATCCCTTAATTCGTCCAGGGCCTCATCTAATATTTTCTGATACATTTCGTAACCTATCTCAGTAATAAAACCGCTTTGTTCCGCCCCCAATAAATTTCCTGCGCCGCGAATATCCAGGTCACGCATTGCGATCTGGAATCCGCTGCCTAATTCAGAAAACTCTTCAATGGCCTTTAATCTTTTTCGCGCATCGGTAGTAAGACCGGCAAACGGCTGCGTAAGTAAAAAACAAAATGCTTTTTTGTTACTGCGACCTACCCTGCCACGCAATTGATGCAGGTCGCTTAAACCGAAGGTGTGCGCATCATTGATAATGATTGTATTCGCATTTGAAATATCAAGTCCGGATTCAATAATAGTAGTGCATACTAATACATCCGACTCGCCCTCAACAAAATTGAGCATTATCTCCTCTAACTTTTCGCCTTCCATTTGCCCATGGCCCACAGCTATTTTCGCATCCGGACAAAGGCGCTGAATCATACCTGCAACATCATTTATACTTTGCACCCTGTTGTGTACAAAAAACACCTGCCCGTTACGCTGCAGTTCATATGTTATTGCATCACGAATTACTTCTTCATTAAAAACAGCCAACTCTGTTTGCACAGGAAAACGATTGGGCGGCGGAGTATTGATAATACTAAGATCACGCGCTCCCATCAATGAAAATTGTAACGTTCGTGGTATTGGTGTAGCAGTTAATGTAAGCGTATCTACATTCTCTTTAAGAAGTTTTAATTTATCTTTTACCGATACGCCAAACTTTTGTTCTTCGTCAATGATCAATAAACCAAGATCCTTGAATTTTATTTCCTTCCCCACTATCTTATGCGTGCCTACCAAAATATCTATTTTCCCTTCCTTTAATTTCTCCACTGTTTCTTTTTGCTGGGCGGCAGACTTAAAACGATTAATATAATCAACCGTACAAGGGAATTCTTTCAAGCGCTCTCTGAATGTTTTATAATGCTGCAACGCAAGAATAGTTGTAGGTACCAGCACTGCGACCTGCTTACCATCAAGCACAGCTTTGAACGCAGCACGAATAGCGATCTCTGTTTTACCAAAACCAACATCTCCACATACTAACCTGTCCATAGGTGAAGGCAGCTCCATATCCTTTTTTACATCAACCGTTGCTTTATATTGATCAGGCGTATCCTCATAAATAAATGACGCCTCCAACTCCGTTTGCATATAACTATCTTTAGAAAACTGAAAGCCTTCCTGATTTTTTCTCTTCGCATACAATTTTATCAGATCGAAGGCTATCTCTTTAACTTTCGAAATAGTTTTCCTCTTGAAGTTGCTCCAGGAACTAGAACCCAGTTTATCGATCTTCGGAACAGCAGCGTCTTTACCGGAATATTTCGCAATACGGTGCAACGCATGAATGGGAATATACAATACGTCATTATCCTTATATACCAATCGTATTGCTTCCTGCATTCTTCCATTGGCCTCAATCTTTTCCAATCCGCCAAAACGGCCAATGCCATGATCAATATGTGTAATATAATCACCGGGATTAAGACCTTTAAGTTCTTTTAATGTAATCGCTTCTTTATTCTTGCTATTAAAAGAACTCTTGAGATGAAAACGATGGTAACGTTCGAACAACTCATGATCTGTGTAACAAACTAACTTTAATTCCTTGTCAATGAAACCCTCATGAATTGAAAAAAATTGCGGAGTAAAAATATGATCCCATCCTGCTTGCGGTTGAACTGCTGATTTAGGAGCAATATCATGAAAGATAGCTTCGAGCCGTTCTATTTGTTTTGGCGTATCAGAAAAAATATTTGTTATATACCCAGCCGTTTTATTTTCAATCAGGTTGGCATATAACAGATCAAATTTTTTATTGAAGGATGGCTGCGGCTTAATGTCAAAATTTATTATTTCAGCTTCAGAAAAATAAAACTGTTTTCCAAACTCGACTATTCTCTTTTGCTGTAATTGCCTTTTAAAAGCATCTGCATTCACAAAAAGTTCTTCAGGCGATAAATGATCCAGGATACTATCGAGAGCTGAATATACATTGACTGCATTTATATATTCTTTATCCATTCTATCCAATGACAATTGGGTTTCCCTGATCCATAGAATAGTATTGTCGGGTAGGTATTCCAGGAATGGCTGCCGGCTCTCTTTCACTAATTTTCCCTGCACATTGGGAATGATAATGGCTTTCTCAAAAGTTGAAACAGATAGTTGTGTAGAAGGATCGAACGTACGAATAGAATCCACTTCATCACCATAAAACTCTAAACGATATGGCTGCTCTTCTGAATAGGAAAAAATATCCACGATACCGCCACGAACAGAGAACTTTCCCGGCTCTATTACATAATCAATTCGTTCAAATCCGTATTCATTCAATACATCAATGATAAACTCAATACTTACTTTTTCTTTAAGCTGGATCTCAAGTGTATTTTTTGACAAGTGAGATTTTGTTACTACTTTCTCTGTAAGCGCTTCAGGATAACTCACGATATGAACCGGAGCAGAAGAATGAAGTATTTTATTTAATACTTCTGCTCTTAATAAAATATTCGAATTATCTATATGCTCAACTTCATAAGGCTTACGATAGGATTGAGGGAAGAACAATACATTGTCTTTTCCCAATAAGCGCTCCAGATCATTCAAAAAATAAGCCGCTTCTTCTTTATCGGGTAAAATGTATAACGACGGAATATTGACTAAAGGAGCAAGTGCTGATACAACAAAAGAAACAGAAGAACCTGATAAACCTTTAAGCTGGACAAAAGAATTTCCTGGCGATTGTAGTTTTTGGGATAATTTTAAAACTTTATCGCTTTTTTGATAGGCCTCAACAACATTACCAACCGACATTTACAATACAAAGGTAGGGAATTAAAACTAACCTTCACTCTCTCTTAAAAAGTGATGTTAATCAGTGATAAACAATCTGTGGCGATCTGTGTAATTGTGGTGAACTTTTTTCTTTTACCACGGATAGCACGGATTATCACAGATTAAAAAAAAGAAAATTCACTTATTAAAATTAACCTTGCAATTCCAAGTACGTTTTATATGAAGGCCTCGCAGGAGATAAAATAAAAAATATTGACGAAGGTTTTATTACATTCAACGCAATTTTCTCTTCTTCTTTAATAAGAAAAAAATCATTTTGCTGTACTGCCAAACCTTGAGCCTCCAATGAACCTGACAATAAAAAACACGACGCTACCCTATCCTTTCCAATTTCCAACTCATATTTGCCAGGTGTATAGCCAAACTCCTTTATCTCAACATCTTCACTGACCATTTGAACCGGAGATCCTTTTCCTTTAATAATTTTTACCGTTCCACCTTCAAATGTTTCAACAGGTAACTGACCTACCTTATAATCATCATAAGACGCAGGTTGCGTAAATGTTTCCTGAACATTAGGATCGAACCATATCTGAAAAATAGATGAGTTAGGATTTATTTTTTCGGAATGTGAAATGCCATTGCCCGCACGAATGATTTGCACATCGCCTGCACTTAATGGCAGCCATTTATTATTCTTTGTATCTAAATGCTCAATATCGCCCGTTAATACAAACGACATAATTTCAAATGCTTTATGCGGATGCATACCAATGGTGCTTCCATTATCACTCCAGGCATGTGCCCAATAAAAAAGATTTGAATACGGTTTTAAACCGCCACCTTCGTGATAAAATGGAATTGGCTTTTTTTCAAGAATAGCTCCTCCATTAAAGTTACCATTACCTTGTTGCTCCGGAGTAAAAATTTTTATTGACATGTTTTTTATTTGTTTCTCAAAATTAATACGCCAATACTGGCCCCAGCCATCTTTCAGCTTCTACAAGAGTCATTCCTTTTCTTTTGGCATAATCTTCTACCTGGTCCTGCTTAATTTTTCCAACTCCAAAATAGTGTGAATCAGAATGTGAAAAATACAAACCACTTACAGCAGCAGTCGGGAACATCGCTAAACTTTCTGTCAATGTAATTTTTGCATTTTTTTCTACTTCCAATAATTTCCAAATAGTTTTTTTCTCCGTGTGATCAGGCTGTGCTGGATAACCCGGTGCGGGGCGAATACCATTGTATTCTTCCTTTATCAACGCATCATTACTTAATTTTTCATTCTTGTCGTATCCCCAAAATTCCGTCCTCACTTTTTTATGCATTAATTCGGCAAATGCCTCTGCTAGCCGATCGGCAATAGCCTTGAGCATAATTGCAGAGTAATCATCATGATCCTTTTCAAAACGTTTAACATGTTCATCTATTCCAATACCGGTGGTACAGGCAAAAGCTCCGATATAGTCAGTTCCGGGTTTCGGGTTTTGGGTTTCGGATTTGGGTGCAATGAAATCTGAGAGTGCAACATTATATTGCCCTGCTGGTTTTTTTGTCTGCTGACGAATAGTATGAAATGAACATAGTGGACTTTTGTTATCTCTGTAATCATACACTTCAATATCATCATCAATTGCATTCGCGGGATAAATACCTATTACAGCATTTGCCTTTAACCATTTCTGATCGATGATTTTTTTAAGCATTACCTGTGCATCATCAAATAACTTTTTCGCCTCCGCTCCCCTAGTCGGGTCATCAAATATTTTTGGGTAACTTCCTTTCAATTCCCAACTATGGAAAAATGGTGTCCAGTCGATATACTCGGCGATCTCTTCCAAAGGATAATTAAGGAGTGATTTATTACCAAGTAAGGAAGGTTTTGGAATATTTATACTTTTCCAATCGATTGAAAATTTATTCGCACGGGCTTCCTCAACAGAAATAAATTTATTTTGCGATTGCGCATTTTTATTTTGTTCCCTTACCCTTTCATAATCTTTATTCACCTCTTTCATAAAAGCCTCCCGCAGTTCGTTCGAGATCAAACTACTGGCCACCGGAACCGACTTACTCGCATCGTTCACATGCACCACAGGACCAGAATAATTCTGAGCGATCTTTACTGCAGTATGTACTTTTGATGTTGTTGCACCACCAATTAACAATGGTGTTTTAAAACCTAATCGCTCCATCTCCTTTGCCACATGCACCATTTCATCTAATGAAGGAGTGATCAAACCGCTTAATCCTATAATATCAACATTGTGTTTTTTCGCTTCTTCCAGAATTTTATCTGCGGAAACCATCACACCCAAGTCAATGATCTCGTAATTATTACAAGCCAATACAACACCAACAATATTTTTGCCAATATCGTGTACATCGCCTTTTACTGTGGCCATTAAAATTTTTCCGGCATTTTGTCTTCCATCACCAACGATACCGGCCAGGCGGTTTGCTTCTTTCTCCTGTTGTAAATAAGGCTCAAGGTATGCGACCGCCTTTTTCATTACGCGTGCGCTCTTCACTACCTGAGGCAAAAACATTTTTCCGCTTCCAAAAAGATCACCAACTACATTCATCCCATCCATTAAAGGGCCCTCTATGACATTCAATGGCCTTCCTAATTTTTTTCTCGCCTCTTCTGTATCAGCGTCAATATATTCCACTAAACCCTTTACTAAGGCATGACTCAGGCGCTCTTCAACAGTTTTTTTTCTCCACTCTTCGTCTTTTTCTGTTTTTTCTTTTGTAATTCCTTTCAACGATTCTGCATGTTCAACCAGGCGTTCTGTTGCATCTTCCCTTCTATTCAACAACACATCCTCTACCAGCTCCAATAACTTTTTGTCGATATCGTCGTACACCACTAACTGTGCGGGATTTACAATTCCCATATCCATACCGTGTTTTATAGCATGATATAAAAATGCAGAGTGAATCGCTTCACGCACATGATCATTGCCCCGGAAAGAAAAAGAAACATTACTTACACCACCACTTACTTTTGCATAAGGAAGATTCTCCTTTATCCATTTTGTAGAATTAAAAAAATCGAGCGCATTAAGTCGGTGCTCTTCCATTCCAGTTGCTACCGGAAAGATATTGGGATCGAAAATAATATCCTGAGGCGGAAAATGAACTTTGTTTACAAGGACATCATATGCACGTTTACAAATATCTTTTCTGCGTTGTAATGTATCTGCCTGCCCCACTTCATCAAAGGCCATTACAATTACTGCCGCGCCATATTGTTTTACTTTATGCGCCTGCTCAATAAATTTTTCTTCTCCTTCTTTTAAAGAAATTGAATTCACTATTGCTTTTCCCTGTACACATTTTAACCCGGCTTCAATCACATTCCACTTTGATGAATCGATCATGATAGGTACCCGTGAAATATCCGGTTCGGAAGCAATAAGATTTAAAAATATAGTCATCGCTGCTTCACCATCCAACATCCCTTCATCCATATTTACGTCGATCACCTGAGCGCCACCGTCAACCTGTTCGCGAGCAACAGAAAGCGCTTCTTCATAATTTCCATCTTTAATTAAACGCAGGAATTTTTTAGATCCGGTAACATTTGTACGCTCGCCCACATTCATAAAATTACTCTCCGGACGAAAAGTAAGTGGCTCCAATCCGCTCAAATGCATCAATGTATCGGGCTCAGGTTTTTTACGAGGTTTGGAAGCCCTTGCCAATTCCGCAATGCGTTTAATATGCGACGGCGTTGTACCGCAGCAGCCGCCAACAATATTTAAAAATCCCGATTTCAAAAAATCTTCGATCTGGTGACCCATTGTGTGGGCGTCTTCATCATACTCACCAAACTGGTTTGGCAGCCCCGCATTAGGATAAGCACTTACATAGAATGGAGCTTTCGTTGAAAGTTCTTCCAGATATGGCCGCATATCCTTTGCACCTAACGCACAGTTTAACCCAACACTTAACAGATCAACATGTGAAACAGAATTTAAAAATGCTTCCGTTGTTTGTCCTGACAATGTTCGTCCGCTCGCATCAGTAATTGTTCCTGAAACCATCACCGGCATTTTCCTGTTTATCTTTTCACAATAATTTTGAATAGCAAACAAAGCAGCTTTAGCATTCAGCGTATCAAAAATAGTTTCGATCAATAACAAATCGGCACCGCCATCTATCAAACCTTTTACCTGTTCGGTATATGCCACAACCATCTCATCAAAAGTAGTAGCACGAAACCCAGGATCGTTTACATTGGGAGAAAGTGATAATGTACGGTTGGTAGGGCCAATGGCACCGGCGACGAAAATGGCCTCACCCCTGCCCTCTCCAGAGGAGAGGGAGTTATTTTCTGCTAAAAATTCCCTTACTGCTTCCTTTGCAATTTTAGCTGACTCGTAATTTAATTCGTATGCAAATTCTTGCATATCGTAATCGGCCATAGCAATGGTGGTACCACTGAATGTATTTGTTTCAATAATATCAGCTCCTGCTTTTAAATATTCCTTATGAATAGCTTTAATGATTTGCGGCTGGGTAATGGAAAGCAGATCGTTATTGCCCTTAAGATCTTTGTGCCAATCCGCAAAACGTTTACCTCTGTAATCCTTTTCCTCCAGCTTGTATTGCTGGATCATGGTACCCATTGCACCATCGATCACCAGTACACGTTTTTCTAATTCTTTTCTTATATCAGCGCTCATATATTTAGTTGAATGATCCGTAATAAATTTTTATATCGTAATCCAAACGCACAATACCTTTTTCCTGGTAGCGCTGGAATATTTTTTTTAAACAGTAAATCATAAACTCGTAATCTTTATGCCCGACATTGGGCATATATGAAGAAGACAACACTCTTCCCTTCAAGCCGGCAAAATCCACATCCTGGTAATTATAAAATGATCTTTCTTTAAAACTACCTTCAAAAAATTCTTTAAATATTTTTTTATCCTGCGTGTTTTTGTGGTTTATCTCTTTATAATCTGTACCGAACATTTGTAAAAAATCTTCATATACTTTTAAAAAATCCGTGGTATCGGTACGTCTGTCATTCCACAACAACACAATATTTCCTCTGGGTTTTAAAATACGTTTGAATTCTTTTTTTGTTTTTGTTCTGTCAAACCAATGAAAAGCCTGACCTACAATTATGGTATTTACCGATGCGTCGGGCAATGTTGTACTTTCTGCAGTAGCATTTACGCTTTTAAAATTCGGATATTGCTGTAATAATCGCTCTGCAGCTTCTCTCATTTCTTTATTGGGCTCAATACCATTCACTTTAAAATTCATTTTTAATAATGGCTCTGCTGATATACCGGTACCCGACCCAACATCAGCTATTACAAAATCAGGCTGAATAATTTTTTCAACCAACAAAAAATCATACACCTCCTGTGGATAATGCGGGCGGTATTTGATGTAATTATCAACCCTATCGGCAAACCTGCTTGTTGTAGTTATACTCATAAAAAAAAATCTCCTCCGTTTTTGTCAGAAGAGATGTATGTTGTTTTAAAATAAACTATTTCTCCGACTTATCTGCTTCGCCCAAAAGCGAAATCACGAATTAGCACCTTCATTTGAAATGAAAAATTAAAAATTAATGATTAAAAATGATAAACAATTTTTAATTCTTAATTCCCAATTTAAAATTTCTTCTGGGTTGCTAAGGTTTCAAAGGGCGTATCCCTCCACCTTTCATGATAAGTATTTTAAAGAACTGATACAAAGGTAATGAACATAGGAATAGCTGCAAAATGACCAATCTTAATTAATAATTTATTATTTTATTTAATTGACTATCAATTACTTACAATATAAATACAAAAATTATACTTTTTTCGTTTGCAACCATTTCAAGATATAGGGTCTATTATATAAACAAACTAAAACCATTATTATGAAAAATATAAAATTTATATTTCCGCTACTATTCATCAGCGTTATTTATTTCTCTTGTAAAAAAGAGCCTTGCGAAAAAGACACATGTATAGATAAATCTAAAATATGTTTAACATGTCCTATTCCGGTTTACGCTTTCCCTGTTTGCGGCTGCGATGGTAAAACATACGATAATCCAGATGCTGCTGAACTTATTGGCGGGGTGAGATCGTGGACCAAAGGACCTTGTAACGCAATTGATACCACATGTATCGACTCTTCTAAAATATGTTTATCGTGTCCTATTACTATGGAAGTTGACCCTGTATGCGGTTGCGACGGAAAAACTTATGGGAACCCTATGGCTGCCGAAGTTCATGGCGGAGTGAAATTTTGGACAAAAGGACCGTGCAATGGCTCGATCGATACTACTTGTATTGATAGTTCAAAAATTTGCAACACTTGTTTTTGCCCATCAGTTTATGATCCCGTTTGTGGTTGTGATGGAATAACATATGGTAATTCATGCGAAGCAGAAAATGCAGGAGTAAAGTCATGGACACAAGGCCCTTGCAATACACCAATTGACACTACCTGTATTGACAGTTCAAAAATTTGCATCACTTGTGTTTGCCCATCGGTATATGACCCTGTTTGTGGTTGCGATGAAATTACATATAGCAATTCATGCGAGGCAGGAAATGCGGGTGTTAAGTCGTGGATACAGGGCCCTTGTCATAAGTAAAATTGCCCTGCACAGATGTAAACGGTACATTTACATCTGTGCATAAATCGTATCAATAGTTCACATAGTTAGCGTGCAGGCCGAAAAAGAAATAATTACAAAATGCATAGAGGGCAGTATGGCCGCTAAAAAGGCGCTCTATGATCAATATGCCGGAAAATTATTTTCAGTTTGCTTACAATATACATCAACACGTGAAGAGGCAGAAGACGTTTTACAGGATGTTTTTATTAAAATATTTCAGAATATAAAACAGTTTAAAGGGCAGGGTTCTTTTGAAGGATGGCTGAGACGAATAACAGTGAACAGTGCAATTTCGCATTATCACAAAAACAGTAAGATGTATGCTTTAGTCAGCCCGGAGACTGTACCAGACAATTCTGATGAAGAAGCACAAGATAAAGAAAACGAATACGACTACTCAGCCGATGAGTTAATGGGAATGATTCAAACGCTGGCACCCAGGTACAAAATGGTTTTTAGTTTATACGCAATAGAAAGGCATTCACATAAAGAAATAGCGGAAATGCTTAACATATCTGAAGGTACTTCTAAATCACAATTGTCGAGAGCAAGAGTAATATTGCAAAAAATGCTGAAAGAAAATTTAAATAACAGGCAGGATGTCGGACAATAATAAAATTAATAAAACAGATAAACTGTTCCGCGATGCCTTATCAAACAAGGAGGTACTTCCCCCTGCGCCTGTTTGGGAAAATATTGAGAAGCAGGTATTGCTTGAAGAAAAAGAAAAGGACAGAAGGCGGATCATCTACCTGACATGGTGGGCCGCCGCCGCTTCACTTTTATTAATTATTATAACCGGAACATGGATCTGGAATAAAACGGACAATAGATTAACTCCAAACAACAATAACAGTACCACAGTTCTCAATGAGTCTTCATCAACAAATGACAGTAAAGAAAACACTCCCGCCAAAGCTGATGAAGAAAACAGATCGCTTATTTCTGAAAAAGATTTAGTTATAGATGATACTCGCACAATAGAAGA
>Ga0163149_10007357_pt1 | contig 11119 bp, 10 predicted proteins | sample OliLakLV19MP5G1_FD_148604 | JGI IMG/M metagenome (GOLD analysis project Ga0163149, IMG submission 148604) | Freshwater microbial mat bacterial communities from Lake Vanda, McMurdo Dry Valleys, Antarctica - Oligotrophic Lake LV.19.MP5.G1 | ecosystem: Environmental > Aquatic > Freshwater > Lake >...
GGGCTGGGCCGTCACTCGCCGCGCCAGTTTTTCGTAGGACGCGCGCAGTTCATAAATACGGTTCACAAGGTGACGATCGTGTTCGACACGTTTGAGGCTCGAGTTGCCGTGACGGGCGATGAACACTTCGACGTCATTCACGATGGCGTCCACCTGAGTGCCAATGTCGCGAATGTGATCGGGCGACGCCTTCTCGGCCTCTGTCTGCGGCAGACTCTGCAGAACTCCGGCAAAGTGGTCTATCGCATTCACAAACTTGCGCTCGTGCCACCAGACAAACCACGCCGACGGCTGCGACAACCGCGAGGCCCGCACATGGGTGGCGGTCGCCAATCGGATTAGGTGCCCAATGGTCAGGGAGTCACTCATGGGCACAAGTCTACGCTAGCCCGCGAACCCGGGCGCGTGCCCCTTGACGGTCAGCACCGGCACGGGGGACCGCCGGACGATTCGTTCCGCGACCGATCCCAGCAGGAGATGACCGACCGCGCCACGACCGTGGGTGCCCATGACGATCAGGTCGATGCCGTCGTCGGCCACGCACTGCAGGATTCTGTCGACCGGCGTGCCGATGGCCGTGGACGTCTTGATGCGTCCCTTGAGCGTGCCGGTGTCGTCGATTTGGGTCTTGAGCCGTTCGCCAGCCTGAGCTTCCGACTGGGTCAGCAGATCGACCAACGGCATGGTGGAGATCTCGGTCCCCCACGGGTAGACGTAGGGCTCGGGCACGACATGAATCAGATGCAGCGTGCTGCCGAACTCTTCCGCCAACGCACGGCCATACCGCAACGCCGCATCGGCCGGTTCACTGAAGTCGGTGGGAACAAGGATTCGCCGGATGGCAACCATGGAGGCCTCCATCCGGGATCAGAGCAAACATCATGCTCGAGCCATGGGCACACAAATCCGTGCGATTGTGCCGCCGCCCTCCGGGCAGTCCAGCGTCAAAGTGCCGCCATGACTGTCGAGAATTCTGCGGGCCGTGGCCAGACCCAGTCCGGTGCCGCGATGTTTTGTCGTGAAAAACGGCTCAAACAGATGGTCGCGCGTCTCCACGGGGATCCCGGGGCCTTCGTCCCGGATCGCGATGACACAGCGGTCGTCCTCCTCGGTCGCCGAGATGGTGATGCGTCCACGGCCATCCATCGCCTGAGCCCCGTTGATCAGCACGTTGAGAAACGCCTGCTGGATTTGATCCATATCGACACGGACCATCATGTCGGCGAGGTCCATGTGGACCGACACCTGTGACAGCGTGGCGTCTCGGGACAGCAGTGCGACCACACTCTCCAGCACAGCGCGAAGCGGGACGGCGGTGGGCATGGGCTGTCGCGGCTTGGCAAAGTGCAGCAGGTCCTGCACGATGTCGTTCAATCCATCCACGCGCGCAATCACATCCAGCACCACGGCGCGTTCCTGGCTGGCGGCGTCGAGGCGCCCGCCAATGACCTGCAGCGCCCCGCGAATGGCCGCCAGCGGATTCCGCACTTCGTGCGCCACCACCGCGGCCAGTTTGCCCAACTGCGCCAGCGACGCCTGGTCGCGAAGCGCCGCCTCCGATCGCTTGCGCTCCGTGATGTCGTAGCGGATGGACACGTATTGGTACGGCCTGCCGTCGTCATTGAGAAACGGCACGACCGTGGTGTCGACCCAATAGAGCGATCCATCACTCGCCCGATTCCGCAAGTCCCCGCGCCAGACCTGGCCCTGCACGATGGTGCGATACATCTCCCTGAAAAAGTCCACGCCGTGCAGTCCGGAGTTGAGAATGCGATGGTTCTTCCCGATCAGGGCCTCGCGCGGGTACTTGGCGATGGCGCAGAAGGTGTCATTCACATACGTGATGTCGCCCCGGACGTCGGTAATCGCGACAATGGCGGATTGATCAAGTGCGTATTTGAGGTCCTCGAGATCTTTATTGGAGCGCCGAAGCGCAGCGATGAGGTCCGACGTCATGAATTGGCCCAATCCTTGAATAGAGGGGACGCTCGGCATGAGTTTAGGCTCAGAAAGCACCACCGTACGGGGAATTCTACCCATGATGCAGGGAATATCGCGGAGGAGTGTGCTGGTCGTCGACGACGAGGCCCTCATCCGTTGGTCTGTGTCAGAAGCCTTGACCGACGCCGGGTGGATCGTGCGACAGGCCTCCAATGGTGCCCAGGCGCGCGCGGTCGCCGACCAGCTCGTCGGCCAGCCGTTTGTGATCCTGCTCGATCTCCGACTGCCCGATGTGGCCGATCTGTCGCTGCTGCGGGATTTGCGTGAGCGTCGGCCGGACGTGCCGCTCATCCTTATGACGGCCTATGGCACACCCGAGCAGACAGACATCGCGAAGGACGCCGGGGTGTATCGCGTGGTGGACAAACCCTTCGATATCGGCGTGGTCGTGGCGCTGGTTGATGCCGCTTATACTGCAGCACAATGGCCGGTAGACGAGTCCTAGTTGTTGACGATGAAGCGCTGATTCGCTGGTCCCTGGCCGAGCGTCTCCGTGCCGACGGACACGAAGTGCTCGAGGCTGGCAGTGTGGCGCAGGCCATGGAGCAGGCCGATCACGGCGTGGATCTCGTGCTCCTCGATTACAAGTTGCCCGACGGAGATGGCCTGGAAGTGCTGCGTCGTCTGCGCGACCTCGATCCGGATACGTTGGTATTGATGCTCACCGCGCACAAGGGTATCGACACCGTGGTCGAAAGCATGAAGGGCGGGGCGTTTGACTACGCCACCAAACCGTTTGATCTCGACGATGTCGCGCTTCGCGTGGAACGGGCGCTTGAGACGACCCGCCTGCGTCGGGAACTTCGCACGCTGCGAAGTGGGCTGGCCCGGCCGTTCAGCGCGGCCTCGGTCATCGGTGAATCCGAGCCGATGCACCGGATCAAGACGCTGGTCCGCAAAGTGGCGACCAGTCCCGGATCCACGGTGCTGATTACCGGCGAAAGCGGCACCGGCAAGGACCTCATCGCCAAGGTCATCCACTACGCCAGCAACCGCTCGGCCCGACCGTTCCTGAATATCACGTGTTCGGCGCTGCCGGAGACCCTGCTTGAGTCCGAGCTGTTTGGCCACGAGCGCGGGGCCTTCACCGACGCCCGCCAGCAGAAGCGCGGACTGCTCGAACAGGCCGATGACGGCACGGTGTTCCTCGACGAGATCGGGGAAATGACGCCCGCCCTCCAGGCGAAGTTGCTCCGCTTTCTTGAGGAAAAAACGTTCCGGCGTGTCGGCGGGATCGCGGATGTCCATGTGGATGTCCGAGTGGTGGCCGCGACCAATCGCCAACTCGAAGAGGCCGTGCGATCGGGCAAGTTCCGCGACGACCTCTACTACCGGCTGAATGTGCTCCGTATCGAGATTCCTCCTCTGCGAGATCGTGGGGGAGACATCGCGCTGCTCGCGCAGCACTTTGTGGAAGGGTTCGCCAGGGAATTCAAGCGCAAGGTGCCCGGACTGTCTACCGATGCGGTGAAGCGGCTCAGCGCGTACAGCTGGCCGGGCAACGTCCGCGAGTTACGCAACCTGATCGAGCGTGCGGTCCTGCTGGCCGATGACGGGACGTTGCAGGCGGGGGACTTTGACACGTTGGCCGGTCCCTCGTTGGCACATCCGGAGGCGGGCGCCGGTACAGGGGCGGAGGACGGGACACCGTTCTCGCTGCCGGCCGAGGGCGTCAACCTTGAAGAGGTCGAACGCAGTCTGGTGGTGCAGGCGTTGGAGCGCGCGGGGGGCAATCAGACCCGTGCCGCGACGCTGTTGGGACTGCATCGCGACCAGATTCGGTACCGGATCGAGAAGTTCGGACTCACAAAAAAGTAGCGGCACAAGATTTGCTCTAAGAGCCTCCGGTGCATCGGTCACGCACACCGACTATTGAGGTCGGTTTATCGTCGGGAGGCAATGTATGGGGCAACACATCCGCAAATTAGGCCCAAAACTCTGGGTCGCCACCGCATGTTTGGTTTGGCTTGCCGCGTTCGGCAGCATGCGGGCCAATGCTCCCGACCCAGGGAGTGCGGAAAAATCCCCGGCGCTGCAGAGTCCCGCGCAAGCGCAGGCAGCGGCGGCACCGGCTCAGCCAGCGTCCGACGCGACGTATGTCGGCCAGGACACGTGTCTGAGTTGCCACGATGAGGCCATGGCGGCCTACAAAGATTCGCCGCACCATCGCGCGGCTGACAAGCGGACCCCGTCGGCGACGCAGGGCTGCGAAACGTGCCACGGGCCGGGCAGCAAACACGTGGCAGACCCGACCAGCGTGAAGCCCGCGTCGTTCAAAACGATGCCGGCCGAACAGGCGGACGCCACGTGCACGACGTGTCACTCGAAGGGTGAACACGCGTTGTGGGACGGCAGCCAGCATGAGTCACGCGGGGTGGCCTGCATCACCTGCCACTCGGTGCACACGCCGGTCTCGGAGACGGGATCGCTGAAGAAAAAATCGCAGACCGAGGTGTGCGCCTCCTGCCATCGCGACAAGGTGTCCAAGGTGGATCGCTCGGGCCACATGCCGGTGCGCGAAGGCAAGATGGAATGTTCGACCTGTCACAACATCCACGGCACGACCAACGTGAAGTTGTTGCGCAAGGGCGACTCGATTGCCGACTCGTGTGTGTCCTGCCACGCCGACAAACGTGGGCCCTTCCTCTGGGAACATGCCCCCGGCCGTGACGGCTGCACAACCTGCCACGACCCGCACGGGTCCTCGAACGATCGCATGCTGGTGGCCAAACCACCGGCGCTCTGTCAGCGGTGTCACGTCGCCACGCGGCATCCCTCCACTATTTATGACGCCGGTCTTGTCGCGACGAGTGTGCGGGTGTTCGCCCGCTCGTGTGTGACGTGTCACTCCACCATCCACGGGTCGAATCACCCCGCGGGCAACATGTTCGTTCGGTGAGGAGGGACATCATGCGCCACTACACAGCATTTGCTCTCGCTCTTTGTGCGCTGCTTCCCGTCGCCGCCACGGCGCAGGAAGCGGTGGCCACCACCACCCAATCGGGGTCGATCGACCTCGGGGTGCGTGGTTCAAGTCTGACCGGGGATGCGGCCCGCTACGAGCGGTACCGCGACCTTGGCGACGGATTGTTTCTGGAGACCTTCCGCTGGAAGGCCCAGAAAAACGGGTGGTTCCTGGACGCCGGTGCTGACCACGCCGGGCGGCGCGATCAACGTTACACCGTCAACGTCGTGCGTCCAGGAACGTTCAAGGCATGGGGCCAGTGGGACCAGATTCCCATGCTGCTCAGTCGCACCACGCGCACGCCGTACAGCTCCACCGTCCCAGGCGAGTTCCGGCTCGACGACGCCGTGCAGGCGCAGTTGCAGGCGTTGGCCACGGCGGCCAGGCCCGCGGCGGTGCAGGCACTGGTCAACGGCTCGGCGATGTTTGATCTCAAGTCGAAGCGGCACTCGGCCGCCGGCCTCTTTGAGCTCATGCCGACCGTGGACAGCGCGATCAAGGTGTCGGTGAAACACACCATCCGTGAAGGCGCGCAGCCGTTTGGCGGCGCGTTCGGCCACAGTCAGGTTGCCGAGTTCGCGGCGCCGATTGACCATCGGCTGACGGACTTCGATGCGTCCGCCGAACTTGAACGTGGGCCCGCGTTGTTCCGAGCCGGGTACACCGGATCGTGGTTTACCAACGAGGTCACCTCGGCGGTGTTCGACAATCCCCTGAGGGCCACCGACATCTCGGGGACCGCCTCGTCGGGCCGACTGTCCCTGCCGGTCAGCAGCACGATGCTCGGTGTCAACGGCATGGTCTCGATCAAGTTGCCCAGCAAGTCACGCCTGACGGCCTACGCGACGATGAGCACGCTCAAGGATGACAACGGCGCGGTGCTGCCGATGACGAGCAACAGCGCGGAGCTGCCGGCGGCGGGATTGCCGACCCGGGCGTCGCTGGACGGTGAAGCCCAGATGCGCGGGTTCAACCTGAACTTCACCTCGCGTCCGTCCACCTACTTCAGTGTGAACGCGCGGATGAAATATTACGACTACAACAACAAAATTCCGTCCTTTGTGTCGTCACGCAAGGTGGCCTATGACGGCCGCCTGTCGACGACGGCGACGCTCGAGTCGGAAGGGTACAGTGTGACGCGCCTGAACTTCGACGGCGATGTGCGGATTACTCCGAAAGGTCCGGCCGCGCTGACCCTCGGCTACGGACGGTATACCGATCAGCGCACCCATCGCATCTTCGAAAAGACGGTGGACAACGTGATGCGCGTCAAGGTCGACACGCTCAGCACGGGTGTCATCAGCGTGCGCGGCGTGTATGAACATGCGCAACGCCGCGGTGAGGGATTTGACGTCAACGTGCTCCTGCGCGCCACTGAACAACCCGGCATGCGTCACTCGGATGTGGCCGACCGCGACCGCGATCGGTTCACGCTGATCGCGTCGTTCATGCCCGTGACGAACTGGGCGTTGAACGTGTCGTCAGCGGTCGGTCGGGACGACTATCTGGCGAGCGAATTCGGCCTGCGCGACAACAACCACGACGTGTACTCCATCGGCATCGATGGCACCCCGTCGGACAAGGTTGGTCTGGGCGTGTCGTACAGCTACGAGGACTACCGCGCGCTGTCGCGGTCGCGTCAGGCGAACCCCGGCGCGCAGACGCTGGACCCATCGCGCAACTGGGCGACCGACTCGGCCGACAAGGTGCACTCGCTCATCGCCAACGCCGAGTTCAGGAACCTGGCGGAGAAGGTGGACCTGGCGTTCAGTTGGGACTACAACCGCACACGTGCCACCTACGAATACATCACGGGTGCGGTGACCGACCGCACGCTGCCGGAAGAAGCGATCGTCCCATCGACGCTGCCGACGCCGGTGGCATTGCCGCCCGTCAAGAGTGACCTGTGGCGCGGCACCGTGGATGCCGTCTACAACATCAACAGCCGGATCGCGATTGGCGTGACGTACTGGTACGACAAATACGACGTCGAGGACTTCACGCTTGACTCACAGGCGCAGTCGACCCTGACGGCCGGCAACAACATGTTGCTCTACTACACGTATGCGCCGTACACCGCGCACACGACGTGGGGCCGCCTGATGTTCCGCTGGTAACGCGTCGCCTAAGTGTTACAGGGAGGCACGGAGACACAGAGGGTTGTGGTTTCAAGAATAAAACCTCCGTGGCTCTGTGTCTCCCTGTGAATGTCTTTTAGTAGTCGACGCGTTCGAGAAACAACCCTGCGGCCGGTGCCGTCAATTGCGCCGGCAGCGGGGAATCACTCGTGAGCAGTTGCTCGACCTGCTGCGGTGACAGCTCACCCTTCCCGCACGCGACAAGAATCCCCACAAGCCGCCGCACCATCTTCCACAGGAAGTGTGACCCTGAGACGTGGACGAGGATCAACGGGTCCGCCTCGGTAATCTCCAGCCGCGTGAGGAGCACCTGTGTCGACTTCTCCTCTGGATCATCATCGGTAAACGCACGAAAATCGGCAAAGCCCGTGAGCCGCGCTGCGGCCTCACGCATGCGCGCGAGGTCGAGCGGGTCCTTGACCCACCAGATGTACGGCTTGTGGAACGCCGAACGCCGCGTGGAGACCTGGTAGAGGTAGTGCCGGGCGACCGCGCTGTGGCGCGCGTGAAAACGCGGCGGCATGCGTTCGGCCGAGATCACGTTGATGTCGTGCGGCAACCCGTCGTTGATGCGCGCAACCAGCGTGTTGGTCGGCAGGGCGGATGGCAGATCGAGGTGCACGACCTGGGCGAGGGCGTGGACGCCCGCGTCCGTGCGGCCGGACCCGTAGGTCTCGAACTGCGGGTCTCGCAGCGCCTCGCCGAGCGCCTTGTGGAGTTCGCCCTGGATGGTGCGGGCGTTGTTTTGAATTTGCCAGCCGGAGTACCGGGTTCCGGCGTATTCGAGCACGAGTTTGTAGCGAGGCACCTGAGTACAATACCCCCATGTTCATGAAGCGCTTTTTTGAGCCAAAACTGGCCCAGACCAGTTACGTGATCGGCTGCCCTGGCGCCAAAGCCGCCATCGTGATTGATGCCAATCGCGACATTGAACAGTACATTCGTGCCGCCGAGAGCGAGGGTGTCTCGATCACCCATGTGACCGAGACCCACATTCATGCCGACTACGTCTCGGGCAGTCGGGAACTGGCGGCCCGGACCGGCGCGCAGTTGCTGCTCTCCGACGAGGGCGATGCCAGCTGGAAGTACACGTTTGCGAAGGATGCCGGCGCGACCCTCCTCAAGGACGGCGACACCATTGCCGTCGGCGCCGTACGGGTCGACGTGGTCCACACGCCGGGGCACACGCCCGAACATGTGTCGTTCCTGATTACCGACGCCGCCGCCGCGAACGATCCCATTGCCGTGGTCTCCGGCGACTTCATCTTTGTCGGCGATGTCGGACGCCCCGACCTGCTCGAGAAGGCCGCCAATATCAAGGGCACGATGGAGATCGGCGCCAGGACCCTGTACGCCAGCCTGCGCAAGGCCGATGCGTGGCCGGACTGGCTGCAGGTGTGGCCGGGCCACGGTGCGGGCTCGTCCTGCGGCAAAGGCATCAGCGCCATTCCCCACAGCACACTCGGGTATGAGCGCCGGTTCAACTGGGCGTTCCAGGTGACCTCGGAAGCGGAGTTTGTGCAGGCCGTGCTGGCGGGGCAACCGGAGCCCCCGAAATATTTTGCCGAGATGAAGCGCGTCAACAAGGAGGGACCACGCATCCTGCACGGCTTCTCACGTCCCGACCTGCTGCAGGCGAACGCATTGGCGTCGGCCGTGCGCGACGACGCCCTGGTGATTGACACCCGGACCGCTGCGGCGTTTGCGTCCGCGCACGTGCCGGGCACGATCAACATTCCGCTCAACGCCAGCTTCACCACGTGGGCCGGTTGGCTGATTCCGTACACGCGCGACTTCTATCTCATCGTGGATGACGCGGGCGGAACGCTGATCGATACCGCCGTGCGGGACCTTGCGATGATTGGTCTTGATCGGATTGCGGGGTACTTCGACGCGGAAGTGGTCGATGGCTGGTCCGAAGGCGAACGTCCACTGGGCACCGTGCCCCAGATCACCGTGCACGATCTCAAGAATTCGCTCGCGCATGGTGCCGTCACGCTCCTCGATGTTCGCAACGACGGCGAGTGGGCGGGTGGACACATCGAAGGTGCCACGCACATTTCCCTGGGCACCATCAGTGATCGTGTGGCCGACGTTTCCACAGACAAACCCATCGTGGTCCAGTGCGCCGCCGGCGCGCGGTCGTCGATCGCCGCCAGTGTGCTCAAGGCGCGCGGCTTCGACAATGTCATCAATCTGGTGGGCGGCATGGGGGAGTGGCGCAAGGCCAACCTGCCAGTGATCGGGTGATCCGGCGATCGGGTGATCGGGTGATTTAGGAATGGGGAAGACACGAACAACGCCGAACGAGGCGGCGCAGTCATTTGGTGTTGGGCACCTGACGCGACATCTGTTTGTGTGTCTCGGGCCCGATTGTGTTGACGCCGACGAAGGCAAGGCGACGTGGGACTACGTCAAACGTCGGACCAAGGAACTCAATCTCACGGGGCCGCAAGGGCCGCTCTTTCGGACCAAGTGTGGGTGTCTGCGCATCTGCACCGGCGGACCGATTGCCGTCGTCTACCCGGAAGGCACCTGGTACAGGAACGTGACCCCGAAGAATGCGGAACGAATTCTTCAGGAACACATCATCGGCGGACGAGTGGTGGAGGACCTGTGCTTCGCGAGGAACCCACTGACGTAACCACCGCCTGGACTGGCTCGCCTATTTGATACGCGACGTGGTCTTGAACTGCCGGAACTTCGTGTAGCGCGACTCGCAGAAGATCGACTCGTAGTCGGCGGTGAAGTTGAGGACGGCACTGCCGGAGTGGTCCACGCCGGTTTCGTACCGTTCGCGGAAGACGGTGGGCACCAGAAGGTTGACCGACTCCGCGAGGGCGTAGTCGGTCGTGAGCACCGCCCTCACGGACGTCATGGTGATCTCGAGAATCGTCTTGTGGATCCGCCCGGTGCCTTGTTCGATGACGAGTTCCCCCTCCACGGCGGCCGGCTTCATATCCAGGTTGTAGATGAACGCGTGGGGGCCAGGCTGACCCTCAAAGGCCAACGTGATCAAGGTGACGCCGTTTGCGCGGCGGGTGCGTTTGTGTGTGAACACAAACTGCGGCCCGCGTTCGAGTTCCAGCACACCGAGGGCCAGCGTCGGTTCATTGAAGTTTCTGAAGATGCGGCCCACGTTGAACTGCGAATTGAAGGCTTTGAACGTCCGGGCGACCTGGGCCAGGCCCTGTGACTGCAGCGCCGCTTTCAGGTCGGGTTGGCTCTCGACCTTTCGCTCATCAACTTCGACAAATTCCCGGATCGTCATCCACGTGTCGTCGATGTCCACGTATTTGAAATAGACCTCCGCTTTGGTCCTTCGGCTGGTCGCTCCGGGTACCGCCGGTGTCTGACGGGTGATGCGTTGTGTGGTCTCTTCATCGGCGAGGATAAAGGCCATGTCCGAGCGGTATTGCTCGAGGTAGGCTCGTGCTTCACGCAGCGTCTGCGCGACGGTGGGTGCCGCTGGTGACTGCGTGTATGTGAGCGCGGCCACCGAGCCCGTTGAGGCAACGGCTGCAACGACCGCCGCCGCCAAGAGGGGCTTCACCGCGTCCCCGCCACCGCCACCACGACATCCCAGTACATCCGCATAAAGCGGTGCAGCTCACTGATGAGGATGCGTTCCTGATCGGAGTGTGCGCCAAACCCCTTTGGGCCGTCCTCTGTATCGAGCGCCGGACCGATGCCGTAACACTGGATGCCCTTCGCGCGCAGGAACGCCATGTCGGTGGCGCCGGTGCTCATGCTGGGTAACGTCGGCGCGTTGTAGTGCGCTTTGACGGCTGTTTCGATCGCCTTGAAGATGTCGGAATCGATCCGGGCTTCGACGCCGCCGGGGCGCACGTTGCGTTTCGTCAGCCGAACCTCCACCGCCGGGTCGTTGACGACTTTGCGCACCTGTTCAACAAAGGCAGTGATGTCCTCGTCGGGAAGGATGCGGGTGTCGAGGGTGGCAATGGCCTCGGAGGGAATCACATTGATCCGGTTGCCGCCCGCCACGATGTTGGGC
>Ga0163149_10007361_pt1 | contig 11112 bp, 10 predicted proteins | sample OliLakLV19MP5G1_FD_148604 | JGI IMG/M metagenome (GOLD analysis project Ga0163149, IMG submission 148604) | Freshwater microbial mat bacterial communities from Lake Vanda, McMurdo Dry Valleys, Antarctica - Oligotrophic Lake LV.19.MP5.G1 | ecosystem: Environmental > Aquatic > Freshwater > Lake >...
CCTCGGCGAGCCGGTGCATCAGCGGTGCGGATAAGCCGATGTGCCCGAAACACACCACTGCGGAAAGGTGATGCAGCGGCACCCGCAATTTGGTTTCGCGCTCGACCTCAACGCGCAGCGTGTCGTTGTCCAGCCGGAGATAGGTTTCTTCGGTGGTGACGTAAAGGGTATTAAGCAGTTGCATGACGATTCACAAATCGCCACGGGCGCAGGGCAAAGGGTTGGCCAACCTTCATAAATCCGGATTGAACAGCGCCACCCGCGCCGCTTGCATGTCCGCACGGGCGGCATCGGGCTGGCAGCGTTCGCGCAGCGAGCATGCCTTGCATTTTCTTGACTCCTCACTTGCAGGCAGCGCAACCGGCAGCCGCGCCATTGCCAGCATTTCGCGTATCGCCTGAGCGGTTTGCGCTACCGCCAACCGCAGCGTCGCCGTGATCGGCACCACGCGCCGCCGCTTGGACGTGGCGTAGAAAATCGCACCTTCATTGATGGTGCGCCCCATCATCGATTCAAGGCACAACGCCTGGCCCGCCAACTGAAGGTCGTCGCAAGCGGCGATGTCCGCCGCCTTGTTGCGGTTGCCGTGTTTGTATTCCACCGGATAAGGCGTGCCATCCGGCAAAAACTCCACTACATCCGACTTGCCAATCAACCCAAGCTCGTCATGCCACAACGGCAAGGCCCGCTCCACCCGCACACCCTTGGCCGTCTCGACACCCGGCTTGTCCACCCGCGCATGCACCGCCTGCCCGCGCAGGGTGTAGACGTTGTCGTCAAACGCCTGCTCCAGATGGATCAACCCGCACTGGCGCGGGCAGTAGCGCCAGTGTTGGAGGGCGGAGAGGGGGATTTGCTCAAGCTCGCGGAGCACCGGAACACCTCATGCCGGCCAAACATCTCGTGGTCATCGCAATCTGCGCTTACGTAACCAGAAATTCTTCACGAACGAAATGCAACCGAATGATTCTTGGCGACTTGCTTTCGTCAAAGTGGCAATGCACTGCATCTTGTACAGCCAGGCGCAACTCGGCTTCAGTATCGGACTTGGTGAAGATAGATTCACCCAGAGCGCAGGCGATGAGGCCACCCTCGGGCGCTTGCTCGACCACAAAAACGATTTCGTTCATTTCAGCATCCCCTTGTCAGTGTTAGGCCCGGTGCAGCCTCGGCAATGGGGAGAATGCCGTTGTCTTGGAGGAGTTCTTGCGCATAGGCAAAGGTCGCAAGTATGTCGTCGCGAGTGATGTTCGGGTAAGACTCCAGCACTTGCTCGGTGGTCCAACCGGAGGAAAACCAACCCAGGATCAACTCGACCGAGATGCGCGTGTCTCTTACAGTGGGTTTACCCGTCAATATATTTGGGTCACAAATAATGTGTTCGCGCCAATCCATAAGATTTACTCCGTTGGATAAATACTGTCTTCCATCTGACGCCGAAGGTGGTCCCTTGAAATGAACTCTCAGGGAGCGCCGCGTGATACCAGCCAGTTCCAGGTTAAAGCCGCCGCGCTCCCTTCTTCAAATCCGCGATAGCCGCCCAAGGAGCTTGGGGTCTATTTTCAATGGAGTCTGATGCCGTCAACCAACTCTTCGGACTACACCTTGAATGTCCAGCGATGTACAAAACGCCGTCTGGCATTTCAATCGTTGCGCACTTACCAAATAATTCGATATACGCAACGTCGATGCTCGATAAATCAGCCGGTCGAGATGACTTGCTTTGCCTTTTGTGGTCAAGGTCTATCAGGTTTAGATATCGGTTTAATTTGACAAAGCCTCCAAGAACAATGCGATGTCGAAATCACAAAATGTAAAAGCAATGGGCTAACAAATACGCGTCAGAGAAACCCCAGGCGAGGCAGGTACCGTGTGCCCTGGATTTAATGCCTGCCCATCAAACTGCACTTGATAACCCGAAAAATCACGCGATACAGCGCCGGGCGTTACTGCTAGCGTCTTCAAGCGGTCGAACAAGGCATAGGCAGGCGCATTACCAAGCTCGCTGTCATGCTTGAAGACATACAACCCGCGCGTCGCCATTTCGCCGCGCGCGGCGGAACGGTCATGCTCGAACATCTGCTCAAGCGCTTTGAACAACAATTCCAAATCGTCATCGCCAAAACCGGTTTGTTTGGCCAGGAAAGACGACACGAAGCCATGCGCCACATAAACGCCATAGGGTACGGTGTGCTTGCGGCCCATGGTGCGGTTGTCACCTTGCTGTTTTTCAGCTTCAGCTTCGGTCGCCACCGCCATCCGGGTGATGGAATGTTCCAGCGACACTACAGGTTCTATGGAGCGCGCGAAAGTCAGCTGCACCGGGCCGCGCACTTGCCCGCAGTTCACACCCGTTGACATCACGGCGCCGAACGTACGGATATCGAAAAAATTCTGGCACATCCAGTCACGCGCTCGACTCACATCGCTGGCACTGCCTTTGCGCTTTTCTTTCGCAGGCTTTTTCTTTTTTGCATCGGCATCGACCGGTTCAGCAGAAGATTCTGTTTGATCTTCAGCGGGCGCATCCAGCTTCAACGCCGCATAGGCTCGTTGATGTTGCTGGTTCAAAATGGCTTTTTCACGGACATAAATCTCAAAGCGCTTTTCACCGGCCACAGGTTCGCGCTGGTCTTGCTCTTTGACCAAACCCACAAAGTTGCGCACTTTGCGTTTGAGCGACACGTCGGTCACCAAGCCATGCCCAGACTCGGCATCCAGCCTGGGCATGTTGCCCGCATCCGGATCGCCGTTCGGGTTGCCGTCCTTCACATCGAAAATCAGAACAAAGTCATAACGATTGGTAAGGCTCATGATGTCAGGTTCCTTCAGGGTTGGATTGGGAAGAGTTGGAAGCGTCGGCAGCGGCATCTGGTGCGACAGTTTTTTTGGTGAAAAAATGTTGACGCTGGTGGTAATAACCCAGAGCAAAGCGCCCCTGATCTTGCAGCGTCAAATGCGCGGGAAAATCCGGCACCGGGTTCAAGACCTCCCCAATCAGGGATTCAAACCACGCGGCCTGTGCCGGTGGCATTTTTTTCAGATGCGCTTTCTCCAAGCGCAGCAGCGTTGTGAACACGGCCACCGGCGTACTCGATGCCGCGCCGTAAAAGCGATCTCGGATGGTTGCATTGATGCCGGGGTTGGCAATCTCCTGCGCCCGCTCCAGCACTGCGAACAGCCGCCCCAGGCGATAAGCCGTATGGGTGTTTTTCAGATCAAGCATGGGCAAGAACTCCTTTTCTGGCGAAGATGAACTGGCAGTGGATGACGCAGCCGTTTGCACGTGGCGAATTTGGCGATTCAAACAAGCCTTGATCGCCGCCGCACGCAGATAGTTGACGTTCTGTTCAGCACGGCAACGCCCGACTGCTGCGTTAAGCCACAGACTGGGGTATGGCACGTCCGGCCCGGCGAACACTGCATCGACAATTGCACCGCCTAAATTGGGTGGGATGTTGTCCGCCTTGTTTTGCACGGATATCGACGTGAGCAAACGAAACAGCGAGGGGTATTGCGGATCGTTGGGGCCGCGCACCATTTCAAGATCGTTGAAATACTGCTGAAGGTCGGCCGCCAGTTCACGCAAGGGCAAGCGGTGATGAAAGCGAATACTGATGCGGGCAGCATTGGGTGCCAGCCCGAGTACATGCATGACCGTATCGCCACCGGCGTCGCCCCATTTTCCAGATTGCATCGCATCGAACAACGCGCGCGCCGCGTCGCTGCCCTTGTCAGGGTCATCCGCGAACAGACCGGGAATGATGGCCTCAAACTCGGTGTCTTTTTCAGCCCAGAAAACGGTGGACGCATCACCGATCTGCACACGTTGGGACGAGCCTTTGCGCAGCAAGTGGTTCAGCGCAGTCGTGTAGGCAAAAGCCACTGCTTTGCTGATCGGCGCATTTTCTCCTTGACGTTCAGTCTTTCCATAAGACTCAAACGCACGGGCATTGAACGACACAATGTTGGCGCCCGATGTTTGCGCACCCCATACGCCCTTGATCGACGCATGAAGACGCTCCACCGGTGCCTGTACCCCCGTCACCAGACACATGCCCACCGCAGACTCGCCAGCGTCAACCAATTGTTCCGCACCTTGCACAACTGCGCGGCGCTGGCACACTAGTTCCAAGTCACCATGCAGGCGAAAGGTGACGATGCCGTTGGTCTCCAAAGCATCCGCCCATGCAGGAAAGGTTTGCAGCTTTGCGATTTCGCACTTGTCGAAAAAATGACGAACCGCCATCACACCCGCGTCACTTCGTGCCTCATCAGGCAACGTCTCAATTCGCTGGCGGAACGCTGCATGTTGTTCGACGACCCGTTCCGGCTTGCCCTTGGTATCCACACCCACCGCGTATTCCAGCGTATCCCATAACAAATTGGCCGCAACGCCTGAGGTTTTCTTGATCCCCAATGGCACGCGATAGCTTCTACCGACCAGTTTCTTCTTGTCGTTGGGTGTCCGGGTGTCGATCAGTTGCACAACTTCGCCATTGGCTTTGATCTCGAGCACGAAAGGAATTTCCTTCTGCTCGAACCCGTACCCAGCCAAATGCTCACGTGGATCGGGGTCAGCGCACTTGCGGTGGTAGTAATCGTTCAGCGCTTGCAGAATCATCCCCGTGCCTCCTCGAACGGTGGAACGGTGATCACCCCAGCCGCCATCTTCGCGTTGAAAAAACGCGGCTGCGGATCAGCGAGATTTGAGAAGTCGAGATCATGCAACATCCAACCCAGGTCGCGTGAGTCGTCGATGGATTTTGATGAGCCCTCCAATGTCTCCAGAAGCCGAAAGTCCGCCGCAAATTCGCGGCAGCCCAAATAGGGCTGGTTCACGCATTGCCCCTTGCTTGCGCGACGACTGAACATGTCGGTGTACTTCGCCAGCGGCTCGCCGCTGCTTGCAAGGGAAAGCTCTGCGTGAATACGATAGGCCACGTCGCGGAGGAAGTAACCAGCCCGCTGCTGGCGTTCGTCCTCAATGTAGAACCCCAGATTACCGCTGCCGCTTGCCATCGCCTGCTGAACGTTGCGGGTCGACACCACGGCACTGACCTCGTTGCGCCGCAGGTTGATCCAGCGAATCGGCTTGAGCACTTCAATGCCATGCACCCGCCATCGAATGGCGGGCTTCCACAGAATGGCTTCAAAGATCGAGCGCGCGGATGATGGCGTCATCACGTCGTAGGACACTCGCTCCACTTTCATTTCCGGGCGAGTGAAGCAGGCGAAAGGGCCGGACACTTCGAGACAAAATGATTTTTGCATATTCATTCACGCAACCAATCCGGGGTTGTAGGGAACATCATCAATGTGCAATCCGAGGACAGCATCATATAGCGCAGCAACGTCGGCCTGAACATACAAGCCAGGCACAGAAGAAAGCGTGAGACTGCCTTGCGACAACATCTTGCTGGCTACGCGTTGATGAATACTGACTGTGAACCGTTGCAATTTGCGCATCAGCCATCTCTCGGGGCCTTTGCTCTTCAAAGTCGCCAACCATGAATCAATATCGTCGCGACGTGCCTCATAACGCACTGCGATAAGGGCAGTGTCCCGGTCGTCGATCAATTGAAACTTCTCGGCCACAGTGCGAAAGTTGACGGCCAACTCCCCATCTACTGTAAGCAGCTTGCGGATACCCTTGGCATCGAGGTCGCATTCGAAATACAAGTGTTTGAAATAACGATCAAACAGTTGCCGATCCAAAGGGTTTTCAGGTCTATCGTGTAAAAGGCTGATACACACTTCCGCGCCTTTGCTGAGCAGCCCCTTGGGCGGCTTGCCCGGCGGCACGAACACCACCACGCGCCCTTTGCCCGGCAAACTCCCTTCGCGGTTGCATCGGCCTGCGGCTTGAGCAATCGAATCCAACCCCGCCAGCGCCCGATACACCACCGGAAAATCCAGATCGACACCGGCCTCAACCAAACTTGTGGCGACTACTCTCAGCGGCGAATGATCCAAACCTTTGCGCTTGTCTTCCAGCCGTTGTTTGATTTGCCCAATCACTTCACTGCGATGCGCGCCGCACATCAGCGCTGACAAATGCAGCGTGCCGCCAGGCAGCAGGCGATGCAACTCTCTCGCGGCCTTGCGGGTATTCACAATCGTCAGCACACAGTCTTCCTGCTCGATGCGGCTTGCGACATCGGCCCACGGCGTCGCGACATTCCAGTCACCTGGAAGCTCTACCTCCACCCGATCCAACTCACGATAAAGCGCATCCGGGTCATCGATGATTTCGCGCACATCATCAATGCCATCGAGGCCCTTGGACTTGTCGAAATACTCGGTCTTGGTTAGCGCGGGTTGCGTGGCTGTGCAAAACACGACAGTAACGCCGTAGTGCTCCACCAAAAGCTTCAAAGCATCCAGGATAGGCTGTAAAAACCCGAGCGGCAATTGCTGCGCTTCGTCCAACACGATGACGCTGTTCACCAATCGATGCAATTTGCGGCAACGCGAAGTCTTCGCGGCAAACATCGATTCAAAAAGTTGCACGTTGGTGGTCACGATCAGCGGTGCGTCCCAGTTTTCACTGGCCAGCCGGCTGCGTGCGGTTTCTTTGTTGGCGTCGCTTTCAGCCTGGCTGTGGTGCTCGACCAGCACCTCTTCACCCAATGCCGCCAAGGCCTTGCGAAACTGGTCTGCCGTCTGTTCGATGATGCTGGTGTAGGGAATGGCATAGACGACGCGGCGTTTTTTGTGACGCTCGGCATGACGTAACGCAAAAGCCAGGCTGGACAACGTTTTGCCCCCGCCAGTTGGTACGGTAAGCGAGAAGAATCCTGGGGGTAGCTCCGCTTTACTCCGGCACTGGTGCAAGATGTCCGCCCGCAAAATATTGACAGCGGTGGCGGCAGACTCAGACACTTTGACTGCCATGAACGCGTCGAACGCTTCGAGCATTGAGGGAATAACGGGAAAGCCTTGGCGACGCGCCGGCATCGCGGCATCGAAGTGGGCTTCGGTATCCAAAAAGTCCGCGTCGACCAGACAGGAAAACATCAGACGCACCCACAAGGCAAAACCTGGTGCGCCACCGGGGATGCCGGCCAAGCTGGGTTCAAAGCCGGCCGCGTCAAGAACCGACTGCGGTGGTTTGGCGGCAAGTGCCTCGCTCAGTTCGGTTAAAGAATCAGATTCCGCCAACCGTTCTTTCAGGCCACTGTGCCAGTCGTACAAGCCGGCATGATGGCTCGCTATCAAGTACGCGAACACGCGAGCTGCCAATTCTCCCTTTTTGCCATGCGATTCTTTGAAAGCCTGAATGGCCCAGAGCGCGCCCGCAATCGAGTGTGTTTTCTCACGCCCTGAAACACGGCCCTCGATGTGTGCGTTTTCGTCATTTGAGATGGCAAGGTAACGCTGGAAACCGGGACGGTATTTCCCCAGATCATGCCAAAGGCCAGCGAGATAAGCCCAGTTTGCCGAGGATCCGGTGATCCCGCCGTTACCACCTATGGGTTGCGCTAATTCACGCGCCAGTTGCGCCACTTGATTTAAGTGAGTCGCCAATAGGTGACCGCCAGAATGCGCGAGTGGCTCGATTGGCGGCATGTTTATCGGCTCGAAAGGTCGTGATGGCAGTATTTCAGTAGAGCATAGTTGCATGCAGGCCCACCAGATGAACCTGCCCCATCAATTCGACAAATATTTCCCCGCCATCGCCGCCACCTGTTCCGCAACCAGCTTTCGCAAGCCCGCCGGCCCCAGCACTTCGCAGTGCTCGCCATGTTTGAGAATATCCATAATCAGTTCGCGATGGTCGGCGTAGGGAATGCGCAGCAGGTAACTGCCATCACTACGCCATTCTCCCTTTTGCTCCGGGTGCCACTTTTCATAGGCGACCCAGCGGGCGCGCTCTGGCGTGAACAGCAACCGTGCCCGTTTGACACTGCGGCCGGAAAAGATTCCGTAGCCCGGCGCAAACAGGGCATCGAGCTTGGCGTCCGGCACTTCCTTTGCTTTTGTGTCGAGCAGATGCGCTTCGCGAATCGCATCCAGGGCAAAATTTCGCAGGCTTTTGCGCAAATGGCACCACGCATCCAGATACCAGTTGCCGCGGTAATGCACCATGCGCAACGGCGACACTTCGCGCTCGGTCGTTTGGCCGCTGCCGCGCGCCATGTAGCGCAGGGCCAGGCGCCTGCGCTGCACCAGCGCTGTGCCGACGCGCTGGAAATGGGTAGGTTGCACCGCGCGCTGGGCCAGACCGATGATGCGCACGCGTTGCCGCAGTTGCGCGGCTTCGGCTTCTTTTGCGCCTTGTTGCCGGCCCGGTTTGCCGCCTTCGAGCAATTCGTTCAAGCGCTTCATCAGCGGCGCCACATGGGGTGTCAGAACCCCGCCTGCGTCGAGGCTTGCGAGCAAATGCTGCATCGTCAAGAGCGCGTGGATCTCAGCGGACGAGAACCACAAACCGGGGAGCTGGTGCGCTTGTCCGGCTTGATGCGTGTCTTCCGCCATCCGGTATCCACCTGCTTCCCGGTCCCAGGCAATCGGCGCGTGCATGCGGCTGCGCAGGTATTCCAGATCGCGTTTGAGGGTGGAGCGTGAGACTTCGAGTTCCGCTTGCAGCGCGGCAAAGCTGACGGCTTTGCCGGCCCGCAGCAACTCTTCGATCTTGTAGAAGCGCTCGGTTCGATCCATGCTTCACCTCCAAATCTGCTCGGCTGCGTGTTTGTTGTGGAACACAAGCCTCGCCATGCCACCAACACCCACCGGACAAGCCGCAACACGCGCCCTCACTCCCCCTTGATGTTGCGCTCCTTGATGAGCTTCACCCAGCGCACTTCCTCCTTGCCCATGAAGTCCTTGAATTCGGCCTGGGTGGAGGCGCGGATTTCAACCCCCTGCGGCTTGAAGCGCTCGATCATGTCGGGATCGGCCGCCACCTTGGCGATGGCCTTTTCGAGCTTGTCGACGATCGCCCGGGGCGTACCGGCCGGCACCACCATGCCTTGCCAGAAGGTGACTACGAAGTCCTTCATGCCACTGGCTTCGGCCACCGTGGGAATGTCGGGAAAGGCGGGCGAGCGCACCGCGCTGGTGATCGCAATGGCGCGCGTCTTGCCGGTCGCCAGAATCGGCCTGGCCTCGAGCGCTGCCGAAAACATCATCTGTGCCTGGCCGCCGGCCACGTCCTGCCCGGCCTGCGCGCCGCCCTTGTAGGGCACGTGCGTCATGTCGAGGCCCGCAGCGAGCTTGAGCATCTCGGCGATCAGGTGGTTGGTGGCGCCGATACCGGAGCTGGCGATGTTGAATTTGCCCGGATTGGCCTTGACGTGGGCGACAAGCTCGCTCATGTTCTTCGCCGGGAACGCGGCGTTGACATGCAGGATGAATGGCGTGAACGACATCAGGGACACCAGCTCGAAGCTCTTGTTGGGGTCGTATTGCACCTGCCCCGTGAGCGTCGGGTTGATCACCAGCGAAGTGCCGCCGGCATAGATGGTGTAGCCGTCGGCCGGCGCCTTGGCGACGTAGTTCGAGGCCACCGTAGTGCCGGCACCCGCGCGGTTGTCGATCAGCATCGGTTTGCCGAATTCGACCGCGAGCTTGTTGGCATAGATGCGCGCCACCGCATCGTTGACGCCGCCCGGCGGATACGGCACCACCATGGTGACCGGCTTTTGCGGCCAGTCGGTTTGCGCCAAGGCGGCGCAGGGCAATGCGAGCGCAGCCAGGCAGGTCGCGACCAATGTCGAGTTTTTCATTGTTTTGTCTCCTTTGAACGGTTGCTCAGTCTATTCCGTCCCGGCCAGCGCGTGGCTGGCCGCGTGGCCGGACTTGGAGCACCGCTCACAAAGCAACAGGTGGGCATCAAGGCGTCCCCATTTTCGCCCGCGGTAACCAGGCAATCTCGCAGATGCTGCGGCGGCCATGCCACAGCGGCTGCATCAACCATAATGGCAACATCACAGGAATGGAGACCTGCCATGGCAATTTACGAAAAAGGCGCTGTCCGCATCCACTACGAGGAAGCCGGCGCCGGCTTCCCGCTGCTGATCATTCCCGGCGGCGGCTTGAATTCGACCATTTCCTTCTTCGAGACTTTAGCCCCGTTCAATGCTGTCGAGACATTCAAGGACGAGTATCGCTGCATCACCGCAGACCTGCGCAACGCCCCCGACGGCCGGTCAAGCGGCCCGCTCGACATCGATCGCCCCTGGGACAGCCACAGCGACGACCAGCTGGGACTGATGGATCACCTGGGCATCGACAAGTTCGTCGTGATGGGTTTTTGCATCGGCGGCCCTTTCATCTGGAACCTCCTCAAGCGAGCGCCGCAGCGCATTGCCGCTGCCGTCATCGCGCAGCCCAGCGGCTTCCGCCCGGAACTGCCCGACCAGTTCTACCAGAACAACATGAAGGGCTGGGGCCCGGCCATTTGCGCACGCCGGCCCGACATCACGCTGCCGATGGTCGAGAAATTCCTGCACAACATGTATCGCGCCAACCCGGACTTCGTGTTCACGGTGACGCGCGATTTCGTGCGTGCCTGCCAAACCCCGGTGCTGATCCTGCCGGACGACGTTGCGCCGCACCCCTATGCGGTTGCGATGGAATCGGCGCTGCTGGCGCCAAAAGCTGAGGTGAGCATGTTTCCCTGGAAGGAACCGAGGGAACGGATTGCCTTGGCAGTGCGGCAGATGCGCTCGTTTCTGCGGGCGCATCGAGCCTCTGCTGGCGCCTAGCCTCACCACAAACGATCGCCACCAGCTAGCCGGCAATCCCCTGGGTCGGGATTGCGATCTGCCAAACGCGTTGGGCAGCTACTTGATCAACCCCAGCCGCCGTGCGTCATCCTGATACGCCGCCGTGCGCTCCTTGACAAAGGCCCCCATCTGCTCGTACGCAATGTCGACCAGCTCGAACCCGGCCGCCGCCTTGCGCTTGCGCATGTCGGGGTCGCGGTTCAATTGGGCGAACAGATCCGAGACCTGGCGCCGCACCGCCTCCGGCGTGCTCTTGGGCACCGCGACGCCGCGATAGCCGCCGTCGACCCAGTTGAAGTTAAGCTCCCTGAAGGTCGGCACTTCGGGATACTTCGCATCGCGCTTCTCGGTGGCCACCGCCAGCATGCGGGTCTTTTCC
>Ga0163149_10007362_pt1 | contig 11112 bp, 11 predicted proteins | sample OliLakLV19MP5G1_FD_148604 | JGI IMG/M metagenome (GOLD analysis project Ga0163149, IMG submission 148604) | Freshwater microbial mat bacterial communities from Lake Vanda, McMurdo Dry Valleys, Antarctica - Oligotrophic Lake LV.19.MP5.G1 | ecosystem: Environmental > Aquatic > Freshwater > Lake >...
TTCAAAGAAATATATGATACCAACGATATAGCTTCAGGAAAAAACTTATTGATCGTATCGGTGGCGAAAAAATTTATTCACAATCATTTTAAGAAAGAAATAAGTGTTGTTGAAGAAAACACCAAACAGGGCCGGCACCTTATTGTAAAGGAACTGGAAAAAGAATTAAAAATATTTATCGATGTTAATAATATCCCTGTATTGGTGAAAGGCGTATGTGACAGGGTAGATTCAATGGGGCAAATGCTCAGGATCATTGATTATAAGACCGGTGCAGCCGGACTGAAAGAATTACAGATAAATGGCTGGGAAGAAATTTATACTAATCCGGAATTGAACAAAGGCTTCCAGTTATTAATGTATGCCCTGTTATACATGGAAAATACACCCGATATGCCGCATGAATTTATATCCGGTATTATTAGTTTCCGGGAATTAAGCGCAGGGTTAAAAGCGGTAAAGGTCAATGGCAGCGAATTGCTTACAAAAGAGGTATTGGTCCATTTTAAAAATGAGCTTAGTAAATTGCTGTCAACCCTATACGACACGCAGGCACCTTTTAAACAAACCAACAATGAGGAAACCTGCACCTATTGCCCCTATAAAAGCATTTGTAACAGGTAGTTATTAACCCATCTCTGCGCTCTCTGCGGCTCTGCGAGAAAATTTTGACGAAAACAGCCTTATTAAAAACTGTATAATTTGGGATAAAATTCTTTGTCACTACGTAGTCTTATTGCTATATTCACGTTGATATTTAATACCTAATCATTAAACAAATTACAATGGAACTTACAGCAAAACTAGTAGAGCTTTTACCACTCCAAACGGGAGAAGGAAAAAACGGAACATGGAAAAAACAAAATGTTGTTCTTGAAACAGGTGGACAATACCCTAAAAAAGTTTGCATCTCTATATGGGGTGATAAAATTGATAACAGTCAATTGAAAATTGGAAATACTCTTACGGTATCTTTTGATATCGAAAGCCGCGAATACAATGGCAAATGGTACACAGATGTAAAAGCATGGAAAGTAGAAGCAGGAAAAGGTTCTGGTTCATCTAATGCTTCTTCACAAGAGGCTCCTGCAGAAACATTTTCTGCTGCTGCATCAAGCAATGGAGAAGACGATCTTCCATTTTAGATATTAGCCGATTTAAGATTATGAAGCGCCGAACATATATAAGTATTTTACTTTTATTGGTCGGCGCTTTTTCTTTTTCCCAAGACATCAGCTGGTCCTTCCAGGCTGAACTTAATAACCAGGGAAAGTTTGTTCAGAATGCAATTTATTCCCCCTACAGGCAATGGACAGCGCTAAGCCTTGGAGCAGACATCAGCATATTAGATGAACTTGGTCACGAAATATATTCCACTAAAAGAAATAATACTTATGGCGATATATGTTTTTCACCCGACGAAAAATATCTGCTCATTCGTAATTGGCGCGCCGAAGGAGATATAGCCTTTCTTGACCTTAATACCCTCTTAGTAAAAAATGTTCTGCAAAAAGAAGGATTTCTTGATGCGCACCGTATGGCTTTCGCTGGAGATATCCATCATTTGCTTTTTTTCTCTCCCAAAGGAATGACCCTGTTTTACATGGATGACAAAGCAGACCTTACTTTTTTACAAAAATTTCATACCGAAGCTAAAAATGACATCCGTGAATTTTCCGTTTCCGAAAACGGACAATGGCTGGCAGTTTCTGAAACAGGTACTATACACCTTTCTGACGATAATAAATACATCGGCTTTGGCATTACACTTTATGAACGCAAGGGAGATAAATATGTTCAGAAAGATGAATACAACACATCGACAACAAAACACTTTGTTCAGTTTGTAACGGGAACAGAAAAATTAATGATCTCCGTTGAAAAAGAATATGGAGATAAGGAAAACGCTTTGATCTTTTTTGATTGTTCCAAAGGTAAATTCAACCAGATAGACCGGCTGGAATTAGAAAGAGAAGTTGAGTATGCAGGCTTCAGTAAAGATGGTAAATGGATGGCAGGCTCATCGGAAGGAATTACATTTTATTACCTGGGGAAAAACAAGATCGAAAAACACAATGAAAAACTATATTATTACTGGCAGCCTTTTATTTTAGAATTCAGTCCGGATGGAAAACATTTAATGGCCTTTCAAAAAGACAAGGAACTGGTGCAATGGAATTTGGATGGTGTAGGAGGAGATATAAGAAGCAAACTTTATAACACATTGGCTATAGACTTTTCTCCCGCCTTCAAAACTGTGCTTTCTGGATGCACCAATTGCTTTGATGAATTGGATAAAAATCTTTTGCAGCCCAAAGGAGAATTTGAAACATCAGAACAATTTGAGAAGAGAAGAGAAAAAGCCAAGAATGAAGTATTAGGTGTTTTACAAACAAAACTAGAGGAGCAGAATAAAATTATGCACAACGGACAAACCTGCATGAAGAATGGCTACCTGCTTGGTTATAATGCCGATCGTGAAATTTTTAAAGCGAATATCTTAGGAGAAGAAGTAGCCATCAATGTGAAACTAAATGAGGCTCCAAAATTCAAATCGAACTTCTCTTCATCACTGGTTACTTTTTCAAAAAGAAAAAGTGAGAATATAGTTCTCTACGAAAACTTTAAAGTGCTCGATACAAAATCGGGCACCACCTACCCTTTCACATTTAAAAATGATCCGTTCAATTATTTAACAAAACAACAACGCACAGGAGATGCCATTGGTGCTGAGGACCCTGAAGATATTGCGCCCGCTAAAATTACATCTTCTTCAAAAAATGACACAACTAAACAAGTTTACGCTCTTATTATTGCAACAAATAACTACAAAGAATTCAGTGATTTAAAAAATCCCGTATTAGATGGAGAAACCATTTCGAAAGAACTGCAAGACAGGTATGGATGTTCTACTGAGGTATTGACTGATCCTACATTGGTAAATCTGCAAATGAAACTAAGAGAGTACGCAGCTAAAGAATACAAAAAAAATGATGAGCTGTTGATCTTCATCGCCGGTCACGGACACTTCGATAACATATATAAAGAAGGGTATATCGTTACCGCTGATTCGCGGTTGAATGATGAAGCACAGGTAAGTTTTTTATCACACTCCAATTTAAAAACAATTGTAAAAAATATTCCATGTGAACATATTTTACTGGTAATGGATGTTTGTTTTGGAGGAACCTTTGATCAGGCAATAGCTACGGGCTCCAGGGGAAAAGATATTTACCAGGATGTGGATATGAAAAAATACATTGAAAGGAAATTACAATACAAAACACGCTTGGTTATGACATCCGGCGGCAAGCGTTATGTACCCGACGGAAGACCCGGGCAACACAGTCCGTTTGCGCGTAACTTTTTAGCTGCATTACGCTCTGATGGAGGTGATGACGGAGTATTGACAGTAAGTGAAATAAAACTCTTTCTCGAAAAAACAGATACTCAGCCCTACTTCGGTGAATTTGATGGCAATGAACCGGGAAGCGATTTTATCCTGATGAAGAGTAAAAATTATTAGAGGGTAAATAATTATCTGCCACTTACTACAGTCATAAATGCCTCGGGAAACCAGGCAGTATAGTTTTTACTATTCTCCTTCAGATCATTTAAAATTTCCTGCACACTTACATATTTTATTGCGGCAACTTCGTTTGGGTTCATTTTTACTTGTCCATTATATTCTCCCACAAAAACATGATCGTATTCATGCTCAGTTAATCCGTTACCAAGATCTTTTTTGTAAATAAAACTGCCAATTGGTTTTACCTCACAACTAACCCCTAACTCCCTCTGCAAAGCTTTATTCACAGCACTTTCAAGGCTTTGCCCTGGCTCAGGATGGCTGCAACAGGTATTGCTCCACAAACCACCAGAATGATATTTAGCAAAAGCTCTTTGCTGTAACAACAATTCTTTCTCAGAATTAAAAAGAAAAACAGAAAAAGCCCTGTGCAATACTCCCTCTTTATGAGCCCGCAATTTTTCCATGAAACCTATCTCCTTGTCATTTCCATCCACTAAAATTACCTTGGGCTCAATCATCTTTGAATTTACTAATTAGTCGGCTATTTACAATATTATCACCTTAACCTGTTTTGCTAATTCATTATCTACAGGACTGTTCCCCCTTTAATCTGTGAAAATCTGTGCTCTCTGTGGTTAACCAGTGTTCACCACAAATTACACAGATTTCCCTCAAAGTCTTTCTTATATTTACATAATGAAAAATGAGAGTGAAAAAATAAAGATTGCTGATTGCGATGTATACATTGGTGATACATCACTTCGCTATCTTCCAGCCGTTCTCACCAAACTCGTTTCTTCCTTCGATGCTGTTTATATACTAACAGATTCGTCTGCGAAAAAACATGTCCTTCCACTCTTAAAAAAAAGTATTCCTCAATTAAAGGATAAAAATATCATCACTATAAAAAGCGGTGAGCACAATAAACAATTAACCACTTGCGAACTTATTTGGGACAAATTAACAAAACTTGGTGCTGATCGTTATTCACTTCTTATTAATATTGGCGGAGGGGCCATCTCTGATCTTGGCGGTTTTGTTGCGTCTACCTATATGCGCGGAATAAAATATATTAATGTTCCCACTACTCTACTCGCAATGGTAGATGCATCGGTTGGCGGAAAAGTTGGAGTAGATTTTAAAGGCTTAAAGAATCATATTGGAGCATTCTCCATCCCAAAAGCTGTATTTGTCTGCCCTAAATTTTTATCAACTCTTAATAGGCGATTGATGCTATGCGGATTTGCAGAGATGCTGAAACATGCTCTTATTATAGATAAAAAATACTGGAATGAGCTCAAAGAGCTGGATTTAAAAAATAAAAACAATTGGCATCAATTAATAAAACGCTCTATAGAGATCAAAAAAGAAATTACAGAAAACGACCCTGAAGAGAAAAACTTACGCAAATTGTTGAACTTCGGACACACTGCAGGCCACGCACTAGAGGCATATTGCATAGAGAAAAGAGTTGATCTGTTACATGGTGAAGCAGTAGCCTGGGGCATGATTGTTGAGGCACACTTGTCATTTAAGGATGGGAAGCTATCGCTTGAGGCATTAGAGGAAATCACTAGTACAATTAAAAAATATTATAGATTAGAAATGCCAATTTCAAAATCTACAACACTGATCAACATAATGCGTTCTGATAAAAAAAATAAGTCGGGAAAAATTAACTTTACACTATTAAATGGCATCGGAAGTTCAAGCATCGATTACCATTTTAAAGACAAACAAATAAAAGAAGCAATTGAATATGCCAATGGACAGTTTTAACTTAATCAAGCCAACTGCCCCGGTAAATGTTTCCTTAACATTACCTGCCTCAAAGAGCATTAGTAACCGTTTACTAATCATACATGCTTTAAGTAAAGAAAAATTTCAGATCAATAATCTTTCTGAAGCTGATGATACAAAAGTTTTGTTTGCTGCACTCGAACAATTAAAAACTAAAGGCGGGACAATTGATATTGGTTTGGCAGGAACTTCATTTCGATTTTTGACGGCATATTTATCTGTTATAAAGGGAGAATTTTTATTGACAGGTGATGAAAGAATAAAACAACGTCCTGTAAAAGCCCTCGTGCAAGCTTTACAAACAATAGGTGCAAAAATAGAATATACAGAGAAAGAAGGGTTCGCACCTCTTACGATTAGTGGTAATCATTTATCGGGTGGTGAAATAAACATTAGAGGTGATATAAGCAGCCAGTTTATTTCCGCATTAATGTTAATCGCACCAACTTTACAAAACGGATTAACTATAATTATCGAAGGCGAATTGGTATCAAGGCCTTATGTTGCAATGACAGTGAAGCTAATGGCAATGTTTGGCGTGGAGATCGACTGGTCAACAAATAAAATAATTATTCCACCTACTCCGTACAATGTAAGCCGCTTACAATCCGACAAACAAGGAAATAAATTTATTGAAGTGGAAGGTGATTGGACAGCAGCTTCATACTGGTGTGCAATAACAGCATTAAATCCAGGTTCAGTTATTCAATTGAATGGCATGAAACAAATTAGCATCCAGGGTGATTGCATAGCACCTCCATTATTTTCTTTTTTTGGTGTCTCGACAGAATTTACGGATACTGGCTGCACATTAAAACACAATGGAAAATTCGAAGAGCGTTTTGGTTTTGACTTTACTGACAATCCTGATCTGGCACAAACAGTTGCGGTAGTTGTTTCGGCACTTAAAATTCCTTGCCTGATGAATGGATTGAAAACATTAAGAGATAAGGAAACTAACAGGATCAATGCTTTAAAAGAGCATCTGAATAAAATTAACGTAAAAGCGACTGAGGTCGAAAATGATGGTTTGTTTATAGATCCTTCATCGCTTAATATACCTGCAGAATTATCTATTAATACCTATAATGACCACAGAATGGCCATGGCCTTTGCTCCTTTGGTTTTGTTTACAGACAAAATAAGCATTGAAAACCCCATGGTAGTGAATAAGTCTTACCCAGGCTTCTGGGAGGACCTTGCTAGTGCAGGGTTTAAAGTATTTTAGAAGAATACGTGATCTTTATGGTCCATTATCACGGTATGTAAAAATCCAAGTCCCACTATTTCTTTTATACCAATATTCCTCTTCCGAGATTTTATGCAAATTTAAAATTTTAATTACTGTATCAGCTTGTATTTGCCCGGGATATCTTTCAATTACTAAATTATATGCTGAATGGCTTAAACCAATTGACTTTAAATAATTAAAATAACTCCACAGAAAATCTGTTGTTGGCTTTTGATTAAATTCTTGAAGCTTTAAATCAAAAAGCAGCAGGTTTTCCAGTGTATCATTGATTGCATGTTCAGTTCTCTTTTCCTCCGCATCTACCGAAGAATAAATATTTTTAATGTCTTTGAATACACTAATTAAAGTTTGAGCAGTTTTATCTTTTCTACGACGGTTCCAGAATTTATGAAAATAGGACGAATCAGAATTAGAATCATCATATGTAAAAATCAGGCTGTCAACAACCTGAGCTATTGATAAATTTTCCAAATCATATTTATGCATACCTCCATATTGTTCTTGAAATTCCATTGGCACATTATATTCGGCATACGAAATGAATTTTTTGTAACCAATTTTTTTAATCGTATTGTGTGTTATCAATATATTTTCAGAGTTTCTGATCCATTTAAAAGGCTGATAGTTCTGATAAAAATATTGCGCATCAATTCCTAACCATTTATAATCGGCTAAAAGGGCTAAATATTTTTTCTTATCGTCGGCTTGAGGAATTGAATTAATAAACCCAATTTCCCTTTCAGTCCACCCTCCTATAAACTCTTCAACAAAACGGGAAGTACCACAGGATGCAAATATTAAAAAAACAACCAATTGTGCTTTCTGACGATAAGTCATTTCTATTTATTAGTTACATAAATGTATAAAACATAACGTTATAATTACGAAATTAGCTATATATGAAACTGACTAGACATGGATTTTTGCTTATAACTCTGCTTGCTGCAGTTATTATTGCAGGCTCTTGCAAAAAAAATAAAGACAAACCAGAATGCGATGGCTCTACCCCAACCTACAATAATGGCATTTCTGCTATTATCAACGCATCCTGTTTAGGTTCTAGCTGTCATGGTGCAGGTACAACATTACCAAATTTTACCACTTATGCAGGCATGCAGCCATCACTGACTAACGGAAAATTTAAAACTAAAGTGATCGATGAAAGATCGATGCCCAAAAATGGCAGCCTCTCTGATGAACAGTTAACCAAAATACAATGCTGGATAGATAATAATTATCCTGAAAATTAAATTGCATGGACGATAAAGACTGGAAAAACAAATTAACACCCGAACAATATTCTGTATTGCGCCTAAAAGGAACTGAAAGACCTTTTACAGGTAAATTTAATATACATTATGAAAAGGGAGTTTATGTTTGTGCTGGCTGCGGTACGGAGCTATTTACATCCGACGAAAAATTTGATTCGGGCTGTGGATGGCCCAGCTTTTACGATATTAAAGATGTTAAGACCGTTAAAGAAGTATTAGATAAAAGTCATGGCATGATCCGCACTGAAGTAGTGTGCGCCAATTGCGGCGGACATCTTGGTCATGTTTTTGATGATGGTCCAAAACCCACCGGCTTAAGGTATTGTATCAATTCTGTTTCGCTTGATTTTAAAAAAGAAGGATGAGATACCTCGCCCTTATTATCATAGCATTGATATTTTCCTGTAAGGCCAAGGGGCCATATAACCCATACATTAGGATGAAAAAGGATGAAAAGCCTAGCACCATTAATAATAAAGAGATAAAAAAACTGGAAGATAATTCAAGGAAGAGTGGGAAAAAGCAGATGAGAAAAAACAGAAAAAAAGTTTATTCGAATTAACATCCATGAAGGCGATCATTTTTTACATCTGTCTTCCATTTATTTACCTGATCTCCATATTGCCATTTTGGCTATTATATCTTGTCTCCGATTTTTTTTATTTCCTCTTATACTATTGCATCGGCTACAGAAAAAAAGTTGTGATTGAAAATCTCAAAAATTCATTTCCCGAAAAATCTACTGAAGAAATAAAAAAAATCAGCAAAGAATACTTTAAATATTTGTGTGACCTCATGCTGGAGACTTTAAAAACGCTCACCATGAGCAAAGAGGAAATGATGAAGCGATGTGTGATGGATCCAAAGTCAATACAGCTTATGCAGAGATTGTACAACGAAAACAAAAATCTGGTATTGGTTGTGGGTCATTATGGTAATTGGGAATGGGCCGGTGCATGTTTCAGTTATAATTTAGATTATAAACTTTATGTTATCTATAAACCACTTGCAAATAAATATTTCGACAGACTTATTTATCAAATGCGCTCCAGGCCGGGAACCGGGTTAATTGCTTTTAAGGATGTATTAAGAAGCATGATAAAACATAAAGACCATTTGAATGTTACCGCCTTCATAGCAGATCAAACTCCGCATCCCGACAGCGCTTATTGGACAACATTTTTAAACCAAGATACTCCTGTTTTTATTGGCACCGAGAAAATAGCACAAAAGCTGGATTACCCTGTTGTATATTCTTCAATAAAAAAAATAAAGAGAGGATATTATTCCTTATCAATTGATATGTTGTTTGAGCAGCCAAAAGATACCAATGAAGGAGAGATTACAATTACGCACACAAAAAAATTAGAGAACGAAATAAAAGAATATCCTTCGATCTGGCTATGGTCGCATAAGAGGTGGAAACATAAGAGAAGTGGGAAGTTGGAAGACAGAAGTTAGAAGACAGAAGTTGGAAGTTGGAAGTTGGAAGTTTTGAGATAGTTTGTATTTGATTTTTTAATAAATGCAGTAAATGAAATTTTCTATTGATCTTACTTATCAAACATCCCATGAATGGGTAAAAAAAGTATTATCCGATTTTAACAGCTTTTTGCAGGACCATGCCGACTGTGAGCGTAAGGCGTCTTCCATGGCCATGAGTTTTATTGCCAAATGTCCGGATAAGGTGGAGATAATTCCCGAGTTAATTGAAACAGCACTGGAAGAATTAGAACATTTTCAACAAGTGTATTTATTAATGCAGCAGCGCGGCATACAATTAAAAGCAGAAATGCCTCAGGACATGTATATAAAACAATTGATGGACGTTTGCAGGAGCGGTAGAGATGAACGATTGTTGGACAGAATGTTGTTAGCATCAGTAATTGAATGCAGAGGTGCGGAACGGTTTAAATTGGTGGCAGACAATATTGAGGATGAAGACTTAAAAAAATTCTATAAAAACTTATGGACAAGCGAAGCGAAACACGGGAATATTTTTGTGAGGATGGCGTTGAATTATAATTCTAAAGAGATAGTTTACAAGCGCCTTGAAGAACTTACCATTGCCGAAGGTGTAATTTGTAGCAAACTACCAATAAAGGCTGCATTACATTGATCATCCAGTCCGGACATTCAACCCCTTCAGAGTTAATCCTAAAATCCAATGATCACTTTTGATATTGGAATGTTGGGAATATCAAGATCCTGCACAACCTTAAGACTCTTGAACACTTATAATTTAGTTTTTTTTGTCACGACCCTGAAAGGGTCAAATATTTATAAAGCAAGATGAGAACAGAAAACCAACCCTGAAGGGGTTGAATAGCAACAGCAAAAAGTATTAATCCTCCACTTTATGATGTAATGTTTTTTCTGCGGTCTCCTTTACTATAGAATGAGCCTCTTCTTTTCCAAGGTATTTATCAATAAGTGAATGCCCTAAATATATCAGTGGCGTTAAAGCTATTGCAACTAACAATTTAAAAGTATAACTGGACAAAGAGGCATTTAAAAATTGATCTGTTGTCATTTTTCCGGGCAGCCAGAATGCCAGGCCCATGATTACAAATGTATCTATTAATTGAGAAATCATTGTAGATCCGGTGGCGCGTAACCAAATCATTTTTCCGCCTGTTTTGTTTCTCAATAACCAGAAAATAAACACATCAATAAATTGGGCAAAAAGAAAGGCTACTATGCTTGCCAATATAATAAATATTGATTGTCCGAATACTGCATAAAATTGTTCATCTGAAACAGTAGAAAAAGGAGTAGCGTTTATTTGCAATGACAAATACAAAATGCCAACAACGTAAAGTATTAAACATGCTGTAACCATTGAGAGTTTTCTTACCCCGCTCTTCCCATAATATTCATTCATTAAATCTGTGGTTAAAAAAACCACTGGCCAGGGAATAATTCCAACACTCATTATAAAAGGCCCCAATTGCATTCCTCCAATAAAAAAAGGACCAATCTCAATGAGTTTACCTCCAATAAGTTCAGCGGTAACGGCATTGGTAATAAATATTCCTGTGAGAATTACAAAGACTATACTTTTTCGATCGCTAAACATTATTAATGTGTTTTGATGAACTCTTTTATGGTAGTATAAACATAAACCAGGTCTTCCTCTTTAATACAATACGGCGGCATAATATATAGGGAGGTTCTATTAATTGATTTTAACAAATGTAACCGTATTTTTTTTTAGATTTTAATTTTTGCGGAAATATTTTTGTCTGTTTTATCTC
>Ga0163149_10007363_pt1 | contig 11111 bp, 7 predicted proteins | sample OliLakLV19MP5G1_FD_148604 | JGI IMG/M metagenome (GOLD analysis project Ga0163149, IMG submission 148604) | Freshwater microbial mat bacterial communities from Lake Vanda, McMurdo Dry Valleys, Antarctica - Oligotrophic Lake LV.19.MP5.G1 | ecosystem: Environmental > Aquatic > Freshwater > Lake >...
GAATACTGAATTAACGTCAAACCAAAAGAGAGAAAAAGAAAGGCTGTCGATGACGACAGCCTTTCTTTTTCTTCTATGCAAAAATCTCGCCGCCACATTTACGCGCTAATTGACCGCCGTCAACACTCAAGCTTAATGGCAGCGCCACAAGCGCTGTTGTTTTTGCTTATAACCAGCTGTCGCAGCGCACGCAGCTGACGTACAGCAACGGTGCCACCGTGGTTTATACACCGCAGCTGAATGAAGACGTGACCACAATCACGCACAACTTTGTCGGCTCAAATGTAGTCTTTACTTACGGCTTCAATCTGGTTCAAGAGCCAAATAGTGTGGCCGTGTCTGACAGCACATACATGTATCACCCTGCGGCCTTGAGCACCACTTATGCCGCAGCCGACAACGTCAACAAGTATCCGACTGTGGGAGGAACAGCTTACAGCTACAGCACCAACAAAAACCTGACTAGTGATGGTGTTTGGACCTATGGCTACGACACCGAAAACCACCTGCTGACGGCAAGCAAGACTGGCACGAGTGCAAGTTTTGTTTATGACCCGATGCACCGGCAGTCGCAGAAGACTGTTGGCTCGGTGAAGTCTCGCTACATTTACTCCGAATGGCAGCGTATTGCCAACTACGACGGTGTTGCAGGCACTCTGCAAAACCGCTATGTCTATGGCACCAGTATGGATGAACCTCTCATCCAAATTACGAGCGCAGGGGTTCTTACTTTCTTGCATGCGGACAAAGTTGGCACTATTGTTGCTGTCAGCACCGCTGCTGGTGCAGTAGCTAATAAGAATCTGTACAGCACCTTTGGTGAAATCACCACACTCGGTGGCACGACGTTTGGGTTTACTGGTCAGCGTTATGATTCAGAGCTTGGCCTGCACTACTTTAAGCGCCGAATCTATTCGGCCAAATTGGGACGTTTCTTGCAGCCTGACCCTGCTGGCTACATCGGTGAAGACTTCAATTTGTATACCTATGTGGGTAACAGCCCGCTAAAATATACGGACCCGATGGGGCTTGATAAGAGCAAGCAGAAGAAAGAGGAGGAGGCGAAGAAGAAGCCAGTTACAAATATGCCGCCTCCGGATCCAAAGAATCCGCATGGCACTAGGCCCTGCCCCACCAACTGCAAAAAACCAGAGACCGGTAAACCGGTACCGACGCAGCAGAATACTCCAGCACCAAAACCCAATGCGCCCTCAACCGCCACACCGCCAGGGATGGCCACAGAGGGGGATAGATCGGGTTTCATGCGTAACCTTGGCTATTGAATTAGTCGTAATTTAGACTAGGGGAGTTGGGAGGTGATAACACCTCCCAACTTCTAAGTTGCTAGATTAAGTAGGCGCTTTCACTTCGGAATAGATGAGATATTTCGCTTTAACGAGAGTGCAAATTATTTAGAAGAGGCCCAGCCTGGTTCCTCTTGTTTGTTAAATTCAAAAGTCACTTGTCTCCTCGGGTAATCAAAAGTGACAGTCTTGAATCGGCTAAGAAAGTCGTTTCCCAAAACAATCTCGGATGCCATTGTTGGAGCTTCGACCGCCGGAAATACCTCAAATATCGGCGATTTTAAGTTACCTGCTCCGATTCTCAGGCTTTTAAGCTCAACCCTTTCGGTACTAAGGCAGCCTAGCCATGGACCCAATACGTGATGTTTGTAATTCAATTTTTTCGGTAATATAGATTGCAGTAGTGACTCCGGCGACATACTTGAGGGACAACCTGTATCTAACAGTGCTAGAACCTCAAGTTCTCCATCTAGTTTTACCGTGCAATACGGACAATGGTTGCGTAGCAACATAGGAACGGTAACTAATTCCTTTGACCTATCATGCTTAAATGAAGTTGCAATAATTGTTTGCCTTTTTAAGTAGTCCACTGTAACCACAAAATTTTCTAGAATATTGCCGCCTAAAAATCCACTTAAAGTCTTGTGTCGCACGAGTCCATCATCAACAGCCATCGCGACATTCGGCAAAACTAAATTGCCTAATTTTAAATCTCGCGCTCTGAAGAAACCAAAGAAATATTCTTCTCCATTCGCTTTGGTGCCTCTCAACTGATCGTTATTCACTTTGGCTATTCCAGGCATCGTCTGCTTCCACAGTTCTGTATGTGAGCAGCCAGTATCTATCATTAATTCTAAGTGACGACTGTTTATCTGTGCTGGTACACAAATATGACCTTCATCGTCAAAATGAAACGGAACAACAGTAGAAACTCCTTTGAGTTGTTTGTCGAATTGGTATTGATACCATTCAACTGAATCAGCTCCCGCAAGTTTTTTGACATCAATCAACGGACTACAAAGCTGCATGGTCGCTAGCTCACATGGACTAGCAAGTTCAACAGCTCTACGTCGATCAGCTTGTGCCAAATCAAAAATCCTTAGCAATTCATAGTCTTTCGCTCGATCGCTCCAATCAAATGAATTCGTCTTCTTAAGTTTTAAAATTTTAGTTCTCTGTTCAATTGCCTTAGAATATAAGCCAAGTGTTTCGTAAGCTAGGGCAGCAGTCGAATATGCATCCAACGACGCAGGATCTAGCCTGGTAGATGTCGTGCAATCGTCAATTGCCTTTTGAAATTTGCCGAGTTGGAAATATGCATAGCCACGTTTTCCATACAAGGTCGTATTTTGGGGATCTATATCAATCACGAAGGAAAGATCCGCAATTTGTTTTTGATATTGACCTAGTTCTTTGTAAACATCAGCACGAAGCAAATGAGGATAAGTAGACTCTGGATGAATTTGAATGGCAATAGTGTAGTCTCTTGTTGCCTCTAAGGGCTTTTTCAGCAACAGATATGCATAGCCCCGTTGTTCATAAAGGGTTGAATCTGTTGGGCTAATTTTAATTGCTGAGGTAAGGTCATCAATCTGTTTTTGATAATGGCCTTTTTTTCCATAAGAGTCTGCACGAAGTGAATATGCTTGGCTAGAAGACGGATCGATGTTGAGAGCGGCGGTATAGTCTGCTATAGCATTCTGCGGGTGGTTTAGGCATGTATAAATGTAGCCTCGATGAATGTAAGGCAACGACTTTTGAAATACTAGGTTCAAAGCACTGTTGCAGTCTTGAAGTGCACTTTGATATTGACCCAACTCTCTATAAGCCGTTGCTCGGGAAAGGTAGAATTTGAAATTTTTCGGCTCAATAACAATGGCTTTATTGCATTCCTCAATTTCTTCTTTGAATTTTTTCAAACGCTCATAAGCCAATGCTTTTAATGAGTAGGCCATTGCTTGGTTTGAATTTAACGCAATAGCCTTATCGCATTCGGCAAGAGCGCTTTCATACTTACCCGCATTGATAAGAGTGATTGCGCGGTCGTTACACGCCCCCCAGCTGGTCGATCTCATGAAAAATATAATGCAACAGAGCGCAGCAATAATTATTGAAACATGCCATACGTGTATCTGCTTTTTGGACAATAATAAGCGTGGCGTTTCTTTATTCATTCATTCATTCACATGGCATTACTTGAGGTGGACCCGCAACTCTGGACCGATTTATTAGTTAACTAAGATCGTCTCTGCGTCAGTTGTGTCTTGTTCAATTGATACCACATACGACACCGCCTGGTCAATATCTTTTTGTCCTTCTTTTTGTATTTCCTGATAGACCTCCCATGGAGTGCTGTAGTTTAGTGATTGGTGCGGACGCTCGAAATTGTAAAAGCGTATCCACTCGGCGATGCTCACCCTTGCCTCTTTTATGTCTTCGTAAGCTTTTAGATAGACCTCCTCATATTTCAAACTTCTCCAAAGTCGTTCAATAAAGATGTTGTCGAGATATCGGCCTTTCCCGTCCATGCTGATTGCTACTTCCTTTTGTTTCAGTATTTTTGTAAAATCAGAACTGGTGTACTGACTGCCCTGGTCGGTGTTGAAGATACCTGGCGTGCCCTGAGCTAGCGCATCTTCGAGTGCTTCCGTGCAGAAGCTAGTGTCCATGGAATTCGATAGACGCCAGGACACTATGTAGCGACTGTGCCAATCCATCACTGCTACAAGGTAAAGAAAACCTTTCCGCATGGGCAAGTAGGTAATGTCTGAACACCAGACCTGGTCGGGCTTATCGATGGTTAGGTCGCGCAAAAGGTATGGATATAGCTTGTTCTCCTTGGATGGTTTGCTTGTTCTCGGCTTGGTGTAGATGGCCTCGATGCCCATGCGTCGCATCAATCGTTGAACTCTCTTTCTGTTTACGAGAAAACCTTTTTTTCTCAGATGATCAGTCATACGGCGGCTTCCGAAAAACGGAGTTTTCAGATACTGCTTATCGATTAGGGTCATGAGCTCAAGATCCTGCGCATCTTCATCAGCCTTTTTGTAAAAAAGGCTGGAACGATTTATGTCCAATATTTCGCACTGGCGGCGAACTGAAAGCTTTTTGTGGCCGTGCTCGATCATGGCGATTCTGTCTTCGCGACTTACTGACCGAGCTTTCTCGCTAAAAAATCGTTCTCAACTTTCAACTTGCCGATTTGCTCGAACAGTTGACCAACGTCTTGGTCCGATTGTGCCGTCTTCGCCGGCGTCCGATCAAAAACGGCAGCCGCGTTTTCTAAAAGTGCCTTTTTCCAGCCATGAATTTGGTGCGGGTGCACTTCGTACTGGCTGGCCAGCTCCGCTATCGTCTTCTCGCCACGGAGAGCCTCAAGTGCGACTTTAGCTTTAAAGTCAGAGCTGTGTTTTTTCCTACTTCTTTTCAAGTTTGCCTCTTTCTAGCAGATGCTATTTTAGAAGCAAAGATGTCTCTTAGCTAGTGGTCTAAATTTCTGGGACCATCTTCGGATTCGAAAGGCCTTGGGGCTTTACATTCACGGTCAGATCAAACTCAGTAAAGGGCAAGCACTTATTTGCAAGTTCTTTGAGGAATGTCGAAGGAAACACTAATTCATCACTGGCGCTGTATAGTTGCTCAACAGTTCTTTGCGCAAAATTATTTAGGAATTCGTGAACGAGCGTTACAGTGCGGACGCCATTGGCCTTTAACTTGTCGTGCAAACCGGCGAGCGTAGCCGTATTGATTAAGGCACCGACAACTTTTTCAGCATCAATAAGCGGCTTCGCAGCATCTACAAAGTCGTTCATTTGCACTATTTTCGGTAGGTCGTCGGAAAAGACCATAACCATTGCGTATTTTTTATATTCTTCAACAATTGGGCCGCCAGAGGCAAGAACCACAACACAGTTATACTCTTCGGCAAAGCGCCTAACCAGTTCGACTAGCACCAACGGTGCGCCGGTTCGACTGCCTTCATGGCCGAAGAAAATCATGATCTTTCGACCAACTGATTCTAGCTTGAGAAGCTGATTCTGTAATTGCATGCCAGTGGCAAAACGCCACGCACTGGTGGAAGAAAAATCGCGCAGGTGAATAGCGGCGCTATTGTTACTTGAGTGGAATACGGCAGTAAGAGCTTCATTTTGAGACGCACTCTTCTGTTGGCACAGATCATAAAAATGCTCAAGCGGGTTTATCGCTTTTGTTATTAGACCAGGAAAGAGCCGCCGGTAGTAATGGGTATCGAATAGGGGGTGAGGTGAAGCATTGCTCTGCCAGCCATTTTCAGCGTAATGCGCTAATGCTGAAAAAAAGTCAATCTGCGTATTGCCATCTATCTTCATCAATTGTTCGACATAGTATTTTGCCGAAAATAGTGGATGTGGTTGTCTGACTTCGAATCGGCCATAAAGTATGTAATGTATCCATGGCGATTGATTGGAAGCTGACACGTCCATATTGAGGCTTAAATAAAACGACGGGTCAAACAAACGGTGAGGGCTAATGAGAAAATCGCCATTCAGCAGGTAGTGTGAGAGCGGATCGCGGTCTATAATTTCGTCTGCAGGAACAAGGCGGGAGTATAATTCGGTATCAAACAGACTACAAGGTTTGCGAAAATGGACGCTCCAGTCTTCCAGATAATCCACTAGGGGACAGCTGTTGACATTCAAAAGATCGCCATACTGCCGTATATAAAACTTAGTATCGAAGTATGGGCTGGGATTAAGATTCTCGCGCCAGCCAAAGACCACGTAATGGTGAATCGGACTAAGCGCACCTAGTGATGTACCAACCTGCCTCAGGTAATATTCTTCGTCAAATAGCTCACAATCAGCAATCAGACTGATAGCACGTTCGACATATTCTGCTGGCGGATACACAATCAAATTCTGAAAATGACCTTCTATTGAGCATCTGCCGGACAGCTAAAATCACCAGCACGGAATTTTGATAATGATGAACTCAAGTAGTTTAGCCATTTACAGCTCGTAAGTCGTTAACTAACCTTTAGTTCAAACCTTGATATGGTCAACCTCCGACCTTGTGTAAAATGTGAATACTGATTTTGCGAAAAGAAGAGGTCGGCATCCAATTATTTAACTTGCGTCGCTACGGTAGAGCTTTTTGGCGTTTAATACGAGCAGTTGAATGGTGGCATTACAAACTGCCGTTTCCCCTGGCTGTTGCATTCGTGCTGGGAACGCTACATCACATTCCTTTCGTCTTTCTTATATTGCCGTGTTTTATGATTCTTTCTGCGGGCATTGTTCTGGCTGTATATTCGAGTGTTTTTAATGATTTTTTAGACCAGGATCAAGATCGAAAAGCCGGCAAAGTTACACCAATGATGGCTTTGAAAAACTGGCAGCAGAGGCTAGTTGTAGGATTTTCTCTGGCAGCGATATTGCTTGTGGGATCTGAATTTGCGGCCACTCCACGAGCGCTGACTTGTTTTATTATCATCTGGTTTATGATTACAGCTTATTCGCTGCCGCCGCTCAGGTTGAAGGAGCGAAGCGCACTGGGGGTGGTGGCAATAGCTACCGCTGAACATTTGATTGCAAATCTGCTTGCCGTATTTACGGTTGCTGAAGTTTGCCACTGCGATATACCTGTGGCTTGGCTTGCAGCGCTGCTCGGCTGGTCATTTGCTTATGGTTGCCGAGGTATAATTTGGCACCAGATCACTGATGTTGAAAACGATGAGAAAGCCAACTGCACCACTCTAGGTGCCAGAATTGGTGCCCGTGGTCTGCGCCGCCTTGGAGAATCGTATCTTTTTCCAATTGAAATTATTTGCTTCGCCATTCTGCTACTTCTCAGTCACAACTTGGTGGCCTGGTTGCTTTTGGCACCCTACGCTCTCATGGAATGGCTCAGATGCCGCTATCTCGAAACTAGAATGATGATAGTTGCCCCCGTGCCAAATCCGCGAATGTTATTACTTGAGTATTATTTGCTATTCTTTCCTGTTGCCTTCCTCTTAAAAGGTGTCGCTGACGACAAGCTAAGTATGGTTGGCCTGTTTATTTTTTTTCTGATGTTTCCAGCACAAAGTGTACATCTGGTGCATGAACTCGAATATCTATACAGAACGAGAACGCGTCCATTTCTCAAAGCAATAGGTCTAGGAATGTTTTCCCTCAAGAGCATGGTTTCTTTCCTCGTCCTCGCCGCGCTTATATTCATTGCCTACAATTCAATACTTTTCAATTTCTTTGTTGGCGATGATTTTGTCCATTTGGGTTGGCTGCAAAGAACATATTATCTGGACCCATCGCTGGTGTTTAAGAACTTTTATTCAAATTGGTTGGATGTGCCAACCACTACGTTTTATCGCCCGCTAATTTCAGTCTTTATGATGACTGACTATTTGATCTGGCATGAAAATGCGCTTGGTTTTCACATCACCAATGTGCTCTTCCATCTCATGTCTAGCTGTTTCATATATTTGATCGTCTCTTCTATTTCGCAAGAAAAAGAGGATTCGTTCAAGACCTGGCCACTGGCTGCAGCCTCTTTGTTCGCGCTCTACCCACTTAGTACGGAAGTTGTTTCGTGGATCACAGGGCGAGTAGATGTAATTGCAGTAGCATTTTTTCTCGGTTGCATTAGCTTCTATATACAGTGGCGCAATAGCGCAAGCAAAGCCAGTTATATCAGTGCCATTGTTTTTATGATTCTTGCTTTGATGAGCAAAGAGATAGCAATTGTAATTCCGGTGGTATTACTTAGCTATGAGCTTTCTCAATGGCCAGGTCGCTTTAGTGAGAATTTTTTCTCAAAAGCCATTCAAACTTTTAAACCGACCTTATCATTTTGGCTTGTGCTCTTAGGCTATTTTCTCTTTAAAAAGGTTTTTCTTGGTTCGGCTATTGGAGGGTACGACAATTCTCTAGGCCTATTCCATGAATGGAGTGAACAACTTCAGGTATGGGCATCGGCTTTGAAAGTGTGGCTAGTGCCTGTCAACGGCGGAGTGATTTTGGCTGATTCACCGTTAACGGCGCTCTGGATATTATCTCTGGTACTGGCTGCGGTGCTGATATTACTTCGAGTCGTCTCCAACAGGCAGTACTTACGCCCAGTTGCCTTCCTATTTTGTTTTATTTTGCTTTCGTTCTTACCTGTTTACAAAGTTCTGTCGATTGCTTTTGACCTGCAGGGCAGTCGTACCGGATACCTGGCTTCAGCTCCGCTCTGTATGCTGCTTACAGTTGGGTGCGCAGGTATGGCCAAGCTGACTGGGTCGAAATTCAGACAGGCAAGTAGAGTTGCAATCATTGCTTTTTCTATTTCATTTTGCATTTTGTCGGGAGTAATTCTCAGCCTCAATAATCAATCTTGGTCAGAAGCCGGGCATATGTCTAATGCTTTGCGCGCTTCCTTCAAACAACTCTTTCAATCAACCCCAAACCAAATACCGCTGGCATTTTTCGGCTTGCCTGACAATATCCACGGTGCTTATCTTTGTCGCAATGCCATGGGCGGTTTAACAGGGGGGCAGCGATCTAATATCGTTGACCTCTCCGAGGGCACCATCGTGCCGATCGGAATTATTAAAGACGTTCTGGTGGGTGAAAAAACTACTACACAGTTTTATCGCTGGGAATGCGACAAAAGTGCATTTACAAGAGTCAGGTTTCAGCCTGCTCAGTGGGCTATTTCAGCCAGTGCATGGAATGCGCTGCCCGACGAGAAAAAATACAGATACGATAGAAACGGCTTATACCTTTTTCTCAATTTGGAGCAAACGCCGCCATGGCTAGCTGATTTTATAGTTATAGAACTAACTTCTTCAAATAAGATTGCCCCTGATCAAATATCGACTTTGCTGTATTTCAATCGCTTTGGCGATGAAAAGTCTATGAACGTCAACATTGATAGCTTTGGTGACAAATACAGAATTGTCATTCCTTTGCGAGGCGAAGTCAGCTGGGTGGCCGGCGATGGCATCAAGTCTGTCAGAATTTCCGTGCCGCGTGGCGCGGAAATACATTCCGTAACTGTTAGCGATGGGGAAGGTCTAATGCCAATAATTTCTACACCAAAGCGCAATATGGTCACAAGCAGCGGCTTGATGGATATTTCAGCTGACGACAAATCTGACACTGCCGTAGTCGACGTTGGTTGCGATAATGTGCCGGGTGCCTGCGGTTTGATGATTGAGACAACGCAGCCGTCGCGAATGTTTTCCTTCAAAAACTCTACGTCAGATCAAGAACCGGCAATTCAAAGCAGAGTTTTCAGTCATAAGCTTCACGACAGCATTCATTTTGATCGCAGTCAGTTCAAAGTCGGTGGTCTCTACCAGGAGCGCGTCTGGGCTACAGACAAGAATGAAAAGCTTCTGGGCGTGCCTTCCGACCACGTCAATCTGATGGTGCGTTAGCGAGCCGTTGTTCTATATATAGGAAGAATTGACCGATAGAATTGGCCCGCGCTTGCGGCTTCACAATCGCATGCAATTTCTTTGTGCCTTTCAAAATTGCAAAACGGCCAACCCTTGCCGACCTTGCATATAAGAGCGCTCTTAACCGACTTTCCACCCAAATCAGTTTCTAAATAAAAGTGGAATACCAAGCAATGTTCAATTGAGGGTGATATTCTAAGTACTTCGAGCGCGACACACGCACTTGTGGTGTCGGCCTGGACATTTACGTGTCGAATCAGCAACCAGCTGAAACGGCAGTAAAAAAGTCTCCGCTCGATTTGAACCCTGATAACTGAATAGCCTTATGTACAAGGCGCCTGTCAAGAATTTTGAGTAGGCAAACTAAATCGTTTAAAACGCATCGACCTGTCTGAGTTAAATCGGGGTTGGTGACAACGGAGAGTTTGATCCTGGCTCAGGACGAACGCTGGCGGTGTGCTTCACACATGCAAGTCGAACGAGGTAGCAATACCTAGTGGCGGACGGGTGAGTAACGCGTGGGAATCTGCCTTTAGATGGGGGATAACGGTTCGAAAGAGTCGCTAATACCGCATATGACGAAAGTTGAAAGGAGTAATCCGTCTGAAGATGAGCCCGCGTCCGATTAGCTAGTTGGTAGAGTAAAAGCCTACCAAGGCGACGATCGGTAGCTGGTCTGAGAGGATGATCAGCCACAATGGGACTGAGACACGGCCCATACTCCTACGGGAGGCAGCAGTGGGGAATTTTACGCAATGGGCGAAAGCCTGACGTAGCGACACCGCGTGAACGAAGAAGCCTCTTGGGGTGTAAAGTTCTGTCAGCTGGAACGAAAAAAATGACGGTACCAGCAGAGGAAGCATCGGCTAACTACGTGCCAGCAGCCGCGGTAAGACGTAGGATGCAAGCGTTGTCCGGATTTATTGGGCGTAAAGAGTTCGTAGGTGGTTTGTTAAGTTTGGTGTTAAAGATTGGGGCTCAACCCTGAAACTGCACTGAATACTGGCAGACTCGAGTGTGGTAGAGGCTAGTGGAATTCCCAGTGTAGCGGTGAAATGCGTAGATATTGGGAAGAACACCGGTGGCGTAGGCGACTAGCTGGGCCATAACTGACACTGAGGAACGAAAGCCAGGGTAGCGAATGGGATTAGATACCCCAGTAGTCCTGGCCGTAAACGATGGATACTAGGCGTATCGGGTATCGACCCCTGATGTGCCGCAGCTAACGCGATAAGTATCCCGCCTGAGTAGTACGGCCGCAAGGTTAAAACTCAAAGGAATTGACGGGGGCCCGCACAAGCGGTGGAACATGTGGTTTAATTCGAAGCAACGCGAAGAACCTTACCAGGGCTTGACATGGTAGGAACCTTTAGGAAACTAGAGGG
>Ga0163149_10007368_pt1 | contig 11107 bp, 7 predicted proteins | sample OliLakLV19MP5G1_FD_148604 | JGI IMG/M metagenome (GOLD analysis project Ga0163149, IMG submission 148604) | Freshwater microbial mat bacterial communities from Lake Vanda, McMurdo Dry Valleys, Antarctica - Oligotrophic Lake LV.19.MP5.G1 | ecosystem: Environmental > Aquatic > Freshwater > Lake >...
TTTGAAAATTCATCGGAACGCGGAATTTATCGCACAGAAAATGGTGGTGCTACCTGGGAAAAAGTTTTGTATGTAAATGATTCAACAGGTGGAATTGATGTATGTATAAATCCTGATGATCCGAATATTGTGTATGCTTCAACATGGGAGCGTGTGCGCCGGCATAACAGAAAAGATTATTCCGGAAACGGAAGCAGAATATATAAAAGTGAAGATGGTGGCGATAATTGGACCATGTTAACAAATGGATTGCCGTTAGAACCACTTGCAAAAATTACACTTACAATTGCACCTTCAAATCCTAATATATTATATGCATCCATTGTTGATCCTGCAGAAACTTTAAAAGACATTTATAAAACTTTGGATGGAGGTGATAGTTGGGTAGCATTAAATTGCGCCGATGAAGTTGCAACCTCCGCACAGGATACCTGGTTCGGCGGAATGCGCATTAGTCCGAGTGATGCAAATAAAGTGTATTGGATAGGATTTACCTGCTCGCGTTCCAATAATGGAGGAAATACCTGGACTGGAATGGCAACCTCTGCACACGTTGATTGTCATGCATTATATATATCGCCAACAAATGAAAATTATAAGATAATGGGTTCAGATGGCGGATTATATTTCACCGAAAATGATTTTACAACCTTCACAACGGAACAAAATATTCCCGTTACTCAATTATATACTCTTGATGTATTTCCGGGAGATACCAGTTTGTTAATTGGCGGAGCTCAAGACAACGGAAGTTTTATCAAAAATACATCAGGCGATTGGTATTATGTAAATGGTGGCGATGGCGTAAGCACAAAATTTTTACCTATCAATGAAAATTCCTATTATGCAAATATTCAATACGGAAATTATTATGGTGTTGTTGATGGCGATGAAAAATCTTTTTTTGGGTATGATTGGGGCGACCGGCATAACTGGAGAAGTCCACTCGAATTAAATCCTATAAATGCCTCAACAATTTATATTGGTGGAAGTAAAATACAGAGAACAACAAATTACGGAGATAATTTTGAAACAATAAGTGATGATCTTTCTAATGGGAGTACAGGAACGGGATTAACTTTTGGAAGTATTTTCACTATTCACAATGCAGCTGCAGATACTAATTATATATATGTTGGAACAGATGATGCAAATGTTTGGAGAAGTAAAGATTACGGCGACAGCTGGCAATTAATTACGGATGGTTTGCCTTATCGATATTGTATGAGCATAGAAACCGATCCTAATGATGCAGAAATTGTGTATGTTACCTTTAGCGGTTTCCGTTGGGCAGATGATGCTGCGCATGTTTATAAATCGACAAATGCCGGCGACAGTTGGATCGATATTTCCGGTGATCTTCCAGATATTCCTGTAAATGATATTGTAATAGGACAATTAAATGAGGATACCACTTCATTAATGATAGCAACAGATGTTGGATGTTATTATTCGTATAACGATGGTATTAATTGGAATTTTTTGGGATCCTCTATGCCGGTAGTTTCCATTTATGAAATTTATTACGATCAGGAATCCAATACTCTGTTTGCCGGAACCTACGGACGTGGAGCGTGGAAAATTCAAATGCCAAGAGCAGAACCTCCAAATGTTTCGGTAAATGAAACATTGGAATTAAATATTAATATTTCACCAAATCCGGTTACCGATATTATTAATATCTCCACCAATCAAAATATTATTAACGCAACCATAAATTTGTATAATGTTTTGGGAGATATTATATTCAGCTCCGATAATAATTCCGGAAATAAATTCAACATTCCATCAAACAATTTAGCAACCGGAAATTATTTTGTAGAATTGAAAATAGGAGAGAAGCGGGTTGTTAAAAAATTGGTGAAGATGTAATAATTCATGCGGTATACAAGCCGTGGTTGGTGTTTTTCACCAACCACCATTGTAGATAAAAGCCCTCAAATGTTAGGGCTTTTAATTGCGTTTATTTTACAAAGATAAATTTAACAGTATGATAAACGTGTTTTTCTTCGTCCTTCTTACTCCGCTCAAATGTAAAAAAAGCTATATCTCCTTGTTCTACAAAAGGTAAATTTGCTAAAAACATTTCCGGCAAATTATTGGTCTTGATCGGCACTGAAATTATGCTCCCATTGGCAGCACTAAAAATTACCTCATAGTAGAGTAAGGAATCAATGGATTTGAGATCGAATATATCTGTTAAATACCTTACCTTTTTAATTTCTTCAATTGATACATAATAAAGTTTTTGTAAGGTATCAGAAAATAAGGAATCAATGTTAATTTTAAGTAATTGTGCTGCAGGGTATACAGTTTTATCAATAGTGGAATTCGGAATATATTTTTGCGCTGTTAGCAGTTCCATCGGTTTTATTCGGGTATCATTTTCCATAACTTCGCAAACACATCTAAATCCTATCCAGGCTTTAGGTTCAGAGTATGGGATATCAATTATTATTCTGCTGCTGTCAAGATAGTGGTAATAACTTCCACCTTTAGCAATTCCATCCTCCTGCACAAGTTCCGCAACATTGCCTATCATATTAAAAAGTCCATAACGGTTTTGTTTCCCTTCATAAATTTTAATCGGAAGTATAGTTTTGAATATACGCTTAATAGCATTAGATGATTTGATGGTGGCCATTTCTTTAGTAAAAATAAAATTATCTTTTCCATCCGTTAAACTCTCATAGCCAAATGTTTCTGATGTTAAGGAATCACCTGCAAGAGCTGCATATTCCCATTCTTCCTTGGTTGGAAGCCTGTAAAAAAATTTTATTGGAAAGTGATATAAAGTATCATAGCCATCGTATTTAATTTTCTCCTTTTGTGTATAAACCATCTGATTAACCACAAAACTCCTCCATTTACAAAATGCTTCTGCTTGCTGGTTCGTAACTCCTACAACAGGCAGATTTTGGTAGGTAGGATGCCATAAATAATATTCTGCGTATGGTTGAAAAAATTCATACATTTCGCGCCAAACTAAAACATCCGGCATTGCATTTTTATAAATAACGGAATCTTTAGCATATTCTTTTGATAACCAGTATAGGTATTCCTTGTATTGCAGATTTGAAATTTCAGCGACATCAATTTGTAAATTATCTCTAAGCCACTTGCAATTTGGTGCATATAAAAAATCTTTCGGTTGTTCACGCACAATATCAAATTTTGGCGAACAGGAAAGCAATGAAACAATAAAACCTAAAATAAGGATTAATTTATTCATAAAGGGACCAATTACAGTAAATTTAGTTCTTTTTTAGATTACCTATTTTTTGATTTCGCGTCGGGATAATTATTGACCTCCGAGGTGCGGTTGGTGAAAAACACCAACCGCGGCATACGAAAACACAAAACACCTTTACGCGCTCTGCAACTCTGCGCCCTCTGCGGGAAACACCTCACTCTGCAAAATATAAAATATAAAGAAAAAAATTAAAAACACAAAACACCTCTGCGCGCTCTGCACCTCTGCGTGAAACACCACACTCTACAAGCTACAAAATATAAAATAAAAAGCAAAAAATAAAAAACACAAAACACCTCTGCGCACTCTGCACCTCTGCACCCTCTGCGGGAAACCCCTCAATCAATAAAATATAAAATAAAAAGCAAAAAATAAAAAACGCAAACTACCTCTGCGCACTCTGCACCTCTGCGTGAAACACCACACTCTACAAGCTACAAAATATAAAATAAAAAGAAAAAAATAAAAAACACAAAACACCTCTGCGTACTCTGCACCTCTGCACCCTCTGCGGGAAACCCCTCAATCAATAAAATATAAAATAAAAAGAAAAAAATAAAAAACGCAAACTACCTCTGCGCACTCTGCACCTCTGCGTGAAACACCACACTCTACAATCAACAAAATATAAAGTAAAAAGCAAAAAATAAAAAACGCAAAACACCTCTCCGCGCTCTGCACCTCTGCACCCTCTGCGGGAAACCCCTCAATCAATAAAATATAAAATAAAAAGAAAAAAATAAAAAACGCAAACTACCTCTGCGCACTCTGCACCTCTGCGTGAAACACCACACTCTACAATCAACAAAATATAAAGTAAAAAGCAAAAAATAAAAAACGCAAAACACCTCTCCGCGCTCTGCGCCCTCTGCACCCTCTGCGGGAAACACCTCTGCGTGCTCCACATACACTTTGCCGTTTCCTTTTTTTACTCTACCTTTACATTTTAGTGCAAAGCCGCATTATACTCGATAGCAAAAAATTTCAGCTCACCATAGAGCGGCTCTGTCATCAATTAATCGAAAACCACAACGATTTTTCCAATACCTGTATCATAGGAGTGCAGCCCCGCGGCGTTTTTTTAGCTAAGCGCATTCGCAAAACACTCGAAGAACTCCTTCCCGGCATTACAATAAATTTCGGATTATTAGATGCCACCTTCTATCGCGACGACTTTCGTCACCGCGAAAAACCGCTTTTAGCCGAAGAAACAGACATAGAATTTGTAGTAGATGGCAAAGAAGTAGTGCTCGTGGATGATGTTTTTTACACAGGGAGAACAATTCGTTCAGCCCTCGACGCCCTGCTCGATTTCGGGCGACCAGCAAAAATAGAATTATTGGTTTTAATAGATAGAAGACTGAGCAGACATGTTCCCATAACACCCGATTATGTTGGTAAAACAATTGATGCCGTAACAAGCGAGAAAGTAAGAGTGGATTGGGATCACGACGGAAATGGAAGGGGAGATGCAGTCTGGATAGTTCCATCAAAAGAATAATATGAGTAACCTGAGCGTAAAACATCTTATTGCAATAAAAGATCTTCAACCGGAAGATGTTCAACTCATATTAAATACCGCAGATAATTTTAAAGAAGTATTAAATCGCCCGATTAAACGCGTTCCTACTTTAAGAGATATTACCATTGCAAATATATTTTTCGAAAATAGCACACGCACCAGAATTTCTTTCGAACTCGCAGAAAAAAGATTAAGTGCAGATATTATTAATTTTTCCTCCTCAAGCTCCTCTGTAAAAAAAGGAGAAACGTTAATTGATACGGTAAATAACATCCTCGCCATGAAAGTAGATATGGTGGTAATGCGGCACCAAAGTCCGGGTGCACCGGTTTTACTGAGCAAACACATTGATGCAACAATTATTAACGCCGGCGATGGCACCCACGAACATCCTACACAGGCCTTGTTGGATGCATATAGTATGATGGAAAAACTCGGCGAAAAATCAGGAAAACGTTTAAACGATTTAAAGGGGGTAAAGGTTGCAATTATTGGCGATATTTTGCACAGCAGGGTTGCAGGAAGCAATATTCACTGCCTTAAAATGTTGGGTGCAGAAGTTACACTTTGCGGACCACCAACGCTTATTCCAAAACATATTGCAAGTATGGGAGTAAATGTATCCTACAACCTGAAAGAAACTTTGGAATGGTGTGATGTTGCAAATATTTTGCGTATACAATTGGAGCGTCAGGATATTAAATTTTTCCCAAGTTTGAGAGAATACAGTTTATACTACGGAATAAATAAAGAATTACTAAACGCTCTCAGCAAAGAAATCATCATAATGCACCCCGGACCGATAAATCGAGGTGTAGAAATAACCAGCGATGTTGCAGATAGCAAACAAAGTATAATTTTACAACAGGTTGAAAATGGTGTGGCGATAAGAATGGCCGTGTTGTATTTGTTGGCAGGTAGATTGGATTAATAGGAACAGTCTGTATTTTTAGACCTCATTTATTTTAATTTGTAATATTACCAGCAGAAATTTCCATGCCCCCAAAGATCCATTTCCACACCCTTGATGCATTGCGGTTTTTCGCTTTTTTTAAAGTATTCTTTTTGCATATTCCGTTGGAAGGTGATCAGCCGGTTCTTTCTTTTTTAAAATCAGGAGGTGGCATAGGTGTTACTTTCTTTTTTGTGCTTAGCGGATTTTTAATAACCTATATTCTCAGTTATGAGAAGTTACATGTTGGACATATTAATATCGGGAAATTTTTTCTGAGAAGAAGTTTTCGCATCTGGCCACTTTTTTTTCTTGTGGTAGGGATAGTAGCAATTATTCCATACGATATCAAACAATCAATCGGTTTGCACATGATTGGGAATGGATATTCCTTTGATTGGAAATATTCTTTCACCTTTTTGGAAAATTATAAAATGTTGTTGGAGGATAATCAACCTAAAACAACGCCGCTCAGTGTTTTCTGGTCGCTGTGTATAGAAGAACATTTTTATATTTTGTGGATGTTGGTGATATTTTTAATTCCCGCAAAACGTATCCCGTTATTTTTAATTTGCAGTATCATTATTTCCTGGATCGCCCGATACCTGGAACCCGGTATTACACATAATGATCGCATTATGAATCAGGAGATTTTAACCAACCTCGACAATTTTGCAATTGGCGGATTGCCTGCCTATTTCGTGGCAAAAAATTATGAGCGCGTTGCAGCATTTATAATGGGCATACCTTCGTGGACAAAATATGCCTATTTATTTCTTGCTTTAGTAGCCGTTATTTTTCAAACAACTATTTTCCCCATCACCAATATTATGGTTTTTGATATTTTTCGTCCGACCCTAATAGCTTTATTATTTGTCGGAATAATTTGTGTGTTTATTCCACAGGATTCAAAAATTCGTATTAACGATAACAATATTTTATCTAAACTCGGTAGAATAAGTTACGGGCTATATGTGTACCACCTGATTTTTATCCATGTTATGTTTCAATTTTGTAAATTCTTATCCATTAAAATGGATGATGTATGGAGCGTTTTAATTTTTACTTTAATCGCACTTTTTTTCTCCATAATTATCGCCTCCATTTCCTATTTGTTTTTTGAAAAGAAATTTATGGAACTTCGGGAGAAATTTTATGGTGCACCAGCCTGACGACTTGAGCCTTCTAAAGTACTAAGGTAGGCACACGAATAAACAGCCGAAAAGTAGATTGTTTCTGACACAAAACACCTCTGCGGCCTTTGCGGGAATTGCCTCAATCAAAAAATAAAAAGCAAAAATTAAAAAACATTAAACGCCTCTGCGCCCTCTGCACATCTGCGTGAAACCCGCTACCCTACATAACACCTCTGCGTCCTCTGCACCTCTGCGGGAATTGCCTCAATCAAAAAAAATAAAAAATAAACAACATTAAACACCTCTGCGCCCTCTGCACTTCTGCGTGAAACTCACTACCCTACAAAACACATAACACCTCTGCGCCCTCTGCGTTAAACACCACACTCTATAAAATATAAAATAAAAAGCAAAAAATAAAAAACACAAAACACCTTTGCGCCCTCTGCACCTCTGCGCCCTCTGCGTGAAACACACACTTTACAATACACAAAATGCCGGGATTAAAAAAACCTTCCCGTTAAACGGAAAGGTTCACAAATTTGTAATTTTTCAGGCACCTAAACTCAAGGTTGAGCAGGGCCGGCACCGGCGCCAAACTCATTCTTCAACTGATCATCCAACCAGTCTGCCCATAAACCCGTATCATTCACACAAGTTATAGTCTCATTGTAGTCCATTCCGTTAATGTCGCGTTCGTAAGTTGCATACACCCAATCTTTATCAGGGGCGGCATTTGGAACTACAGTCAATTTAACTCCAAGGCTCTGGTCGCTTATTTCCATACAACGGCGGTAAAAATGTTCTTTGTTTGTTGCAGGAACGATCATCAATCCGCTGAAAATACGCAGATAGTGACGGCTGCTGCCATCGTTTTGGGGGTGACTCGATACAAACACTTCCAATTTGGCTGAGCCTTTGAAAATGTAGTATGCTTTGTTTGCTTCATTCCAGCAGGTTGCGGGATCAACACCCACACTTGTGATAAATTGTTTCACGTGGTCCAGAATTTCTTGTGGAGTAGCCATAAATTTTGTTTTTTTGGATTAATTAAAACGGAAAATTAATAATATTTTTTGAAGTAAAAAATATTCAATGCAGATTCGCTATTTATAGTGAATCTACCCTGAAAATTTTACAATGAGGAAATGTTTTTTTAATATTTAACTCAAACGTAATCTTCCCCACCACATATTTTTTTCCCTTTTCCGCATAAATGATTAATTCATCATTATTGATTTGTTCGGATACAATTGGGCGCATAATTACACCTGTTTCCTTATTGCTGAACAATGCACTTTTATTCCATTCGCCATCGGCCTGAATGCTTACCAAAGTTGCATAGGAGTTTTTCCCATCATAAGCGTAGATCTTTTCGGGATTTTTTTCATCCAGATTTTTTTCATTGTCATTAAAGATCAAATAAATCATATCATCTTTTACATGAGATGCATAAGATAAATAATATCCGGAGCTGGAAGCTTGTTTTTTTGGAATTTTAGTGGCCCATGCCACCGAATTATCCGGGTTAATATTAATTACGATAATGTCGTTGTAATGATAAGTAGTAGTGGTAGTAGTGCTGCCGGTAGTAGGATTTGTTGAGGTATGTGTGGTGATGTAATATTTTTCACCTATCAGTATTGCTCCGCCGTCTTCGCGCAATATAATTTCATCAAGATCGAAATTTGATAATTCAGCGCCCTTTTCCGCTTTATTATCAGAAACAAACAACTTCAAAAATTCTGTATCAAAATCTGTAATTCCTTTTGACAACACCGATTTTGTTTCGGGATCTATGGTCATAAAAAAAGTTCCCTTAATAGAAGCAGTTCCTTTTTCAGAATAAAATCCGGTGCAGACAATTTTGTCGTCATTTGTTAAAGTAAAACTACAATCAGTAATAAATTTTTCATCAAGTGATATTTTATATTCTGCTTTTTCTTTCCCGTTATTTCTGAAAGCTGTAAGAATATATTGATAGTTAGGTAATCCTCTTACTTTAGATTTCGCCTTTTCGGTAAATAATTTACCCAAAAAATAAAAGTTGCCGGCGTTATCTAAATTTACTCCTGTAATGCTATATAATTTTTCTTCGTAGGGTAATGTAAAATCAAGTTCCCATTTTTTCTCCATTTTATCACCAAAAACAGCAATACTTCCTTTAGTTTCTTCTTTGTTAGAACTAAACTTAACCGGAATTCCCGCCAGATACATCGATTTTTTAATATATCCCGGCAAACCATAAAATGCAAGTGTTTGTTCGTCATTGGAAAGCACATAATCAGCAAGCGCAATACTGCCATTGTCCGATTCCTGAATTGATTTTAATAAAACAGGATTACCTTTTGTGTTTAGCGTTTTTGGATCTACTTCATGGTAATAAACATTTGTTTTTTTTGTTTTTTTAATCTGTGTGCTTCCGAATAAATAGATCTTATCATGAAAATAAAATGGATTACTGTAATGCATGTCTTCGCCATCTATTTCATATTCATAATCCCTGATAGTGAGGAATTTTAATGTTTTATTGTATTTCTCCATAGAGATATTAAGACTATAAAATCCTTTTCTTGTATATCTTCCAAACACAAATCCTCCATCATCATAACCCACAACATCAAATACGGTCGAATTTTTAGGTTCTTCATATTGCTCGCTGAGGTCAACGTTTACCTTGTGCTGGGCAGAAGCAGTTAATGTAATTAACGTAAAAAGAATGGTAATTACACAATAATGTAATCGCTGTGATAGCGGCTGTAGTGAGGTTAGAATTTTCATAGTAGTGGTTTAGGTTGATTTGTTTTGGTAAAGATAAAATAAAATGGGAAAATTATATTTTATAGTGTATTTGTCAGGGCAAACCTGATATTTTGGATTGGAAAGATCATTTTTGACCAAGTTTTGACTATTACGAAAGATTTTCGATTTAGCGAAAAGGTTGTAGCTTCGTATTTACCCTCTTGATATAACAGGGCTTCCTAATTTTATTTAAATCTAGGATTAAATCGCAACGGGGAGAGAAAGCAGCGGCATTTATCTTATAAATAATAAGTTATAGCATTTCGGCTCTCCAATTTTATATAGATCTTTTATTTTCTCGTAGATCTATGCCGTAAATTTGCTAATTGCAACAATTGTACATATTAAATCCATTGTCTTCATACTTTTGCACGAAGTGGTTTGGGTAAAAAGAATTACAGTTTGAATACAATGTGAAAAAATAAATTAAACCCATTAGGCCACATTTAAACCCCAAACTTTATTTATTGTCGCCTAATTTTTTCGGCACTAATTTAAACGAAAATCAAACTGGTCTTTATTGCAAATAGGTTAGTGTATTTTCATTGCGCTTGCAATTTCTCAAGTTGCTTCACAAGGCTGTATTTCCCTGTTGCATCATTGATTATTGCGTAGTAAAGTCCTTCGGGAAGGATACTAACATCGATAGTGTAATTTTGCTACACATTTGTTGTTAGCATATTTTCGCCTTGCATATTGATGATCTGCATAGTATATGTTGAAGTATTATTTTCAGCTCCGGAAATATTAATATGCAATTGCGAGGAGGCAGGATTCGGATATAAACCCACAACAAAATCTAAGTGGTTATTGTCTATAACAATAATTTCCGAGTAGGCATGAGCTGCTGTTACTTTTAATCTGTAATAGTTGATTCCGTTGATGGGAATATCGTTGGAAAATGCAAAATCATTTTGTTCAACGTAAATGCTTGCCGGTTGCACCGAGCCTATTTTATTAAAAACAATTCCATCGCTGCTCCTTTCAACATCAAAATAATCTACATGCATGTTCGTGGCCGTTGTCCATCGCAGGAGATTGATGTTGTTGATATGTTCTCCCGTGAAAGATTGTAATTTTAATGGAAGTGGTATCGGGAAAGTAAAATTGTCGATATTCACCCAATCACCTAATTCTCCCATTGACATTAATACGGAAATAAATTCACCATTATTCGGTGCTACAAAAGTGGCGACGCGCATATTCCAAACGCCGAATGTAGGAGTAGGGCCGTTATATATCACTGCCCCCACTGCACCACTTACAGTTGACAGTCCCAATTGCACAGGATATACCGGAAAAATAGAATACACTCTGACTCGTCCTAAAAAAAGTTTACACATTATTACTAAAAATCCTACTACAAGTTTACACTTTTTATTTAATACTGAAATAGGTTTACATTTTTATTTTACTTTTGGGTTACCGAATAAAGCGGAAGT
>Ga0163149_10007370_pt1 | contig 11104 bp, 7 predicted proteins | sample OliLakLV19MP5G1_FD_148604 | JGI IMG/M metagenome (GOLD analysis project Ga0163149, IMG submission 148604) | Freshwater microbial mat bacterial communities from Lake Vanda, McMurdo Dry Valleys, Antarctica - Oligotrophic Lake LV.19.MP5.G1 | ecosystem: Environmental > Aquatic > Freshwater > Lake >...
GCTACCTCACCAGTGTTTACAGGCACAACCTTCTTAAGCTCCTTCGCCGCTGTCACATCAGGGATGAAGTCCCCTAGAGGTGTTGTAGTGTTGCGCGGGTCTAGTGATGGTTCGGGTACACTAGGTGGGGGTGTAGTAACAATAGGCATAGATTCCAGCGGGTCAGTGAATGCACCTGCTGGAATCTTGGGGATTATACGCGCGTCTTCTAGGATACGGGGGTCAGACGAGCGTTGGTTATCTGTGATGGGGTTAGACATTAGTTGTTTCTATGTGGGATAATAGAACCTGTAGCGTTCATTTGACCTACGCAAGTTGTGCATTTAGTATAGGGTCTAGTGTGTACTGTTCCCTTAGCGGCACCCCTATAGAGTCCGTGAGCGTAAGAGCGACCCGCGTGTTCGCCGATACGGTTGATGTATTCAATGTAGGATATACCCTTCTGTCCTGTAGCTTTGTCCCCATCGTGGATGTTTCGACGGTTTTCGTCCTTCGTGCGAACTAGGTTTCCCCCGCCCCAGATGTATGAGAACACATCATCCATCCTCTTAAACTTACCGACCTCGGCAATACCAGCTTTGAAGTACTTCTCTACATATACCAATTGCTGTACTCGGTTCATTCCTTGCAGAGCGGAAGATGATGTACCAAGATTTTTAGCTGTGTCTGGCATAAACTGAATAAGACCGACAGCACCGCTACCCCCCGCGTTAGGGACGTAGGGTGAGAATGTACCCCCTGTCTCAAACGCCATAACGTCAACTAACCACTGAGCCGGAAACCCTAGTCGGTTGGCTGTACCCGCAATAGCCGCTGCAAACTTCTTGTCATCTGCTAGTTGCTTGTACCCATAGTTAGCGGTAGGGTCGTTCTTACCGTAGTCGGATAGTTTGTTAGACGCTTTAGTTCCAGTCATTGGTCTAGCTCCGTTAATTAGTTTTGCTTGTGTCCCTACTGGTTGGTTGCCACCCCCAACACCGCCCGGTCTGTACACTTGCCCACCCCAAACATACCCACCAGTAGCGAGTAGAAGGGCACCGAATGGTGGTGTAGACTTAGCAACCCCCACCTTTGCAGCACCTTGCACACCTTCGTTCCTACCGGGTACACCTTGTGTAGGGGGTAAACCCATACCCCGCTCCACCCCAAACATACCCACCAGTAGCGAGTAGTAGGGCACCGAATGGTGGTGTAGACTTAGCAACCCCCACCTTTGCAGCACCTTGCACACCTTCGTTCCTACCGGGTACACCTTGTGTAGGGGGTAAACCCATACCCCGCTGTGGTGCCCCTACCTTCTGAGACTGTAGCGCCTTGAGGTAAGGAACCGGGTCAATGCCACGGCTATCTGTGGCACTGTTGAAGATGGACAAGTGCAGATGGTTACCTGATGCTTCACCAGTTGCGCCAATCTTGCCGACCACTTGACCTTGACCAACTAGGTCACCCTTCTTAACACTGACACTGTCTAGGTGGGCGTATAGGGCGTACTTGCCGTCATCCATCCTCACTTGAACTGTGTTACCGTAGCCAGACATCCACCCCGCGCTGACGATTACACCACTTCTAAGTGCTGTAGTCGGCGTTCCTTTAGGTGCCCCAATGTCTAACCCGTTGTGGTGTCTCTGACCCCCTAGTGTGGGGTGTGTACGGTTACCGAACCCTGATGTGATTGCTGAAACCTTAACACCAGCAGGGGTTAGTGGTACATACATCCCATTAAGCTTAGGCAGTAGTGCTACAGGAGATTTTGCAGCGGGGGAATTCTCCTGACCCCTATTAAAACCCGGCGATGTAATCTCCCCACTTGCTATCTTCTTCCTAATGTTAGCCAGTTGCGCGGCAGTTTCTTTATTTACTTGGAATGCACCACCTCCGTAATCTATCCCGTACCGCTTGAGTGTCTGCTGTGTAGAGGATAACTGCTTAGCTGCGGTGTTGTACTGTGTACCTAAACCTGCTAACTCCGCTTCTAACTGCGGTCGCTTAGCAAAGTCTGGTACGGGTCTACCCGCTTCCTTGAACTTGAGCATAAGCTCAGGTGTCATCTTCTTCTCGAATTCTTTGATAACCGCAATCTCAGCACGTATTTGATTAGCGCGTGTGGAAAACCCCGCTAACTTTTGCTCACCAGTTCTGAGTACACCTTGCTCTTCTTTAAGTTGTTTGTACCGCGATAGAACCCGTTGGCTATCAATGTCCTTTCGTTGCTCATACTTCCACATATTAGACGGGTCATTGAACAACGCTAGCGCCTGAGCGGTTAGCTCTGCTTCTAGGATTTTGGGTACATCCTCATTAAGTAGGAAACCCTTCTTGGCACCTTCTTGTAATGCAAGTGTTAGGTTTTGTAACTCGTTTGCTTCACGCTTACTACCCAGTTCTGTAACGGGTTCAACCTCAAGACCTTTGTATTTAGGGTTGTTCTTTACCTGACCTCGGAGTTCCTCACGTTCTTTGTATGTGATAGCCCCAGTCTGGTACAGTGTCTCAATTGAGGCGTACTCACTCTGTGCAGAGATGACGTTGTTCATCCGAACCGCGCCTTCTTGCCGCACCTTATTAGAGGCATCTGCACTTTCTAGCGCGTACTTGAGTGTGGATGCTTTGAACGTTGCACGTTGGACATCATCCAGTTTGAGTGTAGTTGCTACCTCATCAGCGTTCTTTTCAATCTCGTCTAGAAACTTCTTAACCGCTTCCGGGTCATTCTTGTCTGCTGAAGCATAGAACGCCGCTGCCATGTCAGAAGTCTTTAGCCGTAGTGTTGACTCAGCTTGAGACGTTTGTTGGCGCTTGATGTCTTTTGAATCTTCGTAACTGTTCTTGAAGAAGTCACGGTCAAGGTCATCTAAATGTCTGTATGCAGATAGCGCAATCTCTTTACGCGCCGCTGCGCTAAGGTTAGGGTTCTGGGATAGAATAGCCCGTACGGTTTCACGAGCGTTTGTAAGCCCGGTTTTGTACCCCTCACGTTGCAGACCTTCGCGCATACCAAACAGTGCATCCTGCACAGACACAGACGCGGTAAGCTCCGCTTGTTCTTGGTCAGCTTTAAGTTGTGTTGCTTTCTCTTTACCCCTGATGTCAGTCCAACGGTCGATAATCTTTCCCGTTGTGTTGAACAAGTCAGCAAGACCCGCGCTACTGTTCTGCGCGCGTGTAGCCATAGATGCAGCAATCTTTGTGTTTGAGTCAGTAAGCACAGCGGCTTCTTGCTTTAACACATCTACGTTGCGTAGTTGGGCTGCATCACCACCTTGCAGGTTCTCTGTTGTGGTGTCGGCTACTGCTACGTTCTGCTGTTGAAATGGTGTAACACCTGTAATCTGTGGGGGGTCAACTCCTACAATCCTTAGCATATCTAAATTCCGCCTCTAGAGAATCCGAAAGCACTAGCACCACTACCGCTTAGCAATCCACTAGCTGTATCACCGCTGAACGGCGACAAGTTGTACCCAGACATGATGCTGTACGGTTGAGCGTTAGGTGCGGGTGCTGTGTTTCCACCGCCTCTACCAAAGATACCAGACTGGTACAGCGACATCCCCAGATTGGCACCCGCGCCCAACAAGTCAGCAAAGCCCGGTCGCTGGATGGCGCTACTCTGCGCGTCCAGACCCGCTAGTTGGCTTGATGTTTGGGATTTATTAGACGCTAACTGTAGGTTAAGGTTGCCAAGCTTAGATGCTGTCTCATAATCTAGCGCGTTAAAGTTCCGTGCTGTTTGGTTGTTAATGTTCTGCGCGTTACCTGCCCTCTGTATCTCGTTTAGCCTAGAACCAGACGCGATATTAGCGTCGGTCTGTGCAATACCAACACCTCCCAGTCGTTTTTCCATACCCGCCACAACAGTCTCATACAGCAGTTGTCTGTCTTTATCATCCATCTCACTGTTAAATATAGACTGTGTATCGATACCGCTATCGGCGATAGCATTCATCACCCGCTCAAGGAACATAGTGTTAGACTGTGATTCCATCCCACCCGCGCCCGTGTTAGCGATACGTTGGGATAGCATCCCACCCGCTTCTGTGTCGATGCGGTCGGTTGTTTGGATACCCTTGTTACTCAACTGTTGAATCTGTTTGAGTTGCTCTGTAGCGGCGATGTTCGCTTGTGCTTCCCTCTGTTGTGAGCGTTGGATGTTGAGGAATTCCGCTTGGTCATTCTGGATAGATGCCTGAACTAGACCAATTTCCTGTTGCTTGGATTGCATCTCGTTCTGAATTGTACCGAGAGCTTGTGCTTGTAGACCTAGTAGACGCTCACGAGTAGAAGCCGCGTCAATCTGTCTACGCTGCTCAGCTATACTTGCAGCGTTTAGTGTTTGTTGGTCACGTAGACCCACACGTTGCGCCTCAATCTGTGCCTCTTGCGCCTTTGCTTGTTTACTTTTACCGATAATTCCTGAGACAGAAGATACTGCCCCAACTATTGCACCTGCCGCAGCCATAACCCTATCCCCCTATGATGACCAATGATTATATTTGTTTCCCTTCACCTTGCCATCCAGCGAGTAACCGCATAACCTAAAGGATGATTCATCTGTAGACCACACCACGCCTTGGAATGAGTACCCCATACCCTGTAGCGCTGACTTAACTAGAACGTAATCATCAGATTGCTGTGGTAGGAACACATCAAACAGTGAAGCATCCCACACTAGCGACTGGAACCCATACACATCTGCTGATGTATCCCCTGTATCATGGGAGTTGTACACAAAGCTGATGTTGCAGTCCAGTCTCATCTTAGGCATACCTACAATCTGCTCTGCTACTTGTCCTGCGGGTACGTTTACATCTGCCAACACATATGTCTCAAGCGCTAGGGTGTTGTCAAAGAAGCCCAACCAATACAGCAGTCTCTTGTACGCTTTGAGCGTAGCCCATGTGAATAGGGGTGTCATGAAGTAAGTGCCGTACACACTACCGACTTCAATCCTACTCAGGTTTGGCGCTGTTATCGTAACCACACCCGCGTCACTAACGGTAAATTGTGTTGGCTCGAACACAGAAGCGTTGTCCACATACACAGCGGCGTGACTCAGGTTCAGTGGTACAGTTGTGTTGTACCTAACCTTCCCACCATCGTAGTCTGTGTCAGGTCGTCTGTAGGAAATAACCAAAGACAGACCGGATACCTGGAAACCAATCAACCGTATGCTGTTACTGCCTACCTTGATGTAGCCAACCCCAAACACTAGCTCAACACCATTAACAGTTACGTGTGTATCTTGAACATCCAGCAGTGGTAGCATTCTCCAACTGACAAGATAGTCTTGGATACCAGTGGTTATGGTGTGTGTTGTAATAGGTCTGGGTTGAATGGTGACGGTCTGTGATGAACCCGTGCCAGTAGCGATGCTGACAAAATCTAACGCACGTTGTCTGTGCATCTGTAGCAGTGTGGTGTCTAGCGGTTGATTGGCGACTGAGGTAGTTCTAGAAACAATCATCATAAACGCATTGACGTTAGTGACCGTCTGTACTGTGGACGCTGTGAAGCTGTTGAACCCGCCCGGTGTATCGTACTCAGTCCAAGCCTGTCTGAACATAGAGAACACATGAATAGATGAGGCAAACTGTGTGTCGCCTTTTCTAAACAGCGCAACCATAAGCGAGTCGTCAACCAAGTCATACGCCATCCAACAGTAGTTTCTGTTAACAGACGTGACGTTGAACCTGTTGCGTATCTTTGTAGACATCTCCTCAAGTCTGTACTCTGTAGACTCTTGACTTGAAGCGCCATTAACCAGTGCGTACACACCATCATCGCTAAGGAACATCAATGTGTCGTTTGCGGTTGTTAGTGATTGCGCGTTGGCTAGTCCGGTAGATGCTACCGACAGAACTGACACATTTTCAGCGGTTACAGTGCCGCGCCCGGTTGTAGACACCCGATACACCGCTCGTCTGGTAAAGGTAAACAGTGAGCCTTGATACTCTGCAATCCCAGTAATGTAGTCTTCGGCTTGACCGGACACGAGAATGTCAAGCGGGTCAGTAGGGAGTATTGTAAACACGTCCTGCTGGAATGAGGCATAATATTCACCGGGTATGGTGGTGTCAAGTTGGCTAGACATACACACTAGAAGCGGGTTTTGTGGGAAACCAGAAAAGCAGAGTCGGTTTTGAAAAAGGGTAACGTTCTTTGGGAATGAGCCTGTTGCGTAGTTAGCATAATCGCCAAGCCCGTAACAAGATACCCAACTGCCATCTGTTCTAGCAGTAGGGACATTAGTAGCGCTAGTTCCAACATACAATCCAACCTCTCTATTTGTGATTCTGATACGTGCGTTAGCGGGTACACCTGCTTCATCTCCACCAGTGAAGTCAATGACGTGCCCTATGGTTGTACCGTTCGTAAGCTGCACATAGGATGTGTTCTTGTTGTACATTCTGTAATCACCATACGCCCCACCCGAACCAGTGTTTAGTGACTGCACGACGTTATCGCGCTGGACGTACAGGTTGTTACCTATGATACCGTTGCCACCGTTGAATGGTAGCAGTCGCTCACGGGATAGGTATACTGTCTCTTCTCTTCCTGCTTTGGTTGTATCGATAGACCCGAACGTAACAAAGAATGGACTAGGCACAACCGGGTTAGGGTTGAACGTAGCCAGAACATTAGTCTGTACAGCAGGTACTCCAACAGTGAACGTAACGGTTAGGGTTGTGCTACCGTTGTAGACAATAGTTGTACAAGCTCGTGGTAGACCGTTGTAGAGAACGGAAGTGTTAGCGACAGCGGCACCGACAAAACCTAGGTTAGTTGTGGGTATAGCAAACACAGTCTGCAATGCGGTTGCAACCACGTTCAACTGTGCAACTGGTGAAGCTCCTGCGCTACCATCGCTAAAGGCGTAGTTCTGCCAACCGAGCGGTCGCCTGTCTGAGAAGATAGGAATGAATGAGAACGATGGTTGTAAAAACGACATCGCTGTTAGCGGGAAAAGGTTTGGGAAGTCTAGGCGCGGGTCAATAGAATCCCGTAGATTGCTAGGAATAGCAATGTGCCTGTCGCTTAGTTTGTCATGAAACCTAATGACTGTATCCCAAAATCTGTCCCCAAAGAAGAAGACTGACTCAGCCCACCACTGCCATGTGATTAGTACCAAGTCGATTACACGGTTACCCGCCACTACCCCACCAGTTATGGTTACGGTTAGGTTCTTAGTGGTTCCGCTATAACTGTACGTAGCCAAAATCTGTCCCCAAAGAAGAAGACAGACTCAGCCCACCATTGCCATGTGATTAGTACCAAGTCGATTACACGGTTACCCGCCACTACACCACCAGTTATGGTTACGGTTAGGTTGGTTCCGCTATAACTGTATGTAGCAGAACGTAGAACACCATCAACATAGATGAGTGTGTTTGATGCGGTTGTGGTTTGATGCTTCTCAGCGTTAGCAAACACAAACACAGTCTGCGCGGCTGTGGCTACTACTAGAGAGCGACGCTCAGTGAACCGCAGTTGAACGGGTACATTACCACCAGTGCAGAAGATAACCCGTGACTCAGCTTCATTAGTGGTGGTGTACGTTGCCTTTACGTTGCTTACACCCGCTGACCACACGTTAGCCTTAGTCATCCGTAGCAGTGAGCTTGCTGTGTTGGTCAACTCAAACACATCAATATCGATACCGCGTTTCAGTACTTGGTATGCGTAGCCTAACCCAGTTGTTACAGGTACTAGCGTAATGCCAATGATAGCGCCGTTGTAAAAGCCTAGAGATTGTGTACCGTCTCGTTTCTGCACAGACCCAGACACGTCAACGGTTGTGTTGAGCATCCCTGGACTATCTTCATACGGGATAGCCAGTGGATTAGAAACGGTGTTAAGACCCCCGAAGGACTGAGCTTGAATGCCCAGTCCCTCTTGTTTGGGGTCGTCACCTTTACGTTCAAATTGACCCCTGTTTGTGGGGATGTTAGTAGTCATCTTCTACCACGATATAGATTAGCAGAGCCACGGGGGACGTATCGCTCACGGTTCCTCACTAGCTGTACCATAACCTCAAACTCGTTGTTATACTGTGCGGCAAGCGCAGCATCATCAAGATGTCTCAGTACGAACATACACAAGGCGCGTTTGCTCACCAGTGGCATTAACCTATCTGGTATCGGAAACTTAGCGCTTGCTAGCATTGGAGGTGAAAGCGATGATATGACATCAAATTTATACAGGAGTTGGTCAGCGTTTGTTAGAGGTGTTACCCCTACCAGAACACTGGAATACCCGTCAGTAGTCCAGTAGTTACCAACCAACTCACTAGATAAAAATGTTTCAGGGTCTATATACTGGTAAATGGTTTTACCAAACACAACTCTAACGATGCGTTGAACGTCTCCTAGTTCGGCTTTGTTACCTAACCAAGATAGCGCCCCTATACGTGCCCGTGTAAATGCCCAATCATCAAGCAAGGCAATCTCTAAAATCGCCTCTTGAAGAACCGAGGTAGCTTTACGCGCTACTGGGGTCGATGTCAGGGAAAGCACCGGGCGCTCACCTGACATTAACAGCAGGTCGTTCACCACTTCTAGAACCGTCTTAGTAGATAGTGGTTGTGACATTTAGGTAGGCTCTGCGGTTTCAATAACTACTGCACACTCAGGTCTGTAGACCTTAGCGCCGTAGTACTGACAGGACACGACAGCGTCAGCTTGAAAGAGTACTTCACGAGAAGACTCAACTTTAGGCGACTCACTCATCCAGAATGCTAACCACTCCTTAGAGCAGAGTAGGGCGCTGTAATAACCTACTCTCAAGGTGTTAGTAATTTCAGCGGCTACAGTAACAGCGGTTAAGGTGTGTTGACCCCCAACCTTTTGCTGTACGTTCCAAGGTGCTAGTTTGGTAGAATCAGGGAAGTAACGGCTGTATTCAGCGCGAGAGTTTGCTGCACTCCAAAACTGAACGCCGGGGGTAGCACCAGTTGCATCGCCATCACCGATACGGAATCCGGTAGTAGCATTCTTACGGATGTTGTTAGACACCACAACAGGAATACCATACAACGTACCCACCTTACCAGTCTCAATGGGGCTACCGTTAACAAAGTCAGCACTGATGAACTGCTCGATGGATAACAAAGAAGCGTGTTGTGCGGGTGCGATTACCAACACTAAATCTTCTAGGGGTACATCAGCTTGTAAGAGCAACAGACGAGCGGTAAGGACGTTAGCCAGGTCTAGCGCGGTGCCACCAGTAACCAAACGACCTTGGCGTTTAATCTCTACACGGTGTGATAGAATCCAGTTGTCCATATCACGAGCAAGAGCAAGTCCTGCTTCTTCTGTGTAGATTCCGCGTGTGTCATAGTCAGCCTGAATGTTAGCGATGTCTTCAATCATGAAGGACGTTTCAACGTACCTATCGCGGAAGAAAGTGAACTCGGTAGGAGTACCGTTTTGTAGTTGAACGGGTGCCTCAGAGATTTTGGGGTTAACGCTCAAACGCCCAACAGATGGTACGTGTAGAACGTCACCACGTTTCATAGCATCAGGGATGCGCTTAACGTAGTTGAGCATTACCAGAGAAGCGTTGCGCGCTCGGATAATCTCGGATGACCAAATCTCAGGAATGAACCTGTCTAAATTAGTAGGGGTAAAAGCACTCCCTACATAAGCGCCACCGGGTAAAGCCATGATGTGTAATGTATCCTAAAGTGTGTTATGCTAGTTGTTAAGGTCAACCAAACCTTGCGCATAAGCAGACTGGATATTAGCGATGTCAGCTTTGTAAGCCACCTTACCAAGCGCAGTAATACCAGACTGTGTATACTTGAATCGTCCACTGGGAGAAGCTCCACCAGCCGCTTTACCACGGTCGAACGTTGGTACGGTTTGTGCAGTTGCTTGCTGTTGCGCTTCTTGTTGTAGCTGTTGCCAGATAAATCTAGCGCCGTCTACGTTATCGTAGATTGCTTGTTGGTTTGGAGGAAGTTGCTTGAACCGCTCTTTAACAGCGGCGAAGTTATCCGTAAACCCTTCACCCCATTCGCTTCGTAGCGGTTGGAGTTGTGTCTCTTGTACCTGAGACTCTACGTGCTTAACGTAGTTCTTGAGAGCGTAAGCATCCACACCTATATATTGTGTTAATTGTTGATTGAATGCTTGAAACGTCTCGTCATTAGGGTCGAAACCCAAGTCTGGTACGGTAGGCTGTTGTGGTGTTTCTAGAACCTGCTGTTCTACAGGCGCTAAATTTTCTGTTGGTTCCATCACTGTGATTCCTAGCTAAGGGGTTGTGGTTATTAATAGACTATGCTTTGAACTAGACGTAACTGACCGGATGCAATATCTGCGGATGTACCGCAGGTTGCGAGGAAGGAGTATGTGACACCATCATCTAGTTCGAGTAATGCGTTGTATTGGAGTGAGAACTCCACAGAGGCAGTCTTCAAACCACCCGCGTAGCTGATGAATGTAGTTCCAGCACCGAACCCTAGCGTCCATTGAAACGCACCACTCCCCGCTGCAATCACGATAGTCGCATTAATATGGTACAACCCTGACACTGGTACAGTAATGTCGATGTTGTCCACACCCGTATGAGTACAGCCGCGCAGTTTACGCCCCAGAGTAGTTCCAGTTAGTTTAGCCGCTGTGGATACGGCAAGCTGAGCGGTCTTGTCACAGATGAGAATACCGGATTTACCCGCGCTTGCGCTTAGTCCTGCTTCTGAATATAGAATTGTCATGATGTTGTTATTGGATACCTAAAGTTTCTAGTTTGTCTGCAATCGCAGCTTCACCACCATCAGTAGCTAGTTGCGCCTGTGCCATGTCTTGAGCGGGTTTACCGCCTGACTCTCCCATAGCTTTCATAAGCTGCTGTAGGTCGTCTGGTGATGGCGCACCTTCCATAGGTGGGGCAGAACCCATCATGGGGTCGTTCTGTTTAGGCTCAGCAGGTGGCTTGATGAATCGCTCGATGTCGTCGAACCCGAACCGCTTAGCAAGGTCTTTCATAATTTCAGACCATTGCATCATCTGTGCCATCTCTGGGTTCTGAGATACCAGACCAACAAAGTCAAGACGCTTCTGCAACTCGTACTCTTTATCGGCAATGTGACCCGCCCCTACTGGTT
>Ga0163149_10007372_pt1 | contig 11100 bp, 12 predicted proteins | sample OliLakLV19MP5G1_FD_148604 | JGI IMG/M metagenome (GOLD analysis project Ga0163149, IMG submission 148604) | Freshwater microbial mat bacterial communities from Lake Vanda, McMurdo Dry Valleys, Antarctica - Oligotrophic Lake LV.19.MP5.G1 | ecosystem: Environmental > Aquatic > Freshwater > Lake >...
ATACTTTTAACAACAAGGAGCCTTTTCGACACGTCTTCGATCGGTTCACTTTCGTTCAGCTTCTTTACACTTACCTGATGCCTTCACAGGCACCTTTTACCTAAACGTTCAGCACCATGACTTTTGACCACAGCACCTTCAGGCGGTTTGCATACTCCGTCTGCACAGCGTATGCGGTAGACCTACTACCATCTCTTATACAGCATGGAATAAAACCGACTGTCTTATTCCTTCGTGACACACCCAACAAGGGCGAGAGAGTTATCCGACCACTGTATGCTATACATTTGAACTAAATAAGGTTTTGATTATATTCGATTTTTTAGCGCTCTTATTACCGCATTGCAAATAGCAAACACTGTGCGTAACTCATTACTACGTCAGATTATATATTAAAGCGACACGCATGAAAAAACTTTATTTTTTATATGCCAGCGGGTTTATACTTGCACTTTCGCTCATAGGATTTTCGGATAACTTATTCACCGATGTAGGACAAAAAAGTAACAGTGATCCAAAATTTATTATTCATGGGCTTTTTTGGTTTGCGTGGTTCATCATTCTTGTCGTTCAAGCTAACTTTATACGAAAAAATAATTATAAGGCTCATAAGGCGCTGGGCATGCTGGGCATTGTAGCAGCAATCGGTGTCACGCTAAGCACATTGTATATTTTTATCGTCATTTATAAAGGGTGGGATGCCATGCCAGAATTTGTAAAAGTCAGTAGATTCTTTTTACCAACCTTTTCAATAATGGTTCTATTGGGATATTTAAATCGGGCAACCCCCGTTAAACATAAGAGATATATGTTCCTGGCAACGGTCTTCCCCTTTTGCCGATTTTGGACAGAGCCAGTGGGCGCATACAGTTTGGTCTTGATTTATTTAATCAAGACCTGTTTATCATTATAGTTTGGAATTCCCTGTTCCTATCCTTTTTCATCTATGATTGGCTCACCTTACGCAAAATACACCCCATTACCTATCTGAGTTTTATTTGGTTCTATATGGTTTGGACAATTTCAATACTGAGTTAAGGTCAGATGAGAAAATGACAGCCCATCGTAAACACAAATTACCGTAATGTAAGCCTTCGTAAAACGCAGATAACATCTTTAAATGAGAATGAGTGATTTACTGAATTCTATGTAAGGATTAAAATATTGTTTCAATTCAATATTGCTATCTTTCTAGAATTAAAGACCCAACAATTTTTTTTAATGTAAACTCACAAAGCAGATAGAATGGCAATATTCGCAATCGGTCTGTTACTCTTTTCCATTTTCATATTTCTCTCTGCCATTCATTTTTATTGGGGCCTGGGCGGCAAATGGGGAGCAAGTGCTTCCGTTCCCACAAAAGAGGATGGTGAAAAAGTAATCAATCCAAAACCGTTGGATTGCTTTGTTGTAGCAATCGGATTATCCGTGTTTGCGACTTTCGTGCTGGTAAAGACTCAACTCTTTTCGATGGCATTGCCAACCGTTATTTTAAACTATGGTGTCTCAGTAATTACAGGTATATTTCTGCTAAGGGCCATTGGCGAGTTCAGGTATGTAGGCTTCTTCAAGAAGATAAAGACCACACCCTTTGGTCAGCGGGATACTAAGTATTATTCACCGCTCTGCTTGTTAATTGGAATTATGGGAATCCTGCTTGAGTTACTATCATAAAATTTCTATCTTAATCGCTATGTTATTGAAAATCCGTAAACGTAACAGCTCTATGAATTTATTAACTACCACCCGATCACTGTTTATCCTGGTTTTATTCGGCTCTCTGATTTTGTCATGTCAGCCGTCAAAAGGCAAGAAGACGATCAGTTTATTCAATGGAATAGATTTGAGTGGCTGGCACATCGATGTGCCGGATATAGATAAAGACTCCACCCTTGAAAGTCCGTTTTTAATTCGCGATGCCATGCTGGTAAGTATGGGCACACCCAACGGTCATATCATCACCGATGCTGAGTACGAGAATTTTAAACTGGAAGTGGAATACCGTTTTGCAGGAGTGCCCGGCAATTGTGGGGTATTGGTATTTGCCTCTACACCACGGGCGCTGTACGAAATGTTTCCCAAGTCCATTGAAGTGCAGATGATGCATGAAAATGCCGGTGATTTCTGGTGCATTGTTGAAGACATCACCGTTCCTGATATGGAAGCCAGGCGTGGCCCGAAAGAAGAGTGGGGGATCACCGAAGGCAAAGGCAGAAGGATATTAAATCTTACGGATGGCTCAGAAAAACCAGTAGGGGAATGGAACAACATGATCATTGAATGTGCCGGCAATTCCATTAAAGTGTGGGTTAACGGCACGATGGTAAATGATGGAACAAACAGTACGGCCAGCAAAGGAAATATTGCACTACAGGCCGAAGGATCAGAAGTAGAGTTCAGGAAAGTGGAATTGACTTCTCTTAATCAGTAACCGGAATACCCTATCTCTGTTTTTTATTGAAAGTTTTGAGTTGTCCATTATTTTAGAAATACGATACGCTTAACCACCCTTGTATGAATGTTAATTTAGAAGATAAGTTTAATAAGTTTTCGGAGTACTGGCATCCTTACATCATCGCAGAGTTTAACGAGAGTCACGTGAAGCTGGCCAAACTGAAAGGTGAGTTGGTATGGCACAGTCATGAACAGGAAGATGAACTGTTCATTGTATTAAGCGGAACGTTGATGATGGACTTCCGCGATAAAACCGTAGCGACAAAGCAAGGCGAAATTCTCATTGTTCCAAAGAAAGTGGAACACCGACCCTGGACGAACGGAGAAGAAGTGAAAATCATGCTGATTGAGCCAAAGACTACCAAACATACCGGGGATCTGATTGTAGAGCAAACCGTGGAGAAATTTGAATGGATTTGATTTCTATGGCTTATTCATGAACGACTAAAGATGGAAAAGAAAGTCTGTTTCATAACGGGTGCCAATGCGGGCATCGGGAAATCAGCAGCCATACAGATTGCCGGCAGTGGGTATTACATATATCAACGAATGATCGTCATTGATAAACAGGAAGTGTAATGATTCAGCTATAAATGTTCACAGGTTTTTTCTTCTCCAGACTATCCACTCTGCCACCAACAAATCAGGAACCCGACACAGCCAGGAAATAATGAGGTAGGCATCGATGAAGTTCATGCCTAACCCTACTTGAAAAGTAGGTAAATAATTTAAACGATAATCAAACGGGTGCATTTCAAATTCTCGCGGAGGTTTACTGATTGAACTAAGCCCGAAGGGCTGGAATAGTTATAGAAAAACAAAGCCAAGCCAGCATCAAACTCCGAAGGAGTGGTATTATGTCACCCTTTCAGGGTTTTGATTTAATGATCATTGTATTCTATAAAAATATCATCCCTTCGGGATTTTAGTTGAATGCCGCTACAATTTGAAATGCACCCTAATCAAAACGCGGGGCAACATTGATTCTGAGAATTTCAGAATAGCGGTTTATGATTTCAATCTATTGTGGTTGTAAGAGCAGTAGTCCAACTCACGAAAAAGGAATACCCGTTTGCTTCGAAATATCGTGCAAGTCTTCAATCACCGCAGGCAAGAGTGGGATTCCATCTTTTCTTCTGATCACTTCTTCTTCGTGTTCAGGATCTCCGGGTATGAGCACCGCTTTCTGACCAGGTGCAGGCTTTGTGTTTCTGAAGACTTCAATCCATTCATCGATGCGGGTTTTAAATTCATCTACATCCATAAAGCCATCAATCTGCATCACGCCAAAGAAATGACCGATGCCTTTGCCTACACTGCGTGATGGGATTTCCTGACGCAACGCGAAAGGAGGAGCGAAGGGTCCCCAGTTGGCTCCACTCAATACGCTGGTGAGTATATCAACCATTGCCGACAGGCAGTATCCTTTATGACCACCCAGTTCACGCTCGGAGCCCAAAGGCAACAAGGCGCCACCCTGAATCATATCGTTGGGATCGGTAGTCATTTCTCCTTTGCTGTTGATGATCCATCCTTTGGGTACGGGGCCTTCTTTACGTTTCGCGATTTCAATTTTTCCGTATGCCGCTGCACTGGTGGCAAGGTCAATCACAATCGGTAAATTCTTTTTCCCTGGAAAGGCAATAGAGATTGGATTTGTTCCAAGCATGCGTTCTGCGCCCCACAGAGGAGCTACGAGTTTGGTAGAGTTTGTCATGGACCAACCAAGCATGTCGCGCTCCACGGCTTTTAATGAATACCAGGAAGCGATGCCATAATGATTGGTGTTGCACACGCTGGCCCATCCAGATCCATGCAGGTCCGCTTTGTCCATTGCGATCTCATTTGCCTTGGGCCCAACTACTAATCCAAGCCCGTTGTCGCCATCTACGGTGCATACGCTTTTTCTTTCTCTCACTATGGTGATAGTAGGTTTGGGATTGATGCGCCCAAGTTTAAACATATCAAAATAGGTATGAAGCCGAGCTACACCATGTGAATCAATTCCACGTAAGTCGGCAAGACTGAGAACATCAGCGGCTGTTACAGCATCCTGTTTAGGAACACCAAAGTGAAGGAATACTTCAATGGTGAAATTCTTTAACAGGTCGGATGAAAATTTTTCGGTAGCTTCTATCATAATTCAAAAATCTTATTCATTACCATCCATTTTTCGCCCGGCTTTGCATGGGGCAGCGCTTGCTGATAGTTCCACATCAGTTGTTCCCACTCTTGCACTTTCGGGTTTGTCTTATCCATTTCCGATTTCTTCTCAAACGAAAAGTCATCCTTTGTTTCCATGATCATGAACATGCGGTTGCCCGTGCGATAAATTTCCATCACCTCAATGCCGGCAGCTTTAATCGCTTTCAGATTTTCGGGCCAGCTGGCCTCATGGTATTTTTCATACTCCGCGATCATGGCCGGATCATCTACCAGATCAAGTGCAAGGCAATATCGCTTCATGTTATGCTTCTTTTACTTTATATCCTTTCCATCCAAAGAACCAGATGATCAGGAAGGCGACAAAAGGAATGATCAGGGCATTTTGAATTCCGGTAAGGGAAAGCAGGCCGGTAAGCGGTGGCAGCACTGCGCCACCGACAATGGCCATAATCACAAGGCCTGAGCCAAGCTTCACCTGGTCTCCTAAATTTTTTATCGACAACGCGAAGATGGTAGGGAACATGATCGACATGAAGAAGTAAGTAACGCTGATGGCGATCACAGCCGATAAGCCGGTGCCCAGCCAACCATATAGTATAAGCGCTGCGCTTAAGGCCGCATAGGTGGCCAGCAATTTATGAGCAGCTACTTTAGTGAGCAGCCACGTTCCTACAAATCGCCCCACCATAAACAACACGAATGCAAACGATGAGTGAAAGCTGGCGATCTGAGTAGGAGTTGCACTTTCAGAATAGCGATAAATCCACTGCACGATTTCAATATCACTGTCTTTTGCATAATGGAGTTTGAGATCAACAAAATATCCCCAGATGGAGGCCTGAGCACCTACATAAAAAAACTGGGCAATAACTCCGTAGATCAAATGACGATGCCGAGTGATGCCTTTGAAGGACGCTTCCTTTTCAGCAGCCGTAGAGATCTCTGGCATTTTGGTGACGGCAAATAATACTGCCACGAGCAACACCACTCCCGCAATAGCGAGGTAAGGAACCTGCACAGACTGTGCTTCTGCCATACGAATGGCTTCCGCCTGATCGATCGGCATTGCAGCCAGCATTTCATTGGTGTATTCAGTGCTTGAGAAAATAAACAGACTTCCTACCACCGGGCCAAGAATGATGCTGAGTCCATTGAAGGATTGAGAAAAATTGATTCTGCTTTCCGCTGATTTGGGATCACCCAATACCGTTACATAAGGATTTGCGGCAGTTTCAAGAAAGGCAAGGCCGCAGGCAATTACAAATAGTGCAAACAGGAAGAAGCTATACAAACGCATCTCTGCAGCAGGATAAAATAAGAAAGCACCACCGGCATATAAGAGCAGGCCGATTAAAATTCCCTTCTTATAACCAATGCGGTTCATGAGAAGGGCTGCGGGCAGCGCCATTACAAAATACCCGATGTAGAAAGCGGAGTCTACAATACCGGCTTGCGCACGGTTAAGGTCCAATGCGGTTTGAAAATGTTTAATCAGTGTTCCATTCATGGCGTTCGCTATACCCCATAAAAAGAAAAGGCTGGTTACTAAGATGAAGGGTACTAAGTAGGACTTAGTGGGATCGAACTTAAAATCGGGTTTGCTGGAGGGGAGCGCCATGGTGTCTGGTAACGGGTTAGTTCATTGTATAGGTAAGTTAGCTGATGGACCGATCGAGATGGGTATATCCACCGTCAACGAATAGCCATTGACCGGTGGTGTGGCTCGAGCGATCTGAGAGAAGAAATAAAACAGTGTCGGCAATCTCTTCGGGTTTGGTGAGTCGATTTTCTAATGGAATTTTTTTAGAAACTTGCTTAAGTTTTTCCTGTGGATCGGCAAATCCTTTTAGCCAGGCGTCATATAGAGGAGTTGCCACTTCCGCAGGGATTACTGCATTCACACGGATACGATAAGGAAGAAGTTCAACAGCCCACTCGCGGGTAAGTGAAAGAATGGCACCTTTTGCGGCCACGTATCCGGAGGTGTTACCTTGCCCGGTAACGGAGGTCTTCGATCCAATATTTACAATGCTGCCGTGGCTTTTTTTCAGAGATGGCAACGCATAGTGGACCATGTAGTAATAATGGCCGGCATTGTTGGTGAGTGATTTGATAAACGCATCGGGTGATCCATTTTCCAAGCCGATGCCATCATTGTTTCCTGCATTGTTTACGATGCCATCGATGTGACCAAACTCTTCCACAATCTCTGCGATTGTTTTTTTGCACGCTTCCGCGGAAGTAAGATCGGCTTTAAAGAAGTGACTCTTCTGGCTGCTGTCGGGCAATGTCTTGATGGACTCAGCACTTCGGTCAACGATCACAGAAGTAGCGCCTTCTTCCGCCAGCGCTTTGGCGATCGCTTTTCCGATTCCACGCGCGCCACCGGTTACAATGATTACTTTGTTCTTGAGGTGAAGATCCATTCTTAAAGATTGTAAAATCTTATTGCATTTTCACCCATTATTTTATGTTTTTCAAAAGTTGAAAATGGTAGCAGATATTCTTCCACTATGGTTAACTGCTTTTGATAGGAGGCAGCAACCAAACACACCGGCCAGTCAGATCCATACAGCACACGGGCGGTTCCGAAATGTTGAAAAATAAAGTCGAGGTAAGGTTTGAAATCATCATTCGTCCAGCGGTCCCACACGGCTTCCGTAACCATTCCTGAAATTTTACAGGACACATGATCGAAAGAAGCTAACGCCTTCATAGACGCAGACCAGCTGATAAATTCTTTTTCTCTGATCACGGGCTTGGCAAGATGATCCACTACAAATTTTTGATCAGGATGTTGTTTCACCAACCAAATCGCATCGTGTAGTTGATGAGGATAGATTAAGATATCATACGTGAAGTTGAAATTCTTTAACGCACGAATGCCCTTTGAGAACTCTTCTCCGCGCAAAAAACCAGAAGGCTCACCCTGCGCGATGTGTCGGAATCCTTTTAGTTTTTTGAAATCAGAATAATAGCGTAGGCGCTGATTGAGTTGTGTGGATCGCAGATCAACCCAACCCACCACACCTTTGATAAAATCATGTTTCGAAGCAAGCTCGAGTAAAAAATCAGTTTCATTTTCAGATTGATCGGCCTGCACAGCAACACAGCCATCCATTTTATTTTTCTCTAAAACAGGAGCGAGGTCATTAGGCAGAAAGTCGCGTTGAATCACCCTCATGTCATCTGTGATCCAACTATCCCTTATTGGATTAAACTTCCAAAAATGCTGATGTGAATCAATTCTTAAAGGTGACTCCTTTCCACCGGCATTCGGTAACTGGCGACTGGCAACCAACATAAAACTTAAACAGCAACCTGTCTCTGCTCACCCAATCCTTCGATTCCCAATTCGATTACATCACCACGTTTTAAATAGATAGGAGGAGTAAAGCCTAATCCTACACCGGCAGGTGTTCCTGTTGAAATCACATCGCCCGGAAGAAGTGTCATAAACTGGCTGATATAGCTTACCAGGAAAGGCACTTCAAAGATCATGTCATCGGTGTTGTTGTCCTGCATCATCTTGCCGTTCACCTTCAGCCACATGTGCAGGTTATTAAAGTCTTCAACTTCATCTTTCGTTACCAGGTAAGGTCCCATGGGTGCAAACGAATCGCAGCTTTTTCCTTTCACCCATTGCCCGTTTCTTTCCAATTGAAATTCGCGTTCGCTATAATCGTTGTGCAAGCAGAAGCCAGCTACATAATTTAGCGCATCTTTTTCTTCCACATAGCAGGCTTTCTTTCCAATGACGACAGCAAGTTCAACTTCCCAATCGGTTTTGATACTTTTCCTGGGGATGATCAGCTGATCATGCGGCCCCGTAAGAGCAGTGGTAGATTTAAAGAAGATGATGGGCTCTGGTGGCAGCGGCATCTTTGATTCGAGCGCATGCTTGGTATAGTTCAATCCCACACAAATGATTTTGGAAGGTCGTTGAAAACAAGGACCGATTCGGGTTCCCTCTTTCACCAGGGAAAGTGAAGCCTGGTTTTTGGATAGCCAGGTTGCCAGTCGTACCATCCCATCGGAGCCGAAAAAAACTTCGCCATAGTCTTCACCAAAAGCGGAGGCGTCATACATTTTTCCATTTAAGAGTATTCCGGGTTTCTCTTTGCCCGCTTCGCCAAATCGAAATAATTTCATATTGTTAGGTGTTTAATTTTAGAAAACCTCCGTCAATCGGATAATCTGACCCGGTTATGAATGACGCTTCATCCGAGCATAAATAAAGTGCGAGATGTGCAATCTCCTCTGGTTTAGCCATGCGGCCAATCGGTTGCGTTTTGGATAATTTATCAAACATCTCTTCTTCCTTTCCAGGATAATTCGCTTTTAGAAAGCCATCTACAAACGGTGTGTGCACGCGGCCAGGTGAAATACTGTTGCAACGAATACCTTCTTTCACATAGTCTTTTGCAACGGACAAGGTCATTGTAGACACAGCTCCTTTTGTCATCGAATACGCAAAGCGATCGGCAATGCCTACCGAAGATGCTACCGATGCAAGATTGAGGATCACACCACTTTTTTGATTTTTCATGTAGGTGATCGCTGCATGCATGGCATTGTAGACGCCCTTTACATTTACATTGAAAAGCCTGTCAAAGTCAGCTTCGCTGGTGTTCTCCAATTTTCCTATGTGCGCCACACCGGCACAGTTGACCAGGATGTCTATTCTTCCAAATTCTTTCGCTATCGCCTCCACCGTGGCTTTCACTTCGTGTTGGTTTGCTACGTTGCAAGAATATCCTTTTGCATGAAGATCTTTTTTAACGATAGCATTGACGACTTCATCCGATGAAGACGTATTTAGTTCGAGGATGCAAACCTTGCTTCCTTGTTGAGCAAAAATAGTTGCGATAGCCTTACCGATGCCACTGCCACCTCCGGTGATGATGCTTACTTTATCTTTAAGACTAAATACCATGATATCAATTCCTCCAAATTTTTCCTTCAGGAAATGAATAATCCTGAAGCGTTTGTGTTTTCATTTCAATGCTGTATCCCGGCAGGGCAGGAGGCATATAACGACCTTTGCGTATGACTACCGGATCAACAAAGTGTTCATGCAAATGATCGACATACTCAATCAACCTGTTTTCCATGGTGCCCGTGATGGCAATGTAATCAATCATGGATAAATGCTGCACATATTCACAAAGTCCAACACCACCGGCATGAGGGCACACCGGAATACCAAACTTGGCAGCCATCAGAAGGATGGCAAGATTTTCATTCACGCCTCCTACACGGCAGCTATCAATCTGGCAAAAACTGATGGCATTGGCTTGCATCAATTGTTTAAAGATGACACGGTTCATGCAATGCTCACCAGTGGCTACTTTAATAGGAGCGATGGCTTTCGCAATTGCGGCATGGCCCAGTACATCATCCGGACTGGTTGGCTCTTCAATCCACCACGGATTGAAGCGTGCAAGTTCTTTCATGTTGGCAATCGCTTGCGGCACATCCCATTTTTGATTGGCATCCATCATCAGAAATAGATCATCGCCAATTTCTTCGCGGATGATTCCAGCCCTGCGCATATCATCTTGCAGGTTGGAGCCTACTTTCATTTTTATATGACGCCAACCTTCCGCTTTCGCTTCACGACATAAGCGCCTGATTTTTTCATCGGTGTAACCGAGCCATCCTGCCGAAGTAGTGTAACCGGGATAGCCGTATTGAAGCAGGTATTCTATTCTTTCTTTTTTTGATGACTCGTGATTGGATAGCATAGTGATTGCTTCTTCGGGGGTGATCGCATCCGTGATGTAGCTAAAATCGATACAACTCACCAATTGCTGCGGAGTCATGTCGGCCAGCAATTTCCACAGAGGCTTATTTTCTGCTTTCGCGTATAAGTCCCACACCGCATTTACTACCGCGCCTGTTGCCAGGTGTATAACACCTTTCTCAGGCCCCAGCCAGCGGAGTTGACTGTCACCGGTAATCATTTTCCAGAATCCACTCATATCAGAGGTGAATGACTCCAGCGTTTTTCCTTTTATAAGATAAGAAAGCGCCTCAATGGCTGCCGTACAAATTTCATTTCCTCGTCCGATGGTGAACGTAAGTCCGTGGCCCTCCAGGCCCAGCGGGTGATTGGTTTTTAATATTACATAGGCAGCAGAATAGTCAGGATCAGGATTCATCGCATCAGAACCATCTAACGTTTTGCTGGTAGGAAAACGGATATCCTTTATTTCAACAGACGTGATTACAGTGGACATCTACTTGGTTGTTTGATCGATGAGAAAATTAGCCATCTTTTTTGTGTTATAATTTCTGGTTCCCACTTCCTTCATGAGAATTTTACCTTCTTTACTTACAATGAAGGTAGTTGGTATAGAGGGCACCTGAAGTTGTTCCGGAAGATATCCCTTTGGCATAAAAACGGGAAATGTATATTCGTTCTTCTCAAGGAATGCAGTCACTTTAGGCAAGGCTACTTCCTTATCGACCGAAAGC
>Ga0163149_10007373_pt1 | contig 11100 bp, 9 predicted proteins | sample OliLakLV19MP5G1_FD_148604 | JGI IMG/M metagenome (GOLD analysis project Ga0163149, IMG submission 148604) | Freshwater microbial mat bacterial communities from Lake Vanda, McMurdo Dry Valleys, Antarctica - Oligotrophic Lake LV.19.MP5.G1 | ecosystem: Environmental > Aquatic > Freshwater > Lake >...
TTTCCGCAAAAATTAAAATCTAAAAAAAAATACGGTTACATTTGTTAAAATCAATTAATAGAACCTCCCTATATATTATGAACGATTTCATTACCTGGACAGGCTGTTGCTAATTGTATTTAACATTCTTATTTTATTTTCTCCTTATGCAGTGTTGTTTTATCTTCCTTTATTGTTATTAATTATCGGACAATTTAGATACCCGGTTGAGGAATATTCTCTTACTGATAAATTATTGCCTATACATATTTTGTTGGTTTTTGTTTCGTGGATTTACTTTGTTATTCTTTTGAATTTTTTAAAACAGAGAAAGTCTCTGAATGCCTTTTTCAATAAATTTAATTTCAAGGAGTTGCACCTATTGTTTTTTGGAATTATGGTGCTTTATTCCTCTTCCTATTTTATTCCTTTCATGCAAAAGGTAATAGTAAGCCCAAACTACAATGTATTGAAATGGATTGTTGAGGATGACTTAAGTATTTTGATTTCAAATACACTAAAAAGGGGATGGCTGGGCTTTTATTGCGATAATGAATTTTACACGGGAATAATCCTTTTTGTGAAAAGTTATGGCCCGATTTTATCTTTTATATCTATGGTTATCCAGGCATCCGCGCTCTTAATTTTTAAACGCAGATTTTTTAACTTAATAATAATTGGTTTTATCTCTTTTAATGTTATCGTGTTTCTGCTTTCGGGTATTTTTTTCTGGAAATGGATATTAGCAAATATTTGTTTAATCTTTTTGATAAAAAAATTAAACAAGGAAATTCTGATTGAATCTATTTGGCAAAAGAAATATTTTGTACTGGGACTTATTTTTATTCCTCTTTCCTGGTTTTATTCATATTCAGTTAAATTGGGCTGGTATCAACTTAATGCATCCAGGTATTATCATCTGGAGGTGGTATCGGACGATAACAAAGAGTATTCTGTTACGTTACATAAATTAGCTCCTTACGATCTTTTTTTTACTTCCAGTAGGTGGAATCTTTTCGATGATAAGGAACTTTTTAATTCGACTCAGAGCTATGATATTTTTCAGAAAGGGTTAAAGGTTACAGATTTTGAAAAGATGAAGGAATTTAATAAGCTACATGGTAAAAATTTATATAAGCAAGAACGCGCAGAGAAGATTTTAGAATTTATAAAATTGTATTTTCAATCCTATAATGAAGCAAAACTGAAATCTGTTTTTTGGAATGGAATAATAGCAGCCCCTAAGCATATATATAGATGGGGTGATGCTTGTAAGTTTCCTGATTTCCAATTTGATAAAAAGGTTTCTAAGGTGAGAATTATATATCGTACTTGTGTAATAGATGAAAAGGGCCTTATCCAATGCAATGATGAGCAATTGAATGAAATAGAAATAGATATTAATTAAATATTAAGTGCTTTTAACCAATTTTTTTGTAATTTATAACTTCACTTTAGTCTCATGATAAAACAAGTCTTCAATTATTGTATGCTTAAATATTCTGTCGGTATTTTTATATTGACTTTGTTTGCTTGCTCTGATGGTAGGCCGCCCGCTATTAAAGAGAAAAGTCCTAATATAGATAAGGTCAATAGCTTAGAAATATTATTCGCAAAAGACGTCAATGTTAAAATGGATGTGTATAAACTTAAAGACAACCCGGTTATTTCAGGAAGACTGCCAGGGGAGGGCAATCAGTTTTATCCCCCCTCTGTCATACGCGTTGATAGCGTTTTTTATGCTGTTGCAAAAGGAGGTGGTAGTGAGTTATGGGGTTACTATTCTAATGATGGTATAAATTGGATTCCTTTGCCCTATCGTACTTCATTAAAAGGAGTAGAAAAAGATCATCAATGTTGTGTATTAAGGTATGACTATAAACAGAAAATTTTTCACCTATATACAGAAAAGAGAAATTTAGATAATGATCAGGGAAGGGAAATATGGCATTACTATGCTAAAGACTTTTCGGGAGTTTGGGAACAAAATAAAAATAATCCTGTTTTGGATTCGAAGGACTTTTCTGCAATTGTTGATAGTTCTACTTTGAAAAAGTATCACACAGTTATCCCTAATGATTTTATTATAATAAATGACACCCTTTATATGTATGGCCAGTTAGGCAATAGGGGTGACGATATGTCTTTTTTTGTTGCCAGTGCAAATAGTTATTATGATAAGTTTGCTCCGCAAAAGAATTTATTATCACCCAATGACCTTTACAATGCTGATGAGGGAAAATGTCTTCAGGGTATAAACGTTATAAGGCTCTTCGATAAATTTTTATTTATTTATACTCAGGGTTTTCCTAAACGAGAAGTGGTTAAGTATAATCATCGCCGTATATTATATACGATCTCTGAATCTCCTTTTGTAATTCAGCACAAAAATTTAAAATTGCTTGTACCTGATTCGAATTTGTTATGGGAAAAGGAGCGCAATTATGCTGCTCAATTTTTAAAAATACAAGATGGATCATATTTAACACCAGATTTATTGGATAACAATATTTGGATGTACTATTCAGGTTCAAATCATCCTGGCGGAATCAATACCGGTCAAACCGGACTCGCAATATTAAAGGTGGATAAACTAATAAAGTAAAGGATTAATATGTGTGGTATAGCAGGAGTGTTTAATACTGATGACAGTGCGGTCTCTTTGAAGTTAATTAAGGAAATGACAAAGCAGATCGCTCACCGTGGTCCCGATGGAGAAGGATTTTATGTGAACGAAAGTATTGCGCTTGGCCATAGAAGACTTGCTATTCTTGATACCTCTTCGAACGGTAAACAACCTATGGAATCGAAAAATGGGGAGTGGGTGGTTGTTTTTAATGGTTGTATTTATAATTACCTGGAGCTTAAATCACAATTAAAATCGCTGGGACATACTTTTGTTTCTTCAACTGATACAGAAGTAATTTCTGAAGGATTAGCTGCACATGGAGTTGATTATTTCCAGAAATTTAATGGAATGTTTGCTATTGCCGCATGGCATAAACCGTCTAAGGCGTTATACTTAAGTAGAGACAGATTTGGTGCCAAGCCACTTTATTATTGGGCTAACGGGAAAACGGTAGTCTTTGCTTCTGAGATCAAAGCAATTTTAAAGCATCCTGATTTTAAAGTTGAATTAAATTACGACGCCTTAAATGAATATTTTACATTTCAGAATCTCTTCGCATTTCATACACTTTTCAGAGGGGTGTATATGCTTCCGCCCGCCAATACTGTTAAGATAAATTTAGGGAGCACATTTGTTAAGCATTCATCATGGTGGGATTATGATTTTACACAACCCGATGAAACGCTAAGTTTTGAAGATGCAAAAAATGAAACAGAAAGATTATTCAAACAGGCTGTGTCACGGCAAATGATATCGGATGTTCCTGTTGGCTCCTATCTTTCAGGAGGAATGGATTCAGGTTCTGTTACAGCCATTGCCAGTAAACAAGTAAAAAGATTATCGACGTTTACGTGTGGTTTTGATATGAGTGAAGTAACTGGTGTGGAAGCAAATTATGATGAAAGGCGTGCGGCTGAGCTAATGGCTAATTATTTTAAAACAGAACATTACGAGCAGATCATTAATGCCGGAGATTTGAGGTGGTCTTTGCCACGAGTAGTTTATCATTTGGAAGATTTGAGAGTAGGAATGAGTTACCCTCATTATTATATTTCGCGTCTAGCATCTAAATTTGTGAAGGTGTGTTTGCAGGGTACAGGAGGAGATGAATTGTATGGAGGGTATCCCTGGCGTTATTATAGAATTTTTGACTCAATTAACCAAGGTCAGTTTTTTGATCAGTACTATGATTTTTGGCAACGCTTAGTTCCGGATGCTGATAAAGGTGATTTGTTTACCTCTAAAGTTACATTCAAAGAAAAATATAACCCAAGGCAAACATTTGAAAATGTATTTCTTTTTAATAAAAAACTTAGCTACGATACTCCTGAACAACACATCAACAATTCACTTTATTTTGAGATAAAAACTTTTTTACCCGGCCTGCTATTAGTGGGTGATAAACTGTCTATGGCGAATGGACTGGAAGAAAGGTTTCCTTTTTTAGATAATGACCTTGTTAATTTTGCCCAGAAAATTCCAGTAAGACATAAGTTGGCTGACTTAGAAAAAATGAAACGGATTGATGAGAATCAATTTGGCAGCAAGAAAAAAGCGTATGCCGAACATAAGGATGGTAAAAATGTACTGAGAAAAGCGATGGAAGATTTTATTCCCAAGTCTATACTCGAGCGAAAAAAGCAAGGGTTTTCTGCACCTGATGAAAGTTGGTACAGGGGCGAAAATGCATCTTATATAAAGGAATTGTTGCTTGATAAAAAAACACGTTCTACAGAATTTATAAATAAAAATTACATTGAAAAAATAGTCAATGAGCATATTGATAAACGGATCAACCACCGTTTATTGATATGGTCTTTTATGAATTTTGAGTGGTGGTGTAAAATATTTTTACACAATGAACCAATGCCGGAATAATGGAACACCTCAGAAATCTATATAGAGATGCTTATTTAATTCATGGCGATTCACCTAAATCAGTCCATTGGCCAAAAGGCAGGCAGGATATGCGTTTTGTGGCATTGACAAAAAATATTCAACAAGAAAAAGGGTTTTCAATACTTGATTTTGGTTGTGGGTTGGCGCACTTATATGATTTTTTGAACACCAAGTATAGAGATGTGAAATACACAGGAGCAGATATATTACCTGAATTTATTACCGCTGATAGAAAAAAATATCCTAATGCAGAGTTTCTTTTAATAGATGATGCAGTTGAGATCAAGGGAAAATATGACTACATCGTGGCTTCGGGTGTGTTCAATATTCTGTTTAATGCTGATGTAAAAAAGCATAAAGAAAAAGTGTTTGAAGCTATAACAAGTTTGTTTAATTTTTCCAACGTATTTTTATCTGTTAATTTTATGACAGATGCTGTGGATTTTATGCAGGAAGGAGCATACCATCAAAATGTTGCAGAACTTTGCACTTTTGTCTCCGCAAATTTATCCAAACGTATTGTCATAGATCAATCATATATGCCGTACGAATACACGATTACAATTTTTAAAGACCAAACAATTATTCGTCCGGACAATATTTATCATAATGCCTGAAATAACGGTCAAAAAATATTCTGAGCAATATTTTTCTTCTCTTACTTCGTTTATATCCTCTCATCCGGAAAGCATGTTCTTTCATTCGCTAAAATATCTTTTTTTTGTAACCGATTTATTACGTTCCGAACAACATCATTTGATAGCAGTTAATGATAAGGATGAAGTGGTTGGTTTTTTACCTTTGTTGATATCAAAAGGAGAACTAGGTAAAGTTCTTAACTCTTCACCATATTACGGTAGCAATGGTGGTGCATTAGGGAAGGATCAACAAGTGATTGATATGCTATTAAATGAATATAATCTTCTTGCAGTTAAAAAAGAAATTGCTTCAGCAACATGGATTAGTGGTCTCTTGTCAAATGCTGATTTAAGTAAATTGGTTACACATAATTATGATGATTACAGAATAGGGCAGTTTAGTAAGATAGACTTTGATAATAGGCACGGCGATAAACTTATGGAGATGTTTCATTCCAAGACAAGAAATATGGTAAGAAAGGCGATGAAATTTGAAATGAATATTTCCGTTGAGAATGATCAAATGAATTTTTTGATGAACACGCATTTTGAAAACATGAAGTCAATTGGAGGAAAAGCAAAGTCCACTGATTTTTTTGAAAAGATCCCGAAGTATTTTACTCCGGGCCAGGATTTTAAAATATGGATTGCCCGTTATAATAATGAACCAATAGCAGCATTGCTGTTGTTTTATTTTCGCGACATGGTAGAGTATTATACTCCTGTAATTAAAGAAGAACATAGGGATAAACAATCGTTAAGCCTGTTGATTTTTGAATCAATGAAAGAAGCATCAGAAAAGGGATATAAATTATGGAATTGGGGAGGTACTTGGGCTACACAGGATGGTGTATATACTTTCAAAAAGCGTTGGGGGACTATAGATAAAAATTATTATTATTATACTCAAATCAATAATCGGGAAATTTTAAATTCAACAAAAGAAAAATTAGAAATGGAGTATCCTGGTTTTTTTGTAGTCCCTTATAGTTCAATAGTTAATAAAAATTAATGTGGGTGCAATTGTTATAAACGGAACTGGTATTTCGGGCTTAGTCTCTGCTTTGCTTCTTTGTGAAAAGGGAAGGGGAAGGGATATTATAATGGTAGAGAAGAACCAACAGATTGGAGGACTGCTCAGGAGATTCAATTATGAAGACTTTGGAGATTTTGACTACGGGATGCATAATTTTTTGGAGACCGGTATAAAACAATTGGATGATATTATGTTTGATCTCTTGCCTAAAGAAGAATGGCAGATTCTTGATGGTCCTAAAAGAGATTTGGCAGGGATATATATCAACGGCAAACTCCAGCCAAATACCCCTTATATTGATTTGCGTAGTCTCACTCCTGAAAACTATAAAGAATCTTTAACTGATTTTCTAGAACATCTTGACAACGGAGTTGTTTCAGAAAATGATGTTAATTCCAACGCATATGATTATGCTGTAAAAAGGTTCGGGAAAATTACTGCAGAAAACACTATTGTACCATCTCTGGAGAAAATACATAAGAAAAGTTGTAAGGATCTTGATTATATGGCAACATTGTTTACTCCTATGAGCCGTATTGCTTTTTGTGATGAAGCCTTAGTTGCTGAACTAACTCAGTCAAGAGTATTGAGGGATAGAATTGCATGGAGTGATCAACGTAGCCTGCCATTGGAAAGATCGTCTTTAAGAAAGGCTATATATCCTGTTAAATATGGTGCCTATAGGGTTGTTGATGCTATTGAAAAGAAACTAAAAAATGCCGGTGTTACAATTTTGAATGATACACAATTGGCAGGCATTGTAAATGCTGATAATAGAATTAAAAAGATAGAGTTAAAACAAGGCTCTGGCAATTCTTTTATTAATGATGTTGAGTTGATGATGTGGACAGGGAATATTCCAATGCTCGGAAAATATTTAAATGTTGATTTCACTGGGATAAAATCTGATAAACCGCTAAAAACAGTTATTGTAAATCTTTTGTTGGATAAAAAGTTGGAGATAGGTGATCTGTACTATTTCTTTTGTTATGATAAAAAATTTAACACATTTAGATTAACGAATTATATTAATTATTCAAGCGGCGCTCAAAGAAATGGCGGTTATCCAATATGTATTGAATTGTTAATTGATGATGAACTGATTTCGAAGAGAGTAAATCTTGAGGAAATGGCAACTAAAGAATTATTTGAGTTTAATATTACTCAGCCTGGAACTAAAGTTCTTTTTGCCAAAGCTGAAATTCTGGATAGTGGTTTTCCAATGCCTTCTGTTAATAATATTTTGGGGCTAAAAAAAATCAGAAACAAAATAAGAAAGATGAACCTGAAAAATCTCATTCTTGTTGGGGTGTTGGCAGAAGACAACTTGTTTTTTCAAACGGATGTATTAATTGATTTGCATAAAAAAATAGGTTCTTATGAATAATGAATTGGATCTTGGAAAACTAAGTTTTTATTGGCGCATGACAAGTAAGCCGAATGTGCCTTCTAATCCTGTTCCTGATTTTGTGGATTTTAAATTTTCCTTTATTGAGGATCTGCAATTACTTATTCAGACTCGTAATGCCCAAACCTGGGAGTATCTTGAAACGATTTATAAAGAAAACTATAATGTTGGATATTTGCAGGAAGGACACGCTTTGGCTGAAAGTTATGGGGGAGATTTTTTGAAATTTATTCAGCATTCAATAAAAAAATATAATCCTGCTATTAAACGTATTTCTGAAATTGGTGCCGGAGGGTGTTATATTCTTAATAAGTTGAAACAATCTGGATATAGAGTTGCGGCCATAGATCCAAGTCCTGCTGCAGCACAAAAAGGTAAAGAGTTTGATATTGAAGTTATACCTGATTTTTATCCTGCAGCAAAAGCAATTCCTAAGTCCGACATGATTATACATTATGATGTGTTGGAACATGTATCAGATCCGGTTGCTTTTATTCAGCATCACAAAAATGATTTAAATGCCGATGGTCTCATTTTATTCGCCGTTCCAGATTGTACGCCGTACATAGAAAAGGGTGATGTCTCTATGATTTTGCATGAACATCTGAACTATTATAATTCTATCTCATTGGAGAATGTAGTTAAAGCTGCGGGTTTTGAGCCATTGGAAATTGTTAAAGCCGATTATGGAGGAGTGCTTTACTGTGTAGCGAGAGTCTCCGCAAATAGTGAATGGGTATCCAGGAAGGGGCAGTTGGAGTTTATTGATTTTACAAAAAAAGTAAAGAAGTTAACGGACCAGATAAATGATTTTATTTCTCAAGGTACAGGGAATGGAAATGTGTTAGGGTGTTATATTCCCTTAAGAGCCTTGCCATATCTTTCCATATTAAAAACCTCAAATAATATTCGTTTTTTTGATGACAACCCGGGTATATACATGCAGTATTTTGATGGGTTTAATGTACCTGTAGAGAATTTTAATGATTTGCTTAAAAGTCCCGTTTCCCATCTTTTAATTTTGAGTTTTGCATTTGGCGATAAAATAAAAAATAAGGTGTTGGATAAATTACCGGCCAATTCCATTGTTGTTAAAAGTTTGAGTGATTTTAAAATATAATTATGATACTGTTTACAGCTGATATTGATTGGGCTCCGGAGGAGATAATAGTTGATATAATTGAACTCTTTGAGCAATATAATATCTGCTGTACTTTTTTTGCAACACATAATTCACCTGTGTTAACCGGTTGTAATAAAGATTTATTTGAGATAGGCTTACATCCTAATTTTAACCCCCTTTTTCAGGGGAAAGGTGGAGATGCTGGAACAATTATCAGTGAATTAAAAAAACATTACCCTGAGGCTATTGGCATAAGGTCGCATAGCCTTACGCAAAGCGGGTGGCTACTTAATAAATTTAAAGAAATGGGAATGCTATATGAGGTAAATCATTTCCTTCCTTATTTTCAGGGTCTTAAACCTTTTGTGTTGTGGAATGGAATGATTAGGATACCTTTTAATTGGGAAGACGATTATCATTTTGCATTGGGCTATGACTTTAACGACTCAAGAATCAACTTAACAGATGAAGGGATGAATATTTTTAATTTTCACCCTGTTCATACGTTCCTTAATTCAGAAAACAATGACCGGTACTTAAGAATTAAGGATTTTATGTCAGATACAGAAAAAATAAAAGAGGAAGTAAATAGTTCAAAAATAAAAGGAACCAGAGATATGTTAATTTCTCTTCTGGAATACGTTAAAAAGAACGATCTTAGAACCCATAAGCTTAAAGATATTTATTTGTCTAATAAATAGATTTTTAAATAGCACTTATAGAAGATAAGCCTTATGAAATCGAAGTCTTTTTCTGTTGAAAATTGTACAGGGGAAATGTCAGATAAGTGGGATTCATTTATTGATGAATCTCTCAATGGAACAATTTTCAATAAAATAGATTTTTTAAATTACCATGGCGATAAGTTCAAGGGCAAAGAAAATCATTTGGTTTTTTATAAAGGCGAATCTATAGTTGCTGTTTTTTCCTTTTTAATTGAGAAGATAGATGGAAAACAAATTGTGAAATCTCCCTATGGAGGTAGCTTTGGGGGAATGGTATTAAAAAGGGATTTGAGCTTTGAAGCTGTTATTGAGTTAGTTGGTTTATTGCTGGACTATTTATCCGGTATGAAGGTAGATGAAATTGTCATTGTTCCTGTTCCGGACTATTGTTATAAAAAATATGATTGTTATTTTGACTATGCATTGGGTCATTATGGATTTAAACTTGAAGAGAGAGATGCTATGGGTGTTGTCCAGTTTCAAAACACTATAGAAGAGGCCTGGGATTCTTTTCAGGGAAGGAGTCGAACTTCAATAAGAAAAGCACAAAAAGAATTTGTCATAAAGCACGATTGTAAAATAGAGGAATTTTATCCCATTTTAATGGAAGATAAAATAAGGCATAATGTTTTTTCTCCAACTCATACTTTGGAGAATCTTATGTATTTAAAATCAAAATATCCTAAAGATGTTTGGGTGGACATAGCTATTCATCAAAATGGAGCAAAAGCGGGTAATTGTTATTTCAGATGTAATTCTAATACAGTGATGACCTTTTACCTTTCCCAGGAAAACAGTGCTTTGCATTTAAATGGTACCAGTGTTTTGATTTATGAAGGAATGAAGAAATGTATTTCTGATGGAATAAAATATTTTGATTTCGGGCAAATGACAGCGAGGTTTCAGATCCAACATTTGGGCGTAGCTAATTTTAAGGAAAGTTTTGGAGCACGTGGATATTTCAGGAATTTTTATACTTGGAAAAAACAATGAGTAGATTGTATTTGTTACCCTTTCAACAGCTATCTATTTCTAAGGAGCAAACGGCCTTTGATCAGGATAATTTGTCTAAAAATGGTTTTCTCTTTACTACCAATAAAATATTTTTTGACAGAGCTCAAGATGGAATTGATTACTTAGCTGAAAAGTTTAATATTAAAAGGGAGGATGAGGTTTTTATATCTACTACTTCTGATGAGCAGTTTGTTTCGAGCTGTGTCACTTGTAGTTTGTTTAATTATGCTAAGGTGTCCAGAGTGCTAACAGAAAAAACAAAGTTAATCTGGATTATTCATGAGTTTGGTTTTCCGGATCAAAAAATAGATGAGCTGGTAGCAATCGGAAGAGCGCGAAATATTCCCATAGTTGAAGATAGTGCCCATTCTATGGATAGTTATTATAAGGATCGTTTATTAGGCACAATAGGGGACTACGGTTTATACTCATTGCCTAAAAGTTTACCAGTTCCTAATGGAGGTATGCTTGTCTCTAATAAAAGATACATTGAGAATACGGTAGATTATTCTATCAACTCAATTGCATCCAAGTATTTTAATGAAAATTATTCATTTATAAAAGCATTTTCCGAGGCAAGAAGGAAAAATTTTATTCATTTGAGTGAGCGTTTTAAAAATTATGAAAATGTCTACATTATGAATAGTAG
>Ga0163149_10007374_pt1 | contig 11100 bp, 10 predicted proteins | sample OliLakLV19MP5G1_FD_148604 | JGI IMG/M metagenome (GOLD analysis project Ga0163149, IMG submission 148604) | Freshwater microbial mat bacterial communities from Lake Vanda, McMurdo Dry Valleys, Antarctica - Oligotrophic Lake LV.19.MP5.G1 | ecosystem: Environmental > Aquatic > Freshwater > Lake >...
CTGGCTATTTGCACCGCTACTGCCGGCATCCGCTGATCTGCAAGCGGCTGGCGGCGTCACGCTGACCCTCGACGTCGGATCACTGACGTTCACCGGCCAGGCTTTGAATTTCGCGCTGAGCACGCCGCTCGATGTCGGCGCACTCGCCTTCGCCGGCCAGAATATCGGCCTGGGCGTGGCGACCGTCCTGGTGCTCGATGCTGGCGCGCTGGCGTTCACGGGCCAACAGATCAACTTTGCGGTCACGACCTCGCTCGGTGTCGGCGCACTCGCCTTCGCCGGCCAGAATATCGGCCTGGGCGTGGCGCTACCGCCTGACGCCACCACGAAAAACGACGGCGGCGGCTTTCACGGCCGCGCCATTAGCGATCCGCGCCACCCGTACTGGCGCAACAGAATCGAGGAGCAGGAGTCGGAGCCGGAGCCGGAGCCGCTCCCGCCCCCGATCGCCAAGCAGCGCCGCGCCGCTCGCCCTGCCCGCGCCATCCCCCCCGATGGCGCAAGCATCGCGAGGGCGCTGCTTGGCGTTACTTCCTCTCCCCCAGTAGCCGCCAATCAAGATCCGGCCGAGGGGGGAAGGGCCGTCAAGAGATCTGGCGCTGGCCTGTCACGCAGCATCGACCCAACGGACGACGAAGAGATGCTGCTTTTACTGCTGTTGGACTGAGGAGATCACCATGTTTATTCCCCATTACCCGCTGCTCGGCCCCGACGACGATGTCGGCTCCGCGCCGGATCTTGGTCTCGGCGACGACCACGAGGATCCCGCCGGCCACCCAGATGCGGCCCCGGATCCCGTCAACGACGACGGGGCGTCGTCTCAGCCATCGCCACCGCCACCGCCTGAGACAGCCGAGGAGGCCGTGATTAAGGCCCTGGGCGTGAAGGAGGAGCCGCCGTCGACGGCGTCGCCGTCGGAGCCCACCCCGCCAGCGGACAGCAAGCCGGCAATCGACGAGATGTACCAGATCCCGCGCGGCCTAAACGGCGAGGCGCGCGCGAAGTTCAAGGCGCTTTCAGATCATGCGCGCGAAGTAGATCAGCAGTACCAGCAGCAGACCCAGACGCATGCACAGGTGCAGCAGAAGCTCGACGGCTTCGAGAACATCCTGCGCGACGCCGGCGCGACCGCCGAGACCATGAATGCGCACCTGCAATACATCAAGGCGTGCTCAAGCGGAGATCTCGAAGGCGCGCTGGCCTTCATCGACGCCGAACGGCAAGCCATTGCGCGCGCCCTCGGGCGCCCGGTGGACGGGGTCGATGTGTTGGGGGATTTCCCCGATCTGCGCAGCAAGGTCGACGGCCTGTCGCTGAGCGAAGAGGACGCAAACGAGATCGCGCGCATGCGCCGGCAAGCCGGTCGCAACGAGCATGACCAGCAGCAGCGAGCTGCCCAGCAGCAGCAGCAGCAGCATTACGCGGCGCACGAGGCGCGGGTGACCGACGCGCGTAGCGCGGTCAGTCAGTGGGTGGAGGAGCAGTCAAAATCTCTGGATTGGGCGGTGCTTGAACCCGCGATCGTTTCCTACATCACCAACGCACAGCAAACACTGAGGGAACTGGACCCATCAGGGTGGTTGCCAGCAATCAAGGCGCACTATGCTTCGCTCGCGTCGATGGCGTCACGCCCGCAAGGGGTGCCGCGATCCAGTGAGCCGCGACCGCTTCGGCCGCAAGGCGCGGGAGGCGTTCCGAACACGCTGCCCGCCACGGCGGAAGAGGCGGTCATGTTGCGGCTCAAAATGCGCAAATAGGTAGATCAGCGGTTCGCCACCGCCGAAGGCCACCCAGCGACAACGTGGCCGGCTCCGTGATGTAGCAATCACGGATCCGTCAGGCAGAAACAGCCTCGCCAACTGAAGCGATTTAACACCGTTTCAATTGACGAGGATCTTCCGATGCCATTTACCGATCAGGAAATTCAGGAGGCCGGCGTCGCCGTCCTCGACCACTACCTGCGCAACAAGCCGATCGATCAGATCGACACCGAACGGGTGCTGCTCAAGTGCCTGATGCCGTCAAAGAAAGAAGTGCCGGCGGCCAAACAGTTCATCACTGAGCAGCTGCGCGACAAATACCAGTCTAACTTCCAGTGGTTCAACGGCTCGCAGGTAGTCACCTACAACCGCCGCCAGACCGTCCAGCAAACTAACTTCCCGTGGCGATCGGCGCACGACGGCGTCAGCATCGATGAGGATCGGTTGGTTCAGCACGGGATCACAGTCACCGACGGCGGCCCAGGCGGCATGGCGTCAGGCGCGGAAGTGACCGTCCTTACCAGCCTGCTCGAAGAACAGATGGAAGTTTTGCGGCTGGGCTTCGAGGAGCGCTTCAGCAAATTCCTGCACCTCGACGGCACGTCCTCGACGGACGCGATCGCGGGCCTCGATCTGCTCGTGGCGACCGCGCCAACTTCCGGCACCGTGGGCGGCATCTCTCGCGTTAGCAACGTGTGGTGGCGCAATCAGGCCGCGACCGGCGCGACAGTCACGACTACCACCGGCACCATTCTGAACGTGATGGAGACGATTTATCGCGCATGCGTGCGCAATGGCGGGCGCCCGAACAAAATCATCATGGGCTCCGACTTTTACGACGGGTTCCGCAACTTCATGCTGAACACCTATGGCCGCATGGACTACGGGCAGGCCGGCTTCAAGCGCGTTGCAGGCGGAACGGAGATGGTGACTTTCCACGGCATCGAGTGCGAATGGGCGCCCGAATTCTCCGAACTCGATGCTGAGTTCGGCGGATCTCCCACGTGGGAGAAACGCTGCTACATGCTCAGCGTAGGGGGCAACCTCAAGCTGCGCCCAATGAAGGGCCACGACATGATCACCCGCAAGCCGCCGCGCCCGTACGACCGATACGAATACTACTGGGCCATCACCTGGCGCGGTGCCGTCACGATCAACCGATCGAGCGCTCACGCAATGGTCTCGATTGCCTGAGCGACGTTTACGGCGGGGCTTCGGCCCCGCCTTCCCCCACATTGAGGAGGACTGCATGAACGAGCCTAGAGGCGGCCAAACGCCGACCGAGATCACTACGAAAAGCGCGCCACCAAAGCGAACGCGCCCACTGTCGCGCGACGAGCTCAGGGGCCTGCACATTCTGCCCACGCGCGTGCTCGTGCACGTGATGCGCGGCATTGCCGAGACGGCTGCAAAGATCGTGTATGAGCACGAGGTAGACGTGTTGCGCGAAGTGCACGGCGACGCCAACGTATCAGTCGTTGCTGATCCGCTTGAACACAACATCCTGATCGCAGATCTTCAGACGCTCGACGCGGCGCGGAGTGAGGCGCGCAGGCTGGCGAAGCAGGGTCAGCAAGTCAACGTACTGTACACGCACGCGCTGCACCCAATGCGCTTCGACGCTGAGGACGAGACGAACGGCAAAGGCGCCGGCCAGTGGCGGCCGGATCCGGTATATCTCGGCGATGAGATGAATCGCCTGCGCGCGATCTACGGGATGCACCACGAGAAGGCCGAGTCGTTCGCCGACGTGGTCTACCCGCACGAAGCGAACCTGTTGGAGGCGGCAGGCGGTCGCTTCGTGGCGGCGGAACAGTCGGCAAATGCCGCTTAACAGAACCCTGGGGGAGCTCCGGGGCGAGCTTACCGCTCGTCTCGGATTCGGCAGCGCGGGCGTGAATAACGGCCAGCTGATTCCGATTGTGAACAACTTCCTGTTCAGCTCGCAGACGCAGATGTACTGGGGGTTCGATTGGCGCGCACTGCGCGCGTGGGTCATCAAGACGGTGGGCGCGAATCAGGTCAACGTGGATTTCCCAGTCGAGATCAACGCTGATCGCGTCGACTGGATCTCCATGAAATACAGCAACGCGTGGCTGCCGCCGATGGAGCGCGGGATCAGCGCAGAGATGTACACCAGCCAGGATCGCGCCAGCGTCCCGACGCATTGGGACATGAACAGCGCCAGCGGATCTCAGCAGATCGAGTTCTGGCCGATGACCGACACGACCTACCAGTATCGCGTGTTCGGCATGGCGCCGCTGACGCGCTTCACGCAGGACGGGGACCGCAGCACCATCGACGGCGATCTAGTCGTGCTCCACGCACTAGGCGCCGCCAAACTGCATTACAAGCACCCTGACGCCGAGTATTACATTCGGCAGCTAATGGATCTGATGGACGCCCAGAAAAGCAACAATTGGGCGAAACGTGTGTTTCGCAAGGGCGACGACGCGGGCAGCTGGCTGCCTAAGCCGCTTCTCGTCGGCCGCGACATTTGAAGGAGATTGCCGTGACTCGCAAACTTTACCTGCCCCTGATTCTTGCCCTGCTCGCGCCGCCCTCGTGGGCGATCGACATAGGCCGCATGCCGGACGGCAACGCATACAACGCAGCGCTCGGCGCGCTGGAAGTGGCGAACGGTGGCACACCTTACTACGGGGCCAACGTCGCGGCCGGCAGCGTGCAAGTGACGAGCGGGCCGTCTCGGCTAGTGCGCACAATGTGGAACGGCAGCACCACGGCGGTGGTGTCGTTTTTCGATGATAGCGACGGAACGTGCAACACGCTCCCGAGGACGCCGCCCTTCACCGTGCCAAGCCTTACGGTGGTCACTGTTATCGAGCTCGGCATGGATTTCGCTAACGGCATCTGCATGTTGGTGGCGACAGCTTCGGACGCGGAGATCGCGGTGGTGTCGGCCCCGTGAAAACGCCTACCAGGCTATTGGCTTTCGCTGTCGCGATACTGCTCGCGCCCGCTTTCGCTGTCGCGGCAACGTGGTATGTCGACTGCTCGGCGGCAACGGACGGGAACGGCACGGCGTGCAGTACGCCCATGAACACGACCACGTCGCTCAACTGGACCACTATCGGCGCCGGCGATGATGATATCTACCTGCGCGCAGTGGTCTGCGACGCGACGAAACTGCACGCGTCAGGCTTTCCCACGGGAGTAAACGTTGCCGGGATCCAGGCCGATCCGATCGTGGTTCGGTCCTACACCGATCCCGCCACCTGCGCGCCGATCGAGCAGCCAACCCCGGATCAAATGGTTCACTTCAGAAGCGACGGCACCGTCAGGACCGATCTGGTGGCGCTGTTCGGAACGGTCGCTTGGTGGGACATCAAGGGCATTCGCTGCTCGGGCTCATCCAACGCGCTGGGACGCGGCTGCATCACCGTGGGGAGCAACGGCGCCTCCCTGCCGTCGAACATCAAGATCAGTTACTCAATGGTCGAGATGGGCGACAACAGGCAGACCAACCCGACCGGCATCATGGTAACCGGCAACGGCAGTGGGGGTTATTCGCCGCTGAGCATCACGCTCGACAACATCACGATCCGCGACATGGGCGGCGGCTCGGCAACAGGCTTGTTTCTGAGCAACGCCGACGGCGTGACGCTGACCAATTCAACTATTACCGGCATCGCCGCGGCGGGCGCCGGGGTGGCGTCCGGGATACTGATACAGACTTCAACACAGGCGCACAGGGTCTCGGGCGGGCACAACATTACCGGCAACACGATCACCAACAACATGAACGGCATTCGGTATGCGCCGTTCGGGGCGGACGCCGGCGACTTTTCTAACCTGCAGTTAGTGAATATCACTAACAACATCTTGAGCGACAACCAGTCACCGATCTCGATGATATCCCCGCTGCGACTGAGCCGCATCGCCAACAACATCATTGACCGCGCCGGGCAAGATTTACCCGTCAGCGCCCTATCGAACGGCGCAATCTACATGCTCGCCGACTCGGCCTCGGTGCTTGGGTCTTCAGACCTGGGCGGCACCGTGCTCGAAGGCAATCTCATGCGCAACAGTGCACGCTTCGCGCTTTGGCTGGCGGGCGTTTCTAACGTAGTGGCGCGCGGGAATGTGATCGTTGGCTGCGGGCAGCGCAGCAAGCTGAACACATATGGCCGATGCATTGAGATCACCAAGGGCATCGCGTTTGCCAATGTCAACGCATCCCTCACGCTGTCGGCGCTGTCTGGCGCCGGCGTCACGGCCACGGCCGGCGGGGCAACCTTCGTTTCGACTGACCTCGGCAAGTCCATTCTTGGCTACCCTGACAACGCGGGCATGTGCAAGGTGGTGGGGTTCACCTCATCGACTGTTGTCACGTGCAACGTGTTGGTCCCGTTCCTGAGCTTAACGGCAGTCGCCAACGCGTGGCGCTATGGTGGCGTGGCTCATGATCTGACCATAGACCGCAATTTCGTCTCGGGCGCCTCCGGATCTCAATACGCGACGGCGCCAGGCACCGAAGGGGTGGGCATCGGGCTCGATGACGGAACCGCCAGAACGCTTGTGCGCGGAAACACGATCTACGGCAACGAGTGGCAAGGCATTCAGGTCAATGCCGGCCCTGGCAACGTGATCAGCGGCAACACGATCTGGGGCAACGGCACGGCGCCGCTGGAGGGCGCTGGCTCGCTGACGCCCGACAGCATTCGGCGCGCCGGCATCCTGACAAACGTGGGCGTGACGATCAGCAACAACACAATTGACTGCAGCGGGCGCGCGGTCTATGGCATCGCGTCCGAAAACACGACGACGTCACCCGCGACGGCGGCCAACGGCGGGGTCGTCACGGTCACCGGCAACGTGATCGAGAATTGCGGCCTGACCGCCCTGTTGCTGAACGAGAACGACATCGCGAGCGGGAACCTGTTCTGGAAAAACGGCAGGGATTACGCGTGGATGAGTCAGCTTTCTTTCTCAAGCTCGCCGGCGCCCGCCAACCTAACCACGCAGGCGCTAGACGTCGCGTCCGTCACCGGCATCGATCCGCAACTAGACAGTCTCGGACAGCCCACGTCCACCAGCTCGCCTGTGTGCGGCGTTGGCGCGCCCGCGTTCGGCCTCGACGCCAACGGCCGGCGCTTCGCCGGGCGCAAAGTGATAGGCGGCTTCGTGTGCCCGACCTTTTCGACCCAGTGACGCAATGGCAGATCAGAAACGCACAGATCTCCGATCCGCGATCGGGCGCAGAGAGACCGATTTTGAGCTGCCGGCGCTGCGGTTGCAGTACGCCGACCTGATGAAACTGGTTACAGAGATGCGGCTGCGCCTGCACCGGGCGGAGCTGAAAATAGACGAGCTGGATCTGATATTGGAGAAACTGTTGTGAGCGAAACGAAGTCTGGCGGGCTGATGGCGGCGTTCAAGGAACCACGCGTGCAGGCGATTGCGGCAGCGGCCTATCCGCTCATCGCGCTGGGCGTCGGCTGGGCCACCGTGACGACCACTCTCAATTCTCACGCGCAGGATATTCGCGATCTCAAACAATCAGGCGTGTCGCTGTACACGCTGGCCGCCAACGTGAGCGCGATCAAGGAAGGGCTGTCGGATCTGAAGCTGCTGACCAAAGACAACTACGAAGAGCTGCATGCGCTGGTGACAGATATTCAGCGCCAGATCTACGCGCAGCGATCGAGCCCGACCGCGATGCCGGCGTCCGTGACATCCTCCTATGAGCAGGGGAAGGCGGGTAACTGATGACGCAGATCGTCTTCGACAAGTTCAGCAGCGGGCTCGATCGGCGGAAGTCACGCGACACCGCCGGCGCTGACGCGCTTTACCAGCTGAAAAATGCGCAGGTGACTGCCGGGCACGAACTGTCTAAGCGCTCGTGCGCGGCCCTACAGGACACGCTTGAAGCGGGGACTGTCGCGCTGCGCTCGGGGCTCGGGAAGCTGAACGTGTTCACCTCGTCGTTTGCTGTCGCGGTAGGCAATCCGGCCTATCGGGTATGTTTCGTGCCGCATCCAACCAGCACCATTCGCACGCTGTCGAAGGTGCACAGCGTGGAGGCGTTCAGGGGTTACCTGTATGCCGCCTGCGAGTATGACGACGGCAGCGTGTTTCATCACTACCTTGACCCCGGCAGCGCCAGCGCGACGCCCAGGTTTGCATCCCCGAAGTGGATCGCGTTGACCGCCTACGCCACGACATCGCCTCACTTCGTTACTCCCATCACGCCGAACGGCTGGCGCTACCAGTGCACAACTGGCGGCACGAGCGCAGCCGGCGAGCCGACGTGGCCGACGACGCTGGACGCTACCGTCGTTGATGGAACAGTGACGTGGACATGCCGATCGTTTCGCGTGGTAGACGCCAACTGTCCGAACACGAAAAGCATCGCCAAGGGCGGGCTCGGCAAGATATTCGCCATTGCCGGCGAAGTCGTGCGCTTCTGCGCGGGCGCCGCCGGACGCGACTGGACGACCGCGTCTGACGCCGGGTTCCTGGCCACCGGCACTCACCAGGACGACAGCAGCGACGCGCTGGCGGTGGGCCTGTTCAAGTCGATTCTGGCGGTCTACTTCGCCGATGCAATCCAGCTTTGGACGCTCGATCCAGATCCAGCAAAGATCGTGCTTCGCGACATCATCTCCAACACCGGCACGCGCTTCCCGCGATCGCCCGGGCAGGTATCACAGGACACGCTGTATCTGAGCGACAACGGGTTCCGCTCGCTTCAGCTGTCGGAGAACTTCGATCAGCTGCAGGACAACGACCTGGGCGCCCCGGTCGACTCGCTCGTGAAGCCGCTGATCATCGACGGGCTGGCTCCTTATAGCGAATGGTATCCCCAGGCCGGTCAGTTCTGGTGTGTGCTCGGCGAAACCGTGTGGGCGTTCACCTATTCGCGCACATCGAAGGTCAACGCATGGAGCGAATTACGCTTCCCGTGGGCCGTGGATGATATGACGGTGCTCAACGGGAAGCTGTATGCGCGCCAGGGTAACGACGTGTATCTAGTCGACGAGAACGCCCACCAGGACGGGACAGAGCCGCCCGAGGTCATCATTGAATTTCCCTTCCTTGATTTCAAAGCGCCCGGCGACCTGAAGATCATTCAAGGCATGGATTTTTCCGGTGCCGGCACGTGTGAGATCAGTTTCAAATATCGATCGGTCGACATCGCCGGGAATCTGACCGAAGGCGAAACGGATCCGCTGACCGTCACGGGCAACACAATGCCCGGCGTCATGACGCCGGTAGAACTGTGCGTCGTCGCGCTCGCGCCCCGCATCCGACACAAGGCCAACGAAGCGTTCAGGCTTTCGCGCCTGGCCTTCTACTACGAAACCCTGGGAGCGCTTTAAAATGGCAGCAATCGGCCCCGGTGGCGCGCAATTCGGCGCAGGCGGCGGTGGCGGCGCGCGTTATGACCATACCGCGGTCGGCGCCGGCCTTTGGTCCATCGGCATAGATCCAAGCGACCACGCGACCGCTCAGGCGTGGTACAGCTCGCAGCCGGCCAAGGTTCGCGCGGAGGTCGACGGCTACTGGAAAAACAACAAGCGCTCAGGCAACGCCGCTTATGACGCGGCTATGGCCGTCGATTGGCGGCAACGCGACATCGCCCGCAAAATCAAGCTGCCCCCGAAAATGTTCGGCGCGCTGGACGGCATCTTGAAGCCGGCGCTGACGTTGGCGGCCAGCGCGGTCAATCCGTGGCTGGGAGCCGCGGTCGGCGGCGGGCTGGGCGCAGCCAACGACGGCGGCATCATTGGCGGCCTTACGGGCGCTGCAGCCGGCTACACGGGCGGTGCCGCCATCGCGAAAGGGGGCGGCATCGGCAACATTGCCAAAAACGTAGGCAATTTCGGGAAGCGCTTGGTGACGAACCCGGGCCAAACGATCGGCGGCGCGGCGTCCAAGCTGTTCGGCAGCGCTGCGCCCGCTGCAGGCGCTGCAGGCGCTGCAGGCGCGACAGGCGGCGCTGCAGGCGCTGCAGGCGCTGCAGGCGCGGCAGGCGCGGCAAGCAGCCCGTTCATATCAGCGTTGATTTCGGCGACCCCGCAGCTGGCGGGTGCCGCACTGTCCTACCTCGGCAGCGCCAAGGATCAGGATCCCTACCAGCGGGAATTGAACGCCGCACGCACTGCGCAGGCGCAGCGGCAGCAATCACTTACGAGAAACACCGCGCAGGTGGGCGCGGCGTTCGGCAGCAATGATGACTATTACAAGCGCGTGCGCTCAGGGGTGTTCGACTACCAGAAAAACAGCCTGGACACGGAGCGGGACAAGCAGTCGCGAGAGCTCAAGTTCGAGCTGGCGCGGCGCGGGCATCTGGGCGGCTCGGCTGAAATTGACGCGGTGGGCGACCTGTCCCGCCTCTACAGCGAGGGCCTGCTGAATGCCGGATCCCTGGCCGACGGCACCGTCAACAGCGTACGGAGCAGCGATGAGAGGGCAAAGAATCAGGCGCAGCGCGACGTGCTTTTAGACATCGACGCGAACACCGCCATTCAGGGCGGCGTCAATCAGGCCCAGCTCGCGTCGCAGCAGGCGCTCGACAGCGCGAAGGGGCAGAACCTCGGGGATGTGTTCGGCGGCCTTGGCTACCTCTACCAGCAGGGCCAGGCAAAGAAAGAACGCACTCGCGCCAACGTCGACTACGCCGCTCGAAGGGGCAGCACCGTCGGCCCCGCGTCCAGCAACTCAGGCACAATTCGGCGGGCATAAACCATGAGCGACATTCTCAACGCGCTGCTTGCCGCCGGGCTCACCGGCGCGGGTTACGCCGTCAAGAACAGGGCCGAGAGCAAGGCCGCGAAGGAGCGCTCGGCCATTCTGCGGCAGATGGAAGCGCTTAGCAGCGGCGCCACAAATAAGCAGCTGGCCATCACGCAGCAGCAGGCGCAGACCTACGCGCCGGCGCAGCGTCTTCCGGCACTGGATCAGATCGAGGGCCGCAACGTGCAGCGGCTACAGCAGGATCTCATCGGCCCTGGCACAGCGGTCGACGGCCCGGTCTACGGCGGCAAGGTGAGCGATGCCTACGTTCAAGGCAAAGCGCAGCGCGTGGCAGCAGATCTGGGTTACTCGACGCGGCTCGCGTCGCTCATGGGGCGCGTGCAGGCGCCGGCGGATCTCGCGCTGCAGCAGGGTTACGCGGGCGCTGACGCGGCGACCTCGCGCGCCGGAATTCGCGCCAACCTGCATGGAGATCTGGATGTGGAAAATCTGGCGCTGAGTGCGGCTGAGCCGAACGGCGGGATACTGCAGGCGGGCGACTTCCTGCAGGGCGCCGGACTGGCCGTGGGCACTCCCCGCGGTGACGTCGGTTTCGGCGCCCCCGCCCCCGCGGGGATCG
>Ga0163149_10007375_pt1 | contig 11099 bp, 4 predicted proteins | sample OliLakLV19MP5G1_FD_148604 | JGI IMG/M metagenome (GOLD analysis project Ga0163149, IMG submission 148604) | Freshwater microbial mat bacterial communities from Lake Vanda, McMurdo Dry Valleys, Antarctica - Oligotrophic Lake LV.19.MP5.G1 | ecosystem: Environmental > Aquatic > Freshwater > Lake >...
CTGTTAGGTAGCACATTCGCTCGCTCAACCCTAACTCTTTACTCCACTAGACGCATGTTGCGGATTCTGGAGGAGGCATGGAGGAGAACCCTTTTTGGTTTTTTCCCCACTGTCAGTTAGCACATTTGCTCCATGTTTTTCCCCCTGCTGTTAGTTAGCACATTTGCTCTACAAACGTAACCCTGCTGTTGTGGTTTTCACCTGGTGCCACACTTGCTCCAATTTTGTCCGCTTCTGAACTTGCCATCAACTCTGACCCTGCTGCAGTGTTTTTTACCTGGTGCCACACTTGCTCCTGTTTCGTCGGCTTCCAACCTTGTGATCATTGTTGTGCTAGCCATTGGATGTTTGGATTGGGTTTGTTGACGACCGAACGACATGCACAAAATTGGTTCCTTGAGTGCGGTCGTCTGCTGCTTTCCCATTGACATGGCATTTGACAACTGTGATTTTTAGCTAAAAATGTCAATGCTTCTGTTGATGTTTCTTGTGGAGTGCAAAGCCAGATTCTAGCGGAGCTACAGTGTCCAGCTCCGCTGCCTTTTCAATCGCGATTTTCAGTCGAGGATTGGATCCCGCATGGTCCAAATCAACCAATCATGGTCTGACGTGGGTTGGCGTGAGACAGAAAAGGTGCGACTACTGGCTGATATGATGCTGTTGTTGCGAAACCTATGAACCTACAGTTGAGTACTTTGCAGTACATGAATAGCCGCGATATCTTTCCTTTTTTTCATTACAACCATGCACATATGCATAATTCACACACAAAATAGTCTTTAGCCAGATTGATGCAAATCAACACAACTTGGTTGATTTGATTTGATTTGGTGCTTTGATTTGGTTTGCTTTTTGATTTGATTTTGATTCTTTCCAAAACATCCATCGACCATGATGATGTCACGCGCTACCACCGTGCGTGGGTTCCCGTTTCTGTTGCTCGGGTTGTTCCTTTTTTTATCCGGTCCTACCGGTAGTGGTCACGGGACACGTGTCCAAGCTCTGGAAACCTTCCAAGAAGGACGATTCCGCCAGGCGTGTGACAAGGCCATGGAATCCGTTCGGACCATTTTGGATACGACGCGCAATCCCCGCATCGCAGGCGAAGAGGAAGATGATCACCATTCCTACGACGATAAGTTTGCCTTGGCGGAAGTCTTGACAAATACATTCGTGGCAGCTCAAATGAATGTGCTTGAGCAGCTTGGAATTCGAAATAACAACAATGACGACAACAACAAGGATGACGACAACCAACAAATCTTTACGACCATTTGGGAAATGGTGCACGAAAACAAACGTTCTGTGACTCTACGTTTGGAGTCTGAAGATTCTTGCTCCTTTATAAAAGAAGAAGACGTTGAAAATATCAGCAGCCATACTATTGAAGAGACCGAGAGCAGTTCGAGTAGCAAGACAACAAAGAAAACGAAGAAAGTAGTTACGAAAACTCGTCAATTTTACTGGAAGGTGGGATTGAAAGTGAAATTGAGCATTTTCTTTGGCAATGAACCTGAGAATGGAATCGATCTAGAGAGCCACGATTCCTTCAAAACTATCATGACACCAGCCGGTGCTGCGACTAACAAGGAGAAACGACCGCAACCACCATTCCCAGAAAAGACAACTCATGAGCCCATTGACATCAATTTGACGTGGTTGTTTCAGCAGGTATCAAAAGACGATGTCGCGAACTTTTCCATTGACCGTTTTTCTGAGAAAGCGAAGAAAACGTGTAAAACGCCACGTCAAAACGGAGATATCAACGACGCTGTCTTATTTTTAGGCCGGGTAGCTGATTGGTCGGATCGAATCACTGGCTTCTTGTTAGACCGAGTCAAAAGACTCGAGGTGCCGTCGATTGATGGGCAAAAGGCATATGATTTACGCCTTGAGAACTACGGCAAAATTGCAAAATCACTGTTCCACCCCACTGTTCCCTTGTTTCAAAATTCTACGGTACTCTCAGAAATGGATGTGGCCGCCTTTCTCGACGAGCATGCACGGAGGCTTGGTGCAGCGACGCAGTCATTGCGGGAGGAGTTCAAGGAGCAAAATGAAAACGAAACGTTGCTATCATCAATGGTCGGAACGCTTCTAGTTGTCAGCAATCATCAGAGGCAGCTTGCTGTCCAATATCTGGACAGCGTCAACTATATCGAAGACATGCTTCGAAAGCAACTTCTTCAAGCCATTGGTAAAGAAGTATCAGCTGCTGATTTCCGAGAGTTTCTTGGGTTTCACTACCAAAAGTTCTTTGATGTCGCCTACAGGCCTACGATTTTCTCGTATGCAGTTCGAAGACCTGATCACTACCCCGAAGGAATGATTTCAATTGAAACTCCAGACGCAGGAGGTAAAAACGAACCTGCCGAAACGTGGGCGAGGAAGATTTCGGCTGGCAATGAAACTGGTCAGTCTTTCTTCGTGCCAATCAACGCTGCGACCTCGGTAGAGATTACGGGTGATAAGTTTCTCCATGGATGGATGCAACATAAATTCGGCCAGGATTTCGGTAGCGAACAACAACAGCATTTGGCAGCGAGAGCCAATCAGTTCTCGAACTTTCTTCTTGTGGTGGGAACTGTGGCCGGTCCTGCAAAGTTTAAGCCCAAGGCTGCCATCATCTTGCAAAATAAGGACGAGGTGATCATCCCGCTGCTCACAGAGATCTTGCCGAGTGCGAAACAGTTCAGGGATGCGATTGCATCGCTGTCGCCTGAACAACAAGAGTTTGCCAAAGCTTTCCGGGCTATGCAGTTGGAATCTTCTGTGTTTGGCGTCTGTGTCATTCAGCTAAAACCGCAACTCGAGAGGCTCTTGGGGCTACCAATAGATTCCTTGACCAAAGAGATTCAGTTGACTCAAGACTTGATGTCTCTTTTCATAGACTACCAGATACCATCTGATCTCCTTAGTGCCAAGGATGAGGTGTCTGACAAAAACGCAACAGATAAAGTCCTCGATGTAAAAAGCAATGTCAAAGCCGTTTTTGATGTGATCAATGCCGCGAAGGAGGCTCAACTGAAGGAAGAAAAACAAAGGTTCGAAATGTATGAAAGCCAAGCGAGGACGGCTATGCCGACTCCTGGGCCAACTTCTGGGCCAACTGCTGGTGCTGGTGCTGCGGCCGCGTCCGCATCTGGTTATTCTATGAGATCTTTTTCCAGGTCCGCGTCTGGTTCTTCTATGAGAGCCCCACCCAAGGCCGCTTCGGCAGAAACTATGAGAGCCCCACCCAATGCCGCTTCGGCAGAAAATGTGAAGGAACGCCTTGGCTCCAACACCAGAGGGCGTCAAGGAGATGACACTAAAACTGGCTCGCTGGAAGAAGACTTCACCGTAATTCCAAAGGCACTCGATTCCATATTTGAAAAGTATGACCAGGATGGTTCAGTGCGATCCACCGTCTTAAAAGCGGGCAACCTTTGGATCCGGCATCGACAGGCGAACCTCCTCACCCCCAGTCAAATGGGACACATTACCGAGAGGGACATCGAAATGGAACAGAAAAAGGCGTTTGGCTTACTGGATGCACTGTCCCGAAGCGGAACTCTTCCTATAGACGCATCCGAGATCCACGTGATAGTAGCAGTCTCCCACTGCTTCGAGAACGATATTATCACGACAGTTATCGAAGAGAATGTGAACCCCATCGAAAAAATCGAACGATCGGCGCTGCTATTGTCGTCGGTTATCTATGGAGTGCCTATGGAGGAGCTGGTGAGCGATGAAACGACTCTGAATAAGTTGGTGAAGGCCTTTCCTGATCTGTTTAACAACTTTACAGCCGGGGATGGCTTCACCGCCGGGGACGGCCAAGGCGAACAGGAGAAAAAGTAAAGGCTCATTTGGCGCAAACTGGAAATAGTTCTCTCTTTTTCGGCAATCCATAATATTTTATTTAGAATCATATCAATGAACTATTGCGAAATATTTAATTTAGTGTTTATAATTGGGACGTATAGGCTAGCGTGTTTCCGTTGCAACCGACGCGTCGTATGGAGGCTGTGGAACCTGTGTGCCCACCTTGGTACAGTGGTATGGAAATAGCCACAAGTCAAGAAAATTGGGCGAGGAAGCTGACAATCTTATGCAGCTTTGTTTTCTTTCGCTTCGACAGGAGTCGCTTCTATTTCTATCGCCCCATCGTCCTGGTCGCTACTGTTTTGGATCGTTTCGATCTGAACGAACTCTGGGTTGATTGGCGGTGGGGTATCAGAAGCTTGCTCTGGAGTAGATTCCTTTTCAGGAGGCGCAGCTGGCTGGCCAGTTGCAGCCGGCAATGTTGGTGGGTTTTCTTCATCGTTTCTAGCAAGTGCGGGAGATGCTGTCTGCCCCGATGGAGTGGCGGGAGCAGGTGCCTCGTTTTCGTTCTCATCCTTGTCAAAGAACTTCTTTTTGACTGCATAGCCAGCAGCAGCCAGCAAGAGAATCAGCGTGACAATCGCGATCTGCCGTATGAAGATGGCAAGAAGCACACCCGAAACAACAATACATATCTCCGTTATAGTAATACAAGGCTGGCAACACCCAGCACAGCTCGCCAACCCGATCATCCTTATAAGCATCTTGAAAAAATGAATAGCCAATGCCAGCACAATCCCAACAATCACCAGCACAACCTTGAAAAACATCAGAAGTGAGTCGGAAGTACTTCCCAAATGTCGTCTATCCCCCGAAACTGATTCCGCCGCCAAATCAAGTACACCCATTGTCCCCAGGGAACTGAAAATGGAGAGGACAGGCACCACAAAGACTTCGACGGAATCTATGATTTCGTCCACCACGGGAACGCACTTGCCAATGAATTCCAGCAGCGTCAGGATTGCCAACACAATGATCGAAATCCAACTTGACAGCAACGCTTCAATCCATCCATCCATATTTAACAGGGTAGGATCCGAGCGTTCAATGCAACCCAATAATAGCAATGTTAAGAAGGGACTGATGCCAGTGTTCCCCGAGACGGTCAGAGACAGCGCCGTCGAAGTCAACCAATCAAACACACCCATGATGGAATACTAACGATCGATAAAGGGATGATCGATATATAACTGATTGGGTTGTCTTTCGACTGTTGTGCGATCTTGATATGCTTGCACGAGATTGAGATTCTATGGCTGGGCAAGAGTTATAATTATAGTGCTTGCATATCAGGAAACCTGAAGCTCGTTCAAATTCTCTGCCTTGTGCTGAATGCAGATGGAATATTCAGCAACATTAAAACCAGTCGACCTAGCTATAGTTGCTAATAGTAATAGACTATACAAGCGCAGCACTATCAGGTTGAGTATGAACACTTCTGTCAGTAATAATTGAAACAGAATCTCATCATGCTTCTGATTTTTGCCAGCACCTCGGGGTAACTAAAACGTTGGCTGTTAATTTTAAAGAGTAAAATCCATATTTACCCGGACGATGCAGGAACGATGCAGGATACGCGATGGCTGGGTCTTGTTTTGTTTGCCACGAATGAAAATTGAGTGAATCGCGGGCCATTTTTCTGGGGCGCTGGCATGCTCTCCTACTAGCTAGGCCTTGGCAGCAACGTCTCCACAGCCAGAAAATGAAGTCAGCCCTCATTCCTGATTCTGACTTGGTCCAACAAGCCTGAGAACACATGCATCCACAAAATTGCATGCCCAAGTGTGTTCATAGCAAACTGCATCCACATTTGAACAACGATGAATGTCAAACAAGTGCGCGGCAGAAACTTTTCGAATGTTCAGCTTCCGCAAGCAGAGAAAACAACAGTCAGCCTAATGTCCATGTCAATCCAAATGCTGAAAATGATGTGACTGCTGGTAGCAATTGAAGCCCCAAAGAGAGTTTTGTCAGCAACCCAAACTGGATTGCACAGAAGCATGAATCATCTGTTTGTCAGCCATCAAGATGAGATTGTTAGCCATCTGTTTGTTTTAGCCCATTTGCTTGCTTTCAGAATGGCATGTCCATCATCTGCCAAGTGCAATGACAGTCATTCCCATGACAGACAGAGTCATTTGACCTGTTGACATGGTTCATGATGAAAGATTAAAGGAAATGAAGGAAGCATGAAAAACAAAAGTTGTTTCCATTTTTGCAGACTAAATCTGTCAGCACAAGGATGCAACCACCACAGTTGTGACCATTTGTGTGACAACACAATTAAGTTTGTCCACCAACCTGTGCTGAAGATCTTGCTGCGGAAGAAATGGAAAAATTGTTTGTCACAAGCGCCCTGAGACTCTGTGATCTCAGATCAGTGATGTCCGAGCCAAGACACATGTGTTGAAAGAGCTAGAACAAAGACATAAGCTTCTCATCTTTGCATATAGCAAAAAGACTTTGATAAGCATCAGCTCAGGTTTGGCTGTTCTTCACTCCTCAGTTTCTTGTTGGTTGCCTTGCCTAGCTAGCTTGGCGGGCATGGAAGATTCTCGTGACTTGTGTTGCCAATCCGTGACTTGCAAGTACCACCCGGGCAACAGATACGACAAACTTGGCGCGAATTTTTTGGATGCGGCGCCGTCGGCACGCTTTTTTATCGCATTGCTTCTTCGCGCTAACTCCACTGACTCAACTGGATGGAGCGAGGGTCCACCATCAGCACCATCACAATAATCATTGATTCATCCAATCCTACAACAACAAAGATCCTTCTTTGAACAACAACTTATAATCCACATCATGATGAATGCAAAGAATCCTCCATTGGTGGATCTAACGCGAAACCAGCCACAACCACCCAACACAGCAGCGACAACACCAGCAGTACCACCAGCTGTAAGTCCAACCACTTCAGCCACACCGACCACACCGGCCGTGGAAGATGATCGTGACAATGACGGTGAAAGTCTATCGACGTTTTCAGTCTATCAACCGTCGGCATTGCCTCAAAATGCCATTCGTGCCTTCAATAGCAGCAGCACTACTGCTACGTCTAGCAGCAGTGGCAACAGCCAAAACGAAGTCATTGATCTAGAAGAAAATGACACTACAACGCCCCCAAACGAAAAACTCCACATTCCAAGTCACACCAGTCTTGCCTGTGAATCCAATCTCTTGTCCAGTGTTCCAGCTCCCTTGATTCGAGAAGCAGAAGTAGTAGTAGTGGCCGCCTCACAGAAGAAGAAAATGGACCACTACCACGAACAAGAATCCACCATTACAGCGTGTGTCTTACCATTGATTACTGGCACTCACCTACACAAGCCTTGTTTGAGTCCCCTTCAAATGGAAGGGGTCTTGTTGGCGATTCAACGTCACCAACGCATTTTTACCAACAGTCAAGAACGAGCTGGATTTTTCTTGGGCGATGGAGCCGGCATTGGCAAAGGACGACAAATTGCCGCCATTTTACGCGATTCCCTCTGTCGAACCTCCGAACACCATACCAAACGACACTTGTGGTTGAGTGTCAGTCGAGAATTGATTCAAGATGCCCGTCGGGATTTGCAAGCAGTGGGAGTCCATTGCGATGTCCAAGATGGCATGACCGTCCTCAATGATCACAATAAAAATGCCTTGGGGAAAAAAGAAAAAGGCATCATGTTTTTGACCTATCCCTTTTTGGTATCCGGGACGCGATTGGAACAAATTGTGACCTGGTGTGCGGGAACCCACTTGTATTCCAAGGCGTCGGCCAAAACGAATCCGGAAATGGCGCAGAAAATAGTGCAACTGGAAGAATCTTTTAGCGGATGTATTATTTTCGATGAAGCCCACAAAGCCAAAAATATTGCCAACAATACCAAAACCGCACAATTGGTCTTGCAATTGCAACGACGTCTCCCCAAGGCACGGGTTGTGTATTGCAGTGCGACCGGTGTCAGTGATGTCGCACACTTGGCCTATGCGGAACGATTGGGACTTTGGGACAATACGACAACGTCGGGCAGTTCTCTCTCGTCGACACATAATTTCAAAGATTTTGCTGCCTTTGAAGGTTCGTTGTCGACGCGGGGACTGGGATCCTTGGAATTGTTGGCACTCGAGCTCAAACAACAAGGATCCTTCATGGCGCGGACTCTGTCGTGGGATGGAGCCGAATTTGAAAATGCTCAGGTGTCCCTTACGAAAGCACAACAACAAGTCTATAATCGATCTGTCCAATGGTGGAATCAATGCAAAACGACACTGGAACTGGCCTTGAAACAACATTTGTCCGATATGAAACAGGGCATGTTGTGGCGGATTTTTTGGTCGGCTCATCAACGATTTTTTAAGGAATTGGCCATTTGTGCCAAGATTGCTTTTCTGGCCAAAGACGCCTTAAAAATGGTACACGTCCATGGACGCTGTGTCGTTATTGGACTTCAATCTACAGGTGAATCGGGGATGCAAAGTCTTTTGGAAAGTGGAACGTCCTTTCAGGACCAGCAGTTTCCACACCTCCTTTCCACGCTCAAGGCGACGCTCATTACCTTTGTAAAGAATCATTTTCCCATCAAACCAGATCCTCCGGAGGTACCCAAATTGCCATCGGAACAGCCTCCTCCACCGACAGCCGGCCAGACCGAACGGGAGAACTATGCTTTCGTGACCGCTCAAATTGCCCGTATTCTCGCCATGCCGGCTCCACAACCTATCGAAGAGCTCGTTCAGATGCGACAAACATTGCTGGATGACATTGAAACCTTGGACTTGCCACCGAATCCATTGGACGATCTCATTGATCGATTGGGAGGCGAAGAGCAAGTTGCCGAAATGACGGGTCGTTCCGGACGCATGCTTCGTGCCTGTGGCAGTAGTGGCCAGAAAAAGGATTATTTCATCTTTAGCAAGCGCGTGACGGCCGGCAGCGGCGCGGCGGCGGCTTGCCAAGATGATTCGGATCGTCTCAATCTCGTGGAACGGCGTGCCTTTCAGGATGGCAAAAAATCCTTTGCCATTATCAGTGATGCCGCTTCGACGGGCATCAGTTTGCATGCCGCTCGCGGGTCTGGAGGAAGTCACAAACGTCGCGTCCATTATACCATCGAATTACCCTGGTCAGCCGACAAGGCAGTGCAGCAGTTGGGACGGAGCCATCGTAGCGGGCAGGAATCGGCCCCCGTCTACAAGCTCGTGGTGACAACTTTGGGCGGCGAGACTCGCTTTGCCGCAGCCGTCAGTAAGCGCATGGCCAGTCTTGGTGCTTTGACCAAGGGAGATCGTCGCGCCGCGACGGGCGGATCCATGTTGGCTGATTTTGATCTCGACAGCAAGTATGGCAAACGTGCCTTGAAGCGCTTTTACCAGGCATTGGAAAATAACGAACGGTTCATGGAAAATCCCAACGGGTACATAACACAATCGTCTACCTTTCCTTCGCGAAACACAAAGGAACTGCTCAACCAGTTTGTTCAAGATCTGAAAGACGACAAGGATCCTTTGGTTGCAACGTTGCCGGAGAGTGAAATGGTTCGCTTTTGTGTGTTGCTTTCGGTGGCCACAGCCGAACTAGAACTGGTTGGGATTGAGGCTGACAACCGCAAAAAAGCCGACGTCCGGGTCTTTCTCAACCGCCTCGCAGGGTTGCCCGTCACCAGACAATCCTTTACCTTTTCCCTCTTCATGTCCACTTTGGACGATGTGATTAAGGATGCAAAAGCTACTGGTGAATTTGAAGGCACCGCCGAGGATATCAATGCCGAAGAAATCAAAATTACCCAAGAGTTGGACTTGGCCATCGACCCGGCGTCAGGGGCACAAACAAAGCTCACAACCTTAGCGCTAGACCGAGGAATCTCCTTCCAGGCTGTTTGCAAAATGGCTATGGAAGATGCTCCAAAAAAGAAGGCATCGTCAGCTGAGGATACGGCAAAGCCAAAAGAGGACGAGTCGGTCGACGGAGACAGCGACGATGAACTCATTGTCGGCGATGAGGAAGATGAATGGATGTCCAAAAGCGGTAGTAAAAAAGACTACATTGCGCCTCAGGGATTTTATGTTTCACGCAACAAGATAGCTGGTCGTCACTTATACCTCTACGCCAAGCACAAATTTGACAGGGCTTCCTTTGAAACGAGTACCGCAGCTGCCGAGTTCGATCCCATGGGATGGATGTGCATTGCTCGCCCCAACACTGGAACCGGAAGCGAAATGAGCACGCAAGATCTCAAGCGCAAGTACCATCTCCTGTTCAGTTGCGAGCTTTTGGGGGAACTAATGGCTTTGTCGAACGACGGGAAGACTCAAAAAGTAAAATCTACTCCTGTAGCGATTGTCGAGGAACAATGCAAGGAGGTTGCGGATCGTTGGAAGGAAGCCTACAAGGAGTCCAATCACTATAAACATCACAACGGTCTTGCTCCTCGACGTATCGAGGTCGCCTTGGTGACGGGCCCTGTGTTGCATGTGCTACCGGCATTGGAAAACGCCGTCCGACTGCGGTCCGAAAGAGATAAGGCTTTGAAAATCATGCGCGCTCAGGTCAACGATCGTCGCATTGTGGGAGTTCGTTTTCCTACCGACGAGGATGCCATTCAGAAACTCCAAGCCCAGCTCGCGGTTTTGGTGAATGCCCGCACTCAATCTGGAAATGCATTTATCGACGAAGCATTGGCTCCAGTCTGTGTCAAGAGCCAAGAATGGGCCACGACCGAACGAAAGACCATGAAAAGCTTTTTTGCTGTCCAAAACAAGAGCAGCACTAGAACTCCTTCTTCTACTACTACTGCCCAGCAGGGGAAAGGCAAGACTGCTACCACAGGACCTTTCAGTACAGTATCCAATACGAGTACCAAACGCAGTGCAACCACGACGTCGGCCAAATCTAGCAGCAGTAAAAAGACCAAGAGCATTGCAAGTTTCTTTGCTCCCGTCAAGAAATGCTAAATAAGCGACAATGCCTGATGAACGTCAACATGATTCATATACTAATTGTACTGCTTATTACAGTCGCGATTGCTATACAAGAAATAAATCTAAGGTAATCCAAAAAAAGTTTCATAAACGTACTGCAGTTCTGATCTAGCTAGATGGAGCCAGTTAAAAGCTATCGATCTCAAGGGTGGCTGCAAGGTCGCGCTAACGCATCGCAAACAAAGATGCTCGTCCATCCACTTTAATTTTAACAGCGTAGGGGCAAGCTTTAAAAAAACAGGATGTGAAAGAGAACAACCATTGATTTA
>Ga0163149_10007380_pt1 | contig 11094 bp, 5 predicted proteins | sample OliLakLV19MP5G1_FD_148604 | JGI IMG/M metagenome (GOLD analysis project Ga0163149, IMG submission 148604) | Freshwater microbial mat bacterial communities from Lake Vanda, McMurdo Dry Valleys, Antarctica - Oligotrophic Lake LV.19.MP5.G1 | ecosystem: Environmental > Aquatic > Freshwater > Lake >...
GCATTGGCATCGTTAGCACCAGCCAAATTCCAGCCGTCAGCACGGGTAAGATTGGCCAAGTGGATGTGTTAGACGCCGCTCACAATCGGGTCACAGTTAATGCCATGCTGCCCGAATGGGCCAGGACTTTACCGCAGCGGGGAGAAAAAGTGCTAGTAATTGAGCGATCGGGTTCGGGCTATCTGGTGCTCGTTAAAGATAGCCCCGATCAAACAGCTTGGTTCAATCAGGCCAATCGACTCAACGATTCTCGTTAAACGCTCAAAATCCGAAACTCAAAATTCACGCAAAGGTTAGAAACTCCATGCTGTTTTGGCTCACCTTGATTCAAGCCCTGCCCACTGTTTCGACACCCGAAGTCTCCCAACTTGAACTGAGCGAGGCTCAAACTTCAGATGAGTTTGCGATCGCCCAAACCGTCCCGGCACTGCCGCTCACACCCACCGTCGGCCAGCTAGGCGGAATTTTATTTTTCCCTGGGTTGATTGCCGGATTGGTCATCATGCTACTGCTGGCGCTCTGGGCCTACACTCGCGTTTATAAAATCACGCCAAATAACGAGGCATTTGTGCGCACGGGCGGCGTTTTTATTAAGCGCAAAACGGTTATTCTCAACGGGGGCTGCGTGGTGCTGCCGGGATTCCACGAACTAACCCGAGTGCCGTTGCGCGAAATTTCGATCGATGTGGAGCGGGCCGGGAAGTTGGCCGTGCGCACCAAGGACTATATGCGCGCCGATATGCGCGCCACTTTTTATGTGTGTATTACTGCTTCCGATGAGGATGTGCTGACGGCAGCCGCCCGTCTGTCGCAGGGCAACAAAATTACCCCCGAGGACATTAAGAATGCCCTAGAAAAGCGGGCAGATGATGCGATTCGAGCGGCGGCAAAAACCAAAAATTTGGCCGAGATTGATTCCGATAAATTGGGCTTTGCGCAAGAGGTGTTAAACCTGATGCAGCCTGACTTGGCTAAGGTGGGGCTGACGCTGAACAACATTGCGGTATCAGAAATTCAAGAAAGCGATACCTACGACACGAATAACTTTTTTGATGCCCAGGGCGTGCGGCTGCGGACTGAAACGATTCAAAAATCGATTCAGCAAAAGCGTGAGGTGGAGCTGGTAACGCGGGTGGCGATCGAGCAAAAGGAACTGGATGCAGAGAAGCGATCGCTGCAAATTGCCCAAGAAAAAGAAACCGCCCGCCTAGAGCAAAACTTTCAGGTAGAAGCGCTCAAAGCTCAGCGAGAGCGGGAAATAGAAGAAGCCAAGGCAAAAGAATCGGCTTCGATCCAACGCGCCAAGATTTTACAAGAAAAGTCGGTGGAAGAGGAAGAAATTCGTCGTCAGTTGGGTGTCAAGCAGAGCCAGATTAATGCTGATATTGCCTTAGAAGAGGAGCGGAAGAAACTGAAGGTGGCGCAAACCTTGCAGCAGCAAGAGACCGAGTTGGCAGAAATTACTCGCCAGAAAACCGTAGACTCGCAGCGGCTAGAATCGCAAGTGCAGGTGGCCGAGTCGGAACGATTGGCTAAGGTAGCTCAGGAAAATGCGGCGATCGCCATTTCGGCCAAGCGAAAAGAGAGCCTGGAAGCGGAAGCCGAACGGGCGCGAGCCGAGTCTGCCGTGACCACTGCTACCGAGCTAGAAGTGGCTGAACGGCAGCGCCAACTGGCCGTCATTGTGGCCCAGCGCACTGCCGAAGAGCGCCGCATTGCCGACCAAAACGTGGTGGAAATCGATGTATTTCGCCGCCGCCGCCAAGCAGAAATTGCCAAACAGGCCGCAGAGCTAGAAGCCGATGCCCTGCGAACTCTGGCCGATGCCAACCGTGACAAGTCGCTAGCCGAAGCCGAAGGCTTGCAGGCGCTCTATGCAGCTCAAAATCTGATCAGCAACGCCAACCTAACCGCCCAAACTTTTACTACCATTTGGCCACAGCTAGCAGAGCGACTACCCGAAGTGCTGCAAGCGCTGTCGCCGCAACCTGGCGTATTGGGGGATGCCCGGATCTATGCCTTCCCTGGGGCCAACGGCAATGGTGGCGCTCCCGATATCAACAAACTGATGTTCTCGACCAGCGGCCTAGCCTTGATCAACACATTGTTAGAAGATGGCAAGTTGAGCCAACTAATCGGCCAAATTGCCAGCGTCATGCGTGACCCTCAAACACCTACAGTGCCTTACGCTGAAACTCCGACTATACCGCCTGTTCCAATGGATGTAGAAAGCTAGGGCATGGTCGTGAACCCGTCACGCTACCGCAGGATCAAGTCCGTCATTCTCGCATTCGCGGGCATCCATTCTCTAGCTCTACCTCACAGAAAATAAAAAGCCACACGTTGAAGGTGTGGCTTTAGGAGCATGTTTTGTAGGAGGAAATTTAAATCTTTTAGACGCTGCCGCTGTAGCTCGAAGGAGTAAGGCGTTCAGGTCAAGATTTATATCCTAAGTATGGGGTTATAGGGCAAAAAGCTAGGTGATGAATATCCCAACTAGGGGTGATGTTCATCAGTAGTATGAGTGATTGATGTCACAAAAAAGGGCGATCGCCTCATGGTAGAAGCGATCGCCCTCTTTGATTAGCTTGTTTACTAACTCAATAGCTCAAACTGTACGGTTAGGGAGCCAGAGCACTGCCGCGCAGCAGGCTACCAATCGTCTTAGCCGTAATCTTCAACTGCGCCAGCGGATTGGCAGGCACCACCGTTTTGTAGAGGTAGCTGTCAAACGTGAGTCGCTGCACATCGATATCGGCACACATTTCCACGAAGGCTTCGCGGGTGGCGTCGGAGCGATAGAAGACAGTTTGCAATAGATCTAACACTTTGTAGGTGAGACCATATGCCTTGTCCCAGCGCTTCAGGTAGACCTTAAGGTCATTTTCTGTAGGAACGCTCTGTCCTGCATTGGAAAATTCCACAATGGCTTCGGCACACATCCGTCCAGATTTGGCTGCAAAGTAAATGCCTTCGCCCGATGACTTGGTCACATACCCAGCGGCGTCACCGACGAGCGCGACGCGACCCACAACCCGGCGAGGCCGGGGATGTTCAGGGATAGGATGGGCTTCTACCTTGATGATTTCACCGCCTTCTAGTCGATGGGCGGCACGCTGACGAATGCCAGCTTGTAGGTGCTTGATTTTAGCCTTGTTCACCTTCATCGTGCCTGTACCAACGGCAACGTGGTCATGTTTGGGGAAGACCCAGGCATAAAAATCAGGCGATACATCGTCTCCCACGTACATCTCAGCGAGTTCGTGGTAGTAAGCCATTTTGTCTTCGGGGAGGCGAATGCGCTCCTGGAAGGCGATCGCGTAGTTATAATCACCGGCATCAATGGCTTTGGCAACCCGCGAATTGGCTCCATCGGCACCGATAATTAAATCAACCTGAAGGGTGTGAGCGGTTCCTTCCAAGCTCCCGTTGGAGTGATCCGCATAGTGGATCGTGTAAGGAGCCGTGTTGCTAGTGGGAATATCGACTGCGTAAACGGTGCCGTTAATCAGCTTTGCACCCAGCTTGTGAGCGCGCTCGCGCAAGAAGCTATCTAAAACTTCTCGACGGCACATGCCAATGTATTCATCATCTTTGAGCGTGCCGCCGATGTTGACCTCAATGTTTGAGGGCGAGATCATTTTCATCTTGCGAACGCGACGATCAATGATTTCGGGCGGCAAGTCAAACTCTTCTACCATGCACAAGGGAATTGCCCCGCCACAAGGTTTGGCGTTATCTAGCTTGCGCTCAATCAAATAAGTTTCGATACCTGCTTTTGCTAAAGTCTCGGCAGCGGAGGAACCTGCCGGACCGGAACCAACTACAGCAACCCGGAGTGCCAAAGGTCGTCTCCCAATCTCTAAAAAATCAAGATCTACGAGGTGAATCGTATCACAGACTGGGAGGTAGATGGGGGGCGGCTTCTAGAGATGTGATCGAAATGAAATACACCTTAACGTATCGTTACATTTTGGTGAGCTAATTTCAGTGGAATTGTGACATCTAGTTTACGTTTCTGTTACTGATCTGGCAGATATCTATTGATCGAGTTCGATAGTGATCTTTGGCGTTGGTATGGGCGGCGTTGGTATGGGCGGCGTTGGTATGGGCGGCGTTGATATGGGCGGCGTTGATATAGGCGGCGATGATAGTTCCGGTAGCGGGTCTTCTGTCGCCGGAGCCGCTGGAGACCCTGCTCGTGAACTACTAGGAGCGATAGGACTGCTAGGAGTAGTTTTAGAGCCAGAAAACTGCCGTCGGAAGCGATCGAGATAGGTGGCTCCCGAGGGTCTCTGCTGCCTAGGCGCTGCCTTCGGAGCCGCTGAAGCAGCGGGTTCTGGCTCCGTCAAAGCTGATGGAGCTGCATCTTGGGGTACCTCAAGCGATGGCGGAATACCAACTGGGCTTGGTTCAATTGGAGCCATCACGCTAGATTTGGGCGATCGCTCCACCTGCGGCATCAGCGTCGGTTCTGGGGTAGAAATCGGCTCTGGGGTAGAGGTCGGTTCTGGGGTAGAGGTCGGCTCTGGCTGAGCCACAGGCGATCGCTTGACTCTGGGTGTCCGTTTAGCTGACGGTCGAGCGCGCGGGGAAGCTGGGCTGGCGCTGGGCGCTGGGGTAGGAGACGCTTCGGGACTACTAATGGGGGTAGGTGTAATGCTTGGCGTGGGGCTGGCCGCTGGTTCCTGCGGACTCTCGACTGGCGTTGGGCTGGGCTGGGGTGGCTCTGGTACATAGTTTGGATCAACAATGCCCCGAGCCTCAGCCGCCGTTAGTTCACCCCGCACTAGTTTTGAGAGCGTATCGCTGCCGCCGGGTTGGTAATTAATCAGCCGCACCGTGTTGTTAAAGGCATTGGCGATCGCGTCTCCGTCCTCATTCAGCAGTTCTAGCTGCACCCAGTTTTTCCCTGGTTTCAGCCCTCTTAGATAGATCGGCTGCCACTCATCAAAGATAAAACTGGCACCATTCACCGTAGCCCGAATCCGCCAGTCTTGAATGCTGTCGTCAGCCCGCTCTTGAGCAATTAGGTGCAGCGGCACGTTGGTCAGATAGAAATCTAACATGACGGGTTCGGCACCATAGGTTCCCGTAGGACGGCTATAGGTCAACAGCGGCTGGCCGCTCACAGGCTGGTTTTCTGGCGTTTTGGTCAACACATGAAACGTGGTTAGGGCAAAGGCTCCATCGTTTTTGAAGGTTTCATGCCAGGGGCGAGAAGCGATCGCCCGAATGGTGTGGGTGCCCGGCGCTAAATCCTTAAACACCAGCGGCTGCTCTAGGTCATACATGGCCTGATAGGGCTGGTTGTCCAAAATCACATGTAAGTGAGGCCCTAACCCCAAATCTTTGTCCTGATAAATTGGTAAGTCTTTGACCTGGACGCGCACGGAAACTTGCTCGTCTGTTAAAACTTCCCCAGGACGCGGGCTGAGAATTTTAATCTGAGGCTGGTAGGTTTCCAGAAATGGGCGCAGTTCTTGCAGGGCAGCAGGCGGCGACACTTCAGATACATTGCCCACCAGCGGAGCGTTTGCCCCCGATGGACGCACGTTTTTACCAGCAGGGCGATCGCCGCAGGCTACCAGGCTCAAACCTAGCACCATCGCCATTATTCCTGCTAATAGCGGCCTGACCGTATTCCACCGACGCGTTTTCCCTATCACAGCCAGACTCCTGAGCGATCGCCAATGCAGCTAAAACCTGTCCATACGGAACTATATCGGATTAGCGCCCCCCTCTGGCACTGATCAGGAGGCTTCCTATGCATCTTGTTCTGCTCTGCGGATCTTTAACGTCTCCAGGTTTGCAATCTTTTTTGAATGCGTTCCCTTCAAGGCGGGCAAAATGATCGGCTCGTGGATGCTCAATCCCTTTTTGATAGTTACCTAGGGATCTTTACGATGAGATCTTTGTCGTCTATTTCATTTTGTAAACAATCAGCAATAAAGGCACTCTTGCTGGATCAGCGTTGAGGTTGAAAGGCACAGCGAGTCTTGTTTTGCCATTCTTGAATTATTGTTACTTGTGATCGAGCTGTTGCCGATTACGGCTCTATAATCAGTGGAAACACCCTCCAAGTTTCGTTGTCGTTGTTTTGGCGTCCAAACCAAGTGACGATTTCGATATCTCTCTCGATTTCATGCGGCCCTTTTATTTAAGGGCTTCTGCTTAGGAGATTGAACCCGCTCCCCTTGGGTCTCATAAGCTTGGTCATTACATATCGGCTCTTGGCTGATGAGTCGAGTAGAGAGTTGCTGCCCTGTGCAGAGCTTGATTTGGGTATTATTTTCGTTCCTTGTCTAGAGAGGAGAGTCTCTAAATGACAACTACCCCACGGGAGCGAGAGGCGAAAGCCAAGATCGCAGTGGACAAGGATCCGGTTCCCACCTCCTTTGAGTTGTGGGCAAAGCCGGGTCATTTCGACCGTACCCTGGCAAAGGGACCCAAAACCACAACCTGGATTTGGAACCTGCATGCCGATGCTCACGATTTTGATAGTCACACCAGCGACTTAGAAGACATTTCCCGTAAGATCTTCAGCGCCCATTTTGGTCACCTCGCGGTGGTCTTTATCTGGCTGAGCGGGATGTATTTCCACGGCGCTAAGTTTTCAAACTACGAAGCTTGGCTGACCAACCCCACCGGGATTAAACCCAGTGCGCAGGTGGTCTGGCCGATCGTTGGTCAAGAGATTTTGAATGCAGATGTAGGTGGCGGGTTCCACGGAATCCAAATCACCTCTGGCTTCTTCCAACTGTGGAGAGCATCGGGCATCACCAACGAATACCAGCTTTATTGCACCGCTATTGGTGGTCTAGTCATGGCAGCGCTCATGCTGTTTGCGGGCTGGTTCCATTACCACAAACGCGCTCCCAAACTGGAGTGGTTCCAAAATGTTGAATCGATGATGAACCACCACCTAGCAGGTTTGCTGGGCTTGGGTTCTCTCGGTTGGGCAGGGCACCAAATCCACGTTTCGCTGCCCATCAACCAACTGTTAGATGCTGGGGTTGCTCCAAAAGATATCCCCTTGCCTCATGAGTTCATTTTGAACTCCAGCTTGATGGCAAATATTTACCCCAGCTTTGCGAAGGGTCTAACGCCCTTCTTTACGCTGAACTGGGGCGAGTATGCAGACTTCCTCACCTTCAAAGGTGGACTCAACCCGGTTACGGGTGGCTTGTGGCTGAGCGATACGGCACACCATCACTTGGCGATCGCCGTTCTGTTCATCATCGCGGGTCACATGTACCGCACTAACTGGGGCATCGGCCATAGCATGAAGACCATCCTGGAGGCTCATAAGGGTCCCTTCACGGGTGAAGGGCACAAGGGTCTCTACGAGATTCTCACGACCTCTTGGCATGCTCAGTTGTCCATTAACTTGGCAATGCTGGGATCTGTGACCATCATCGTGGCGCAGCACATGTACGCCATGCCTCCTTACCCTTATCTCGCGACCGACTACCCCACTCAGATCTCTCTGTTTACCCACCACATGTGGATCGGAGGATTCTTGATTGTGGGTGCGGCGGCTCACGCTGCCATCTTTATGGTGCGCGACTACGACCCGGCTCAGAATGTGAACAACCTTCTGGATCGCGTCATTCGTCATCGCGACGCCATTATTTCTCACCTCAACTGGGTCTGTATTTTCCTAGGCTTCCATAGCTTTGGTCTATATATTCACAACGACACCATGAGTGCGCTGGGTCGCCCTCAAGACATGTTCTCTGATACGGCGATCAACCTTCAGCCCGTGTTTGCTCAGTGGGTTCAACACCTGCACACCATTGCCCCTGGTGGCACTGCTCCCAACGCTCTAGCGCCTGCTAGCTTTGCGTTTGGCGGTGGCATTGTAGCAGTGGGCGGCAAGGTTGCCATGATGCCGATTGCCCTAGGCACGGCAGATTTCATGGTGCACCACATTCACGCGTTCACGATCCACGTAACGGCACTGATTCTCTTGAAAGGTGTGCTGTTTGCCCGTAGCTCTCGTCTGGTTCCAGACAAAGCGAACTTGGGCTTCCGATTCCCTTGCGACGGTCCCGGTCGGGGCGGCACCTGCCAGGTTTCTGGTTGGGATCACGTCTTCCTAGGTCTGTTCTGGATGTACAATTCCCTCTCTATTGTGATTTTCCACTTCAGTTGGAAAATGCAGTCAGATGTTTGGGGAACTGTGGCACCCGATGGCTCCGTGACTCACATCACGAACGGCAACTTTGCTCAAAGCGCCATCACGATTAACGGGTGGCTGCGTGACTACCTGTGGGCGCAGTCCACTCAGGTGATCAGCTCCTATGGGTCAGCTTTGTCTGCCTATGGTTTGCTATTCTTGGGCGCTCACTTTGTATGGGCATTCAGCCTCATGTTCCTGTTCAGCGGTCGTGGCTACTGGCAGGAATTGATTGAGTCCATTGTGTGGGCACATAGCAAACTCAATGTTGCTCCTGCAATTCAGCCTCGCGCTCTGAGTATTATTCAGGGTCGTGCGGTTGGGGTAGCTCACTACCTCTTGGGAGGAATCGTCACCACTTGGGCGTTTTTCCTAGCTCGGATCATTTCTGTCGGATGACCACGAGGAGATCTCGTTAGACTATGGCAACTAAATTCCCAAAATTTAGCCAGGACTTGGCTCAAGATCCGACCACTCGTCGGATTTGGTACGGGATTGCCACTGCCCATGACTTTGAAAGCCACGATGGCATGACGGAGGAAAATCTTTACCAAAAGATTTTTGCTTCTCATTTCGGCCACTTGGCAATCATCTTCCTGTGGACATCTGGCAACCTGTTCCACGTCGCATGGCAAGGCAACTTCGAACAGTGGATTAAAGACCCTCTCCATGTCCGTCCCATCGCTCACGCGATTTGGGACCCTCACTTCGGCCAAGCCGCAGTGGATGCGTTTACTCAAGCGGGCGCGTCTGGCCCCGTCAACATCGCCTATTCCGGTGTGTACCACTGGTGGTACACCATCGGCATGCGCACAAATGGTGAACTCTATAGCGGTGCAGTGTTCCTGCTGCTGCTGTCTGCTTTCTTCCTGTTTGCAGGTTGGCTGCACCTTCAGCCCAAGTTCCGGCCCTCGCTATCTTGGTTCAAGAATGCTGAGTCTCGCCTCAACCACCACCTAGCTGGTTTGTTTGGTGTTAGCTCGCTGGCTTGGACGGGTCACCTGATTCACGTCGCCATTCCCGAGTCTCGCGGCGTCCATGTAGGCTGGGATAACTTCCTCTCTGTGAAGCCTCATCCTGCTGGTCTAATGCCTTTCTTTACGGGCAACTGGGGCGTGTATGCCGAGAATCCTGATGGTCTAAATCAGATTTTTGGTACGTCTGAAGGAGCTGGTACAGCAATCCTGACCTTCTTGGGTGGTTTCCATCCCCAGACTGAGTCGCTGTGGTTGACAGACATGGCTCATCACCATTTGGCGATCGCCGTTCTGTTCATCATTGCGGGTCACATGTACCGCACTAACTTCGGGATTGGTCACAGCATCAAAGAAATGCTGAACTCCAAGGCTGGCTTGCTGAGCAAGAGCAGTGAAGGTCAGTTCAACCTGCCTCACCAGGGTCTATACGACACCCTGAACAACTCCTTGCACTTCCAGTTGGCGCTGGCACTGGCTTCTTTGGGCGTGATCACCTCTTTGGTGGCACAGCACATGTATGCCTTGCCTCCCTACGCCTTTATTGCTCGGGATTACACCACGCAAGCGGCGCTCTATACTCACCACCAGTACATTGCTGGATTCATTATGGTGGGGGCGTTTGCTCACGGTGCGATCTTCCTGGTGCGGGACTATGACCCCGCTCAGAACAAAGGCAACGTGTTAGATCGCGTTCTGCAACACAAAGAGGCCATCATCTCTCACCTGAGCTGGGTGTCTCTGTTCCTGGGCTTCCACACCCTGGGAATCTACGTCCACAACGACGTGATGCAGGCGTTTGCTACTCCCGAGAAGCAAATCCTAATCGAACCAGTGTTCGCACAGTTCGTGCAGGCCGCCTCCGGTAAGGCGCTGTATGGATTTAGCACGCTGCTGTCTAACCCTGACAGTATTGCCGCAACCGCTTGGCCTAACCACGGTGACGTGTGGCTGCCCGGTTGGCTAGACGCCATCAACAGCGGCACGAACTCGTTGTTCTTGACCATTGGCCCTGGCGACTTCTTGGTTCACCATGCGATCGCCCTGGGTCTGCATACCACCACCTTGATCTTGGTCAAGGGCGCGTTGGATGCACGCGGTTCCAAGCTGATGCCCGACAAAAAAGACTTCGGCTACAGCTTCCCTTGCGACGGCCCTGGCCGTGGCGGCACCTGCGACATCTCGGCGTGGGATTCCTTCTACCTGGCGATGTTCTGGATGCTCAATACCATTGGTTGGGTTACCTTCTACTGGCATTGGAAACACCTAGGCATCTGGTCGGGCAACGTGTCTCAGTTCAACGAAAGCTCTACCTATCTGATGGGCTGGTTGAGAGACTACCTCTGGCTATATTCTGCTCCGCTGATCAACGGGTATAACCCCTTTGGCATGAACAATCTGTCGGTTTGGGCTTGGATGTTCCTATTTGGACACCTAGTCTGGGCAACGGGCTTCATGTTCTTGATCTCCTGGAGAGGCTACTGGCAAGAGCTGATCGAAACCATCGTTTGGGCACACGAGCGCACTCCTCTAGCCAACTTGGTTCGCTGGAAGGACAAGCCCGTTGCACTGTCTATCGTTCAGGCTCGTTTGGTTGGTTTGGCACACTTCACCGTGGGCTACATCCTCACCTATGCAGCCTTCTTGATTGCCTCAACGGCGGCTAGATTTGGTTAGCGCAGCTAGCTAATTCTTAGGTACAAATAAAAGTCCCCCAACCTAGGTTGGGGGACTTTTTTAGGTAACGTTAGGCTCTCAGCTTACTGAACACCGGGGGTGCTCAATCCCCCGTTGACATTTTGTGGGACAGATGGAGGCTGAACGGTTGAAGGTGGCGGTTCAGGGGGTTGGAGAGTCGCGGGAGGATTAGAATCTGGCTTTATTTTGGAGGGGATTGGCGTAAATTCTGGAGTAGGTTCGATGGGGGGATAGAACGAC
>Ga0163149_10007381_pt1 | contig 11093 bp, 8 predicted proteins | sample OliLakLV19MP5G1_FD_148604 | JGI IMG/M metagenome (GOLD analysis project Ga0163149, IMG submission 148604) | Freshwater microbial mat bacterial communities from Lake Vanda, McMurdo Dry Valleys, Antarctica - Oligotrophic Lake LV.19.MP5.G1 | ecosystem: Environmental > Aquatic > Freshwater > Lake >...
CATGTCTTCGCGGTTTTGCGAAAGTTCTATTTCTAATTGTTCGTTTTGTCCCGTAAGCCTTCGAGATGTTTCAGCTTTATTTCCTGATGAAGATTTTATTTCTTCCTGCACAACAGGGATTATTTTTTTCTCAAACCGAATTAAGTAATGTGGTTCAATGGTATCCGTGAGCGGTATAATTTCAATCGCAACCAAATATTGTTTTTCGTTTGCCTTTACAGGAATATTTTCTCTAGTGACTGTTGCCAGCGCCTTGGTTGCTTTGTGAATGGCGTTGCGTAGCTCAAACGCTAAACCTTCACGGGCCATTTTCAATAAGTTGAAAGTTGGCTTGCCTTGTGGCGTCTGAAGAAAAGGAGTGATGTCTCCGTAAATGTGCACGATGTCCATTGCTTCATTCACTACCACACTTGCAGGAGATTTTGCAATCATGATTGCCTCCGCACTTTTTCTGAAATCACCCCCCCCTACCCCCAAAAGGGGAGTAACATCCGCTTTGAATGAGCGGGTTTTTAAATCCCCCCTTTGGGGGCTGGGGGGTTCTTCAGTAGCAACATACACGAACCGACCCGGCACAGGTTTACGGGAATAAATTTTTTCGTGCTTCTCCACTTGTGTAAACAAATCGGATAATGTGCCGATGGATTCGGATTTTCCCAAAAGAAGAAATCCGTTTTCTTTGAGTGCGTAATGAAAAGCAGTGAATGCTTTCTTTTGCAAAAAAGTATCCATGTAGATAAGCACATTGCGGCAACTGATTAAATCCATTTTTGCAAATGGCGGGTCTTTCAAAAAATTGTGCGGTGCAAATACGCACATATCCCGAATGAGTTTGCTCACTTCGTAACCGTCCTTGTTTTTTCTAAAATAATTCTTGAGCTGCGTTTCAGAAAGTTTTTCTACTTCCGCTTTGGTGTAAAAGGCTGCTCGTGCTTTCTTGATTGCCGTCTCTGAAATATCGGTAGCGAAAATTTGAATTTTTGGGTTAGATAATTTTTTGCCTAAAAATTCGTGCAGGGAGATAGCAATTGAAAATGCTTCTTCGCCCGTGGAGCATCCGGCAATCCAAACACGAATAGGTTCATCAGAAGATTTATTTTTTAGGATAGCAGGAAAAACGGTTTCAGTTAACGCTTGAAAAGTTTTCGGGTCGCGGAAGAAAGAAGTAACCGGAATAAGCACATCCTGAAAGAGTGCATCCTGTTCGGCTTTATCGGTGCGTAAAAACTTTAGGTAGTCAGCAAGATTTTTCTTTTTGACAATGGCAATTCTCCGTGCTATGCGCCGGTGAAAAGTGGGCTGCTTATAATGAGTAAAATCAACGCCGCTCCGTTGACGAAGCAACAGTAAAATTTGCCTAAAAATATCTTCATCGTTTTTTGGAAGTTCTTCTTCTTCCGCTTTAAAAAAATGACTGGTTTTATAGGAGGCATTGATTTGTAAAAGTTGTACAGGAATTTTTTCGGGAGATAAAATAAAATCAACAACTCCTGCATTCACTGCACTTTGCGGCATACTGTCGTAAGCAGCGGACTCCGAGTCCTGTGCGATGCTGATGCCGCCGTGTTCTTTGATTGCTTTTAATCCGAGTGTGCCATCGCTGCCCGTGCCTGATAGCACCACACCTACTGCAAACTCTTTATGCACATCGGCAAGCGATGTGAAAAAAATATCGATAGAAAGATTGAGAATTTTTTTCTCCCGGGGAGCGAGTTGCAGCACACCATCCGTTGAGGTAAGAATTTTGTTGGGAGGAATTATGTAGATATGGTCGGGTGCAAGATGAATGTCATCGGTAATTTCATACACCGGAATTTTTGTTACCCGCTGCAAAATCTCTGGTAAAATACTTTCGTGCGACGGGTCAAGATGTTGCACCAATACATAAGCCATGCCTGAATTTTCGGGTATCGCTGTGAGCAATCGCTTGAATGCATCGAGCCCTCCTGCACTTGCCCCAATACCTACGATAGGAAAGTTCTGCACGGTAGCAGGCGGTTGTGATTTTTTTTGAATTTTTTTCGGCGCAGCCATTTTATTTTTTTATTTTTTATTTTTTCATCCATGCTGACTGTCAGATGTTATGTTTTTTGTCTGTTGGTTCAAAGGTAGAAAGTTTCAAGTTAGGACTATACTTGAAAATGCCGCCCAACTATTGTATTACTACATTTCGCCTTTTACTTAGTCCCTTGGAGGTGCAAGTATATTTGCTTAGTTCGTATCCTACATTACTTGGCGAAGCCAGTTGGAAGCCCCGATTATTTAATAGAAACATATCATATTACTTATGGAAGCAAGATAAAACAAAGGATATAATCATACAAGTAAACATTGCATTAAATTTTTAAGTCATCAATTGGGCTTTTGATTTTATTCCATCCTTTATGCGTGATCCCGAGTGCATCGGGACAAGTTATGCGTATAGATTTCAGTGGTCTTACTACTTTCCTGTCCGAGCAGTTCTTGAATATAGCGCAAGTCCACGCCTTTTTTGAGCAGGTGGGTAGCAAAGGAATGCTGCAAGTCAGCCATTCGGAGTTGAATCAACTCGTTGAGTCTCCATTCGCCGGAGTATATAAGTATCACAAAAAGTTATGTAAAGTCCCTGTTTGGCAATAATAGCCTCAAATACAAGCAAATTAGCAACGTTAACTTTCGCAGTGTCTAACGCAACGTAACTATTTGCGACCGCAACGAACGTTAGAGCGACTGAAACGAGTGTTAGAGCGACTGCAACGAATGTTAGAGCGACTGCAACGAATGTTAAAGCGACCGAAATGAATGTTAAAGCGACTGCAACGAATGTTAGAGCGACTGCAACGAATGTTAAAGCGACCGAAATGAATGTTAGCGTGACCGAAATGAATGTTAGAGCAACTGAAATGAATGTTAGAGCAACTGAAATGAATGTTAGAGCAACTGAAATGAATGTTAGAGCAACTGAAATGAATGTTAGAGCAACTGTATTTATTTTTTAACAATTGTAAAGCTTCTTCTTGCAGGTGCATCATCCATTACCCCGATTTGTCCCGCAAGCACGACCACCTCATCACCCTATTACCCCATCCTCCCATCACCCAACCTCTTCCACCCACACATTTATCATCTGTAAGTACGCATTCCCAAATTGGGTAATAGCCGCCACATCCACCGCGTCGCGCCCATAGCCAATAATGATGCGCCCGCCCGTCGTTTTTTCCTGCACGGCATCAAACGCATACCATTTATTCCCGATGTAGGCTTCGAACCACGCGTGTAAGTCCATGATTTTCAATTCTTTTAAATAACCAACCACCATCCGTGCCGGAATATTCATACTGCGGCAAAGCGAAATACCCAAATGCGCAAAGTCCCGACACACCCCCGCCCGATTGTGGAAAATATCGAGCGCCGTGGTAGAAGAGAACGTGACCCCATATTCGTATTGAATGTTGTTGTGAATCCAGTTTCTAAAAGCGGCGACCTGTTCGTACCCCACCCAAATGTCTTTTGCAATAGCGGCAGCCAAGCGCCCAATTTCTGGCGTATCCGACTGACAGTAGCGGCTTGCCAATAAATAAGGCATCACTTCGTAAGGTAGATTTTCAACTAAAATATAAGGCGCCGTCCAATTTTCGGCCACGTGGTCTTCCACTGTTGCCACCACTTCCGTATGAATACGGACTTCGCCGGGCTGTAACAGCATTCGTTGGCAGCGGTTTCCAAAACCATCTATGTAATCGTTGATTTGCGTAGCAGGTGTTATTTGCAAACAGTCTTCTTGTATAAATTGCCCAGCTTGGCGGTGGGGTCTTAGCAGGGTCGTTACCGGCGTGGGCTCAATAACCTGATAAATAAAGTCCGTACCGGCTTTCAATTTCATAGTGTGTACAATGCGTTTAATCGTGGAAAAAGATAAAATACGAGGGCGGATAAAATCCACGCAAAAGGTACGGTTTTTCGTTGAAAAAAAAAGGGTACAAATGGCACACTGATTTTGTAGGATAAGGATGGTTTTTTTTATGATTTAACATTACTTCAAAATTATTCATAAAATATCTTAAACATTATAAAAATCAGTGTGCCATTTTAAATAGCAAAACGCACATAAAACCCCGTATCCAAACCAATCTGCCTCGAATGTCCGTACATAGACATATTGGATTTAACACTTTCTACTATCTTTGAACCAAGCTATCTATACAAACTATACAAAAGCTTATGCACCCATTGTTCTCCACGGCGGTACTCGTGTTCGTGCGCAACGAGCAAGAAGAAGCACGACTCAAGTCGTTTCATCAGCGATTGGGGGTACGTGCGCGCTTGCAAGTGGTGCGTACGTTCAACCGGCACATCACGCAGGTGACGCGTCAATCGGGTTTGCCTTTTTTTATAATCAAAGGAGAACAACAAGTCGGTGCGAATTTTGGAGAGCGTTTTTCAAATGCCATCGAATCGGTTTTTGCAGCAGGTTTTGAAAATGTAGTAGCAGTTGGCAATGATTGTTTAAGCCTCACTTCCAAGCACTTACAACGCATTGCAACACTGCTCGAACAAGATACGCCGCTCGTACTTGGACCTGCTAAAGATGGTGGCGTTTATACAATCGGTCTAAAACGCAGCGCTTATCATCGAGCCACTTTTATCAATTTTCCTTGGCAGACCGAAAGCGTACTAACTTCCCTCATCACCTATGCCCAAAAGCAAAGACTCGACTGTTACTATCTCGCACCCGCCACGGATGTGGATGATGCGGTATCTTTTCAAAAGGCACTTTCCAGTCTTGCTACCACTACTTATCTTTATAAAGTTTTAAAAAATATTATACACAGCGTTGGTAGTCAACCCGTTGCTGACATTCCTTTTATTGCTGCTAAATATTCCGCTACTGCGCTGTTACGCGCGCCGCCCTTCCATTCCTAACATAATTTTTCAAAAAATCTTTTGCAGGTAGATGCTATCTGCCCAAGTTTTATGTGCACCCATTTCACAGGAATGGTATGTAATTATATTTAATAAATTATTAGGTAATATTTTAGTTTAAAGTAGGGATCCCATTTTTACAACATTAGTAACTGCCTACTGCTTACTGCCTACTGATTTATATTACAACAATCACTTTACGATCCATCACTTTATGAAACAAATCTTAACATTTTTTATAATGCTATTCAGTAGCACCATCATTTTTGCGCAAGCAGATTTGACGGTTTCAGTGGTCAATTATCTAACCAGCCAATCCGTAGAAGGTATTGAAGTAAAATTAGAAAACACCACGCGGGGTATTTCACAATCACAAACCACTGATAATCAAGGAAAAGTAGTATTCAAAAGTTTGCCTGAAACTGGTGGTTATAAAGTTTCCGTTATGGAAACCGACCTTTATTCTACCGAAATTTCAAGCGATATTAGCATTCGTTCCAATCAAAAAGTAAGTGTGCAGTTGGGGTTGGTCGAAAAGCGTTCGATTGATTTGTCAGAAGTCGTCATAACGGATAATCGCTCTACCACTCGCATCAACCGTACCGATGCAGAAGTTTCATTTGAATTAAGACAAGAAGAAATTCAACAAATTCCCATCGAAGGACGCGACATTACACGGGTATTATATCGTTTGCCGAATGTATCACAAGCCACCGGATTCTATCCAGAATCTCCGAATGTAAGTATTAATGGAGCTAACTCTTTATTTACCAGTTATTTAATTGATGGGATGGATAACAACGAACGCTTTCTCGGCGGACAAAAATTTGCGATTCCAGTCGGCTTTACACGCAATGTAACCGTTTTAACCAATAATTATTCCGCAGAATATGGCTTGACCAATAATGGTGTTATCAATATTACAACCCGCTCCGGTTCCAATGATTTTACAGGGGAAGCATTTTTAATTTCACGTCCAGGTCCCATCATTGATGGAAAATCTGATTTTGCACAGCGTGATTTGTCGGGCAATTTTGTAAAAGATGGTTTTCAACGGTATCAAGCAGGATTCGGTTTTGGAGGTGCTATTACACCCGATAAAACGTTTTATTATGTAAATGTAGAACATTCGACCGATTTAAAAGATAATTTATTAAATTCTCCGGCATTACAAGTAAATGAAACCGTGCGCGGACAAAATAACTTTACCTACGCTTCCGCTAAAATTGACCACAATTGGACGGATGCATTTAGCTCTTCTTTACGTGCCAATATTGGTGTTGTAAATATCGAACGGCAGGGTGGGGGACTCGACGGCGGTGTCGGTTTCCAATCGGCTGGGAATGTGCAAGACCGTAATTCTGTGTTGGTTGCTTTGAAAAACAGTTATGTACGTAGTAATTTTAGTTCTAATACCAATATTCAATACGCTCGTTTCCGTTGGAATTATGCGCGAGCATTGGCGGGCAATAGTCCACAGGTCGTGGTGCAAGACTCAACTGGACAAACGGCTGCCGTGCTTGGTCACCCTGGCTATTTCTTTGATGCAACCGAAAATACATTGCAATTTCAACAAAAATTCACGTACTATGCTGGCAAGCATACGCTCAAAGCGGGTGGCAACATCATCAGCGCAGACCATCAACTCGTGGGCGGTGGTAACAGTTTTGGCAGCTACACCGTGCGTTTGACAAAGGCACAACAAGAACAAGTCGCTAACTTGAATCGCGGCGCAGACTTGGCGGTGGAAGATATTCCGGCGGATGTGCAAGTGTTGAATTATGGCGTAGAATTGCGTCCTGCTCAATTTGGCAAACGGCAAAATATTTATTCCATTTATCTCGAAGACCAGTGGAGTGTGTCTGACCGTTTGAATTTGACATTGGGTGTACGTTATGATTATGATAATTTATCACAAGGTGGCGCAGCAGAAGGTGATTTAAATAATATTGCACCGCGTTTTAATTTTAATTATAAACTGAGTCAACGCAGTAGTTTACGCGGCGGTTATGGCATTTTCTATGATAAAATAGTATATGCTATTTACAGTGATGCATTACAACAAAATACAACTTCCGCAGATTATAAAGCGCAAATCGGCGAGTTGGTACGTTTAGGAATTTTGCCTTCGGATACCGATATTGACCGCGTGACTTTTGATGGCAATGCCGGTGCGAGTGTGGCGAATGTTCAATATTTACAAGGTCCTACGGGTGCATCTTTACAAGACCAACGCGAGCGTGCCTTCAGTGGCGAGCGCCGTATTTTGAATCCAAATGGTTATGACAATCCTTATACGCACCAAATTGCCCTCGGCTATCAATTACAAGTAAATGAAAAAAGTTTATTCTTTGTAGATTTAGTTCATAATCAATCGTTTAATCTGTTTCGTTTACGCAATTTGAATGCCGCTGCATCATATCCGCTGAACGATCCGAGCAACGTGACCGTTCGTACGCCTGCCCAAGCGGATGCTTCGCGCCCGATTCCAATCACGAATAGCTCGGCTGTAATTGGTGGTAAAACGGTGACTGGCGTGGCGCGTAATGTGGTCGTTTCTGAATCCGGCGGCGAGTCCCGTTATTATGCGGCGAGTTTTAATTTACAAAGAGAAAAAGCCGAAGGTGAACAATTCGCTTATTTATTAAATTATACGCTGGCTTATTTAGAAAATAATACCGAAGATATTAACTTTAGGGCTTTAGATGGTAATAATTTTGAAGCAGAAACCGGACCTTCTATTAACGATCGCCGTCATATTATTAATGCCGTTGTAAATTATTTTCCAACCGACCGCCTTTCCATTACATTGGCATCTTTATTGCAAAGTGGACAGCCAATCAATCGCATTCCGAGCGCGGCAGTGTTTGGCACCACCGATTTGAATGGCGATGGCGCGTCTTTCGGCGATGCTTACGTTGGCAACAGCGACCGCTTTCCTGGTGAAAGCCGCAACAATGATCGCCTACCTTGGTCGAATAATTTTGATTTGGGTATTCAATACGCGTTTGCAGTGGGTAGCAATAATCTGGAACTTAGGGCAGATATTTTCAACGTATTTGATATTCAAAACCTGAGTGGTTATAGCAATAACGCGACGCAAAGTAATCAAATTCAAGCGGGTTCTCGCGCCTCCGGTGTGCTCGTGCGCAGGAATGCCAGTGCGCCTCGGCAGTTTCAATTTGGGGTGCGGTATGTATTTTAAATCTTAAAATAGGACACTGATTATTTATGGTAATTAAGGTTTTTTTGTGATAAAATATTAGTTTTTAAACGTAAGCCATTATAATAACTCATGTTACGAACACAAATGACCACAATAGGAACGCGGATGACGCGGATTGGGCGGATTCACACAGATTTCATTTTTTTTTAACGAAAAGTCTATAAATTGAAATGAAGCAAAAAAATCCGCGAAAATCCGCAGTATCCGTGTCATCCGCGTTTCTATTAATGTAATGAGTGTACGTAACGTCCGTTAATAATTATAAAAATCAGTGTCCTGTAAATAAAAAATATGATACAAGCAGCAGTAATAGACAATGGCATCGTCGGTTTACGCCAGTATTTTCAATCAAACGAGAAAGCCCACTACGATTTTCTCGAAGTTGGAGAAACCGTTCCAAATGATTTTTCCGATTACGATTTACTCGTGGTGCCAAATGGCTGCGACCAAATAGCGATGTTGCGGATGAAAGAACCTGTACAAACCTTTCTAAATCAAGGCAAAACGCTGTTCTGCTTCGACGGCTGGTTTACCGATTGGATTCCCGGCAATCAATGGCGAATGGATAATTCTAAAAAAACGATTGACATTCGGTACGCGATTAAAGACGATAAATATGATTTATTTGAAAATGTAAAAGTAGATTCGTTTACCTTTTCGCACGGCATCAGCGGCTGGTGGGCGTGTGGCTATATTGAAGCCGCTCCGCAGGCAAACGTGGTGTTGGAGGACACGTGGGGGCGCGCCATCATGGTACTGGACGAACAAAGTACGCCGGGTAAAATGTTTCTGACTGCCAGTGGACCGCTTGGCGACTTTACGTATGGCACGACGGATGATGAAACAAGTATGAATGATTTGGTGAAATTTTATCATAATTTGCTAAATAAACTTTTTTAATAATGGTACACTGATTTTTTATGATTGATAAGTTTAATTATGATTTTATATAAATCTTAAAAGACCAGTTAAATCATAATAATCCGTGTCCTATAAATGTAGAGCGTATGCAAACGATTGGCTTGATTTTCAACGGCGTGTGGTCGCATTATGTATTTGCGAAAGCGCCCAAATATCAGGATTTATACAAATTATTATACGTCCATGATTTAGAAGAATCGCAATTAGAAGGTTTAAAAGCCCTCGTCATTCCATTCCAATCCAACCAAAAAGCGCTGGCGAAGCGGAAGGATTTGCTGTATAATTTTCTACAAAATGGCGGTAAAATTTTCGTAGAAGGCGACAGCACCGCCGACTGGCTCGATGCGCAGTGGGAAGACCGCCCGGTGAATAACTACTGGTGGGTAAACGACCCGCACAACCCGCCCGTGAGCGACACGGACTACGCGCACCCGATTTATGAGGGCTTGAAGCCGCGCCACGCCTGCTGGCACACGCACGGCGCGTACACCCGCGTACCGGAAAGCGCGAGCATCGTACAAACCAACGCCGACGGCGAAATCATCTCCTGGGAAACTAATGAATACGGCGGCACGCTCTTCGCCACTACCCTCGACCCGATTGTAGAGCATGGTGTACAGCAGATTACACATTTGGATAATTATGTAGATAAGCTCACGGAATGGCTGTGCGGGGTGAAGCCAGAGGGGATGTTCGAGACGGTGGAGGCGGATTATGGGGTGGTGGAATTTTAAATGTTTAATTTTAAATGATGAATCAGAATTGGATTGATAAAATATATAGAATTGGACTGGTTTATTTAGTAGTAGTTACTTGGCGGACACTCTACTTAGCTCAATTCAAGGATTATGATTTAAATTATGGCGACTTGATTGGTGCTTTTTCTATCTCTTTAATAACTTTTATTGTAATCGTAGTTTTATTTTTTATAAAAAGAAAAATCGTATTAAATTCAAAAGTAATCACAATTCTTTATCTACTTATGAATTCACCAATAACGATTTTAATTACAATAGTCTATTATCAAGAAATTTTTAATGCCACCTTGAAACATTAGATAATGAAATTTTTACACTTAATAAGTTCGTTATTCATTCTTTTTGCAATTGCTTGTAATAATAACCAATCTTCTAAGCAGCAACGCAACCCTTTGGAACTAAGCTGGGAAGAAACCCTCGCCCAGGCGAAAGGCTCCACCGTTAATCTCATGATGTGGCAAGGCGACCCGCTGATAAATGCGTATATGCAAAGTTATGTCATTCCGAATTTGAAAGAAAAGTATGATGTGCAACTAAATATCTCCAGTGGACAGGGCAATAATATTGTGCAATTGCTCATGGCGGAAATGCAGGCGCAAAAGCAAAGTAGCGAGATTGATTTGATGTGGATTAATGGCGAGACGTTTTACCAGTTACGGCAGATTGATGGGCTATTTGGTCCGTTCACGGATAAGCTGGCGAATGCGCAATACATTGATTTTCAGAACCCTTTTATTGGAATTGACTTCCAGCAGCCGGTGAATGGCTACGAGTGTCCGTGGGGCAATGTACAGATGGCAATCATTTACAATAGCGAAAAAGTACCGAATCCGCCGAAAAATCGGGTAGAATTGGAAGCATTTGTAAAAGCAAATCCGGGCAAATTTACTTTTGATAATCAATTTACGGGTTTAACTTTTTTGAAAGCATTACTTATTGACATCGCCGGAGGGATGCAGGAACTAAATGGAAAATTTGATGAAGCTAAATACACTAAATATTCAGCGGAATTGTGGATGTATTTGAAAAAAATCCAGCCGTATTTATGGAAACAAGGCAAAACTTTTCCCGAAGGTGTTGCGCCGATGCACCAGCTTTTTGCCAATGGCGAATTGTGGTTTACAATGAGTAATAATGACTGTGAAGTAGATAATAAAGCGCTGGAAGGCTTGTTTTCAAACACTTCCCGTTCTTACGTGCCGGATTTTGGTTCTATTCAGAACTCGCATTATATGGGTATTCCGAAACAATCAGGTAATAAAGCAGCAGCGATGGCGGTGTGTAAT
>Ga0163149_10007384_pt1 | contig 11092 bp, 9 predicted proteins | sample OliLakLV19MP5G1_FD_148604 | JGI IMG/M metagenome (GOLD analysis project Ga0163149, IMG submission 148604) | Freshwater microbial mat bacterial communities from Lake Vanda, McMurdo Dry Valleys, Antarctica - Oligotrophic Lake LV.19.MP5.G1 | ecosystem: Environmental > Aquatic > Freshwater > Lake >...
TTTCGTACCCGGTATCGATGGATGCAAACCTCGCCCCAACTTTTTTTGAGACCGCAAAAAATATTTATAAACAACATCGCCGATGGTCATGGGGGGTAGAAAATATCCCATACATGCTTCTTGGGTTTATTAAAAACAAAAGCATTCCACTCCGAAAAAAGATTCATATGTCGATTGTCCAGATTGAAGGGTTTTGGTCACTTGCCACGAACCCAATATTGATTTTCTTTTTGGGCTGGCTTCCCGTTACTTTGGGCGGTGATCGGTTTAATGCCACAGTCCTCTCTTACAACCTCCCAATCTTTACTCGCAATCTCATGATCATATCTATGCTTGGTCTCATTCTTTCTGCAGTGATTTTCTTCTCCTTTCTTCCTCCTGCTCCTGAAGAAAAGAAGAAACATTCTAGGATTTATATGAGTATTCAGTGGCTCCTCATCCCATTTACGATTGTGTTCTTCGGAGCGGTACCTGGACTCGATGCACAAACGAGACTCATGTTTGGAAAATATTTAGGTTTTTGGGTCACCCCTAAACATCGAAAATCGTAGTATGATATATCTGTGGGAAATAAATCCCGTTAAAATCCCACATGCTCAAAATATGAGTTTTACAGTATGAGCGAATACGCCTTTCAGTTACTTGCTGTAGTTTAATAGTTAATGTGACAGACTTCTAATGGGATGAAACCACTTTCAGTAATTAAACGCAGAGTATATCTAGGAATTTCATCAATCCTTTTTTTGTTATGCATTCCTGTGTTAATCTTATATGCAACTGGGTATCGATTTAATAATGCGCTGAGTCTCATAGAAACTGGTGGAGTATTTGTCGCACTTCCGTACTCCGGCACTGATGTGTATGTTGGAGGCGAGCTTGTGAAACAAAATGGAGTGTTCCAAAAAAATGCGTTCGTTCAGAATCTTCGGCCAGGAAAGTACACAGTAAAGGTGGAAAAAAAGAATTACCAAACGTGGTCAAAAGAGCTTACCGTGTTCCCTCAAACTGTGACTGAAAGTTACCCATTTTTATTCCTAGAAAAACCGTTATTTACAGAAGTGCTTCAGTTTGGGGTTCTCCAAAGTACTTCCACCGCAACGGGAACAAAATCTGTTACTCAAGGAAAAAAGGAAACGTCGGAATATACTTCTATTGTCAGCCTCTTCAAGTCCGCTCTCGCAAGTAGCACAGCAACTTCGACTGATGTGTTAAAAATTCGAAGAAAACTTTCTGTTGAGAACAAGAAAGGAATGCTCCATGTTGTATGGACAGGTGATAATGATGCGTTGCCTCATTATTTTTGTGAAAACGAGGTGTGTAAAGAGGAAATTACGATTCGAAATACCAACCCAATTATTTCTTTCGACTTCTTGCCAGGGAGAGATGATCTGATAATTTTTAGTACCCAAGATGGGATTTTCGTTTCAGAAATCGACAATCGGTCAAAACAAAACGTAGATATTGTGAAGCTGGGAAAAAAGCTTGACGTGAGAGTAAAAACAAATGATACGGTGTATATAAAAAACAATAAGCAATATTTCTCTGTTTCATACTAGGTTTTGAGCAGTAAGTGGATAATAGTGCCTTGCCCTCTGATATACTTAGCCTATATGAGCAAACATTTTCCGGAAAACTTCCTGTGGGGTAGCGCTACTGCCTCCTATCAAGTAGAAGGGGGAATCGAGAATAACGACTGGGCGCAGGGTGCACGAGAAGGTCAAGTGCCCGTATGTGGTCTTTCATCTGACCACTACCATCGATTTGAATCAGATTTTGATATTGTGCAATCGCTCGGCCATAATAGTCACCGATTCTCAATAGAATGGGCGCGTATCGAGCCAGAAGAGGGAAAGTTTGATGAGAAAGAGATTGAACACTACCTGAAAGTGTTGCAAGCGCTCAATGTGAGAAATATTACGCCGGTCGTCACATTGTGGCACTTCACACTGCCACTGTGGTTTTACGAAAAAGGTGGATTTATGCACAAAGACGGTGCACGGGTCTTTGCACGATATTGTGCATACGTCGTGGAAAAACTCGGAAACGAGGCAAATATGTGGGTGACTATCAATGAGCCTCTTATTTGGGCCTCCCAAGGGTTTTTAAAGAGAAATTGGCCACCCTATAGAAGAAATTTTTTCTCATTTCTCTCTGCCACATCAGCGCTTATCCGGGCACACAAGCTTGCATATACTGCCATAAAGTCGGTTTCAGCAACTGCACTTGTCGGCATTGCAAAACATAATATGTATTTCTATGCAGACTCTTTCGCATGGAATAGATTTGCTGTGAAATGTATGGTTTGGTTTTGGAATATTAGATTTTTGGATGCCATCGATCAATTTCAAGATTTTGTTGGACTCAATTTTTATATTACAAAAAAGTTTGGTAAAAAAGATACCTTTATCCAAACAGAAATGGGGTGGGATATTAACCCCGCGGGTCTTTATCAGTGTCTCCTTGAACTAAAAAAGTATAAAAAACCAATCTATATTCTCGAAAACGGTCTTGCCGATCAATACGATGTGCATCGTGCGGTGTATGTTCGTGGGCACATTGAAAGTGTAAAAAGGGCGATGAAAGAAGGAGTAGACGTCAGGGGATACTTTCACTGGTCACTCCTCGATAATTTTGAATGGTCTTTTGGATTCAGTAGAAGGTTTGGGCTGGTGGAGATTGACTACCAGACACTCGAGCGTACGGTGCGCCCATCGGCACATGTGTATAAGGAGATTATTGAAAAAGGTATACTATAACAAATGTACTTAACTCCTTTTTTCATCTCAATCGGTTTCGTTATTTTAGGACAAGTCCTCAACGCGTTTACAGTGCTCATTGATAAGTATGTCGTGACTCAAACATCAGTTTCCCGACCTGGCATTTACGCGTTCTACGTAGCTATAATGTCTGGCATCGTGATCATTCTTGTCCCTTTTGGGGTTATCAATATTCCGAATCCCCAAACGCTTGGCGTTTCACTTCTCATGGGCTTTACCTTCATTGCTTCGATTGTACTGCTTTTTGATGCGCTCAAGCACGGCAATGCAACCGATGTTGTAGCATGGCTCGCTGCAGTATCAACCCTCACCACGTTTGTTGCCAGCTACTTTTTTCTGAATGAGAGCCTACCAAGCTCATTTCCCCTTGCGCTTATTTTCTTTCTGCTTGGCATGGCTCTCGTTGGGCATTTTCGCTTTTACGCACGGTCTTTTCTTTTCGTTATTCTCTCAGGAATCTTGTTTGGGATATCTGCAGTGTTGGTAAAGTATCTCTTTATCCATGCAGACTTTGCGAATGGCTTCTTCTGGTCCCGCATGGGTAATGTGGTCGCCGCGCTCTCACTCCTTCTTATTCCCGATATTCGAAATCATATTTTCAGCACTTCCAAGTCAGTGACGCACAAGACTTCATCACTTATTTTTGTAAACAGAATTTTCGGGGGTATTTCTTTTCTTTGCGTGCTCTACGCGATTCGCCTCGGGTCACCGGCAATCGTAAATGCGCTTTCATCACTCCAGTTCGTATTTGTATTTATGCTTATTTTTCTGTTTCGAAAGAAAGTCCCAGAGTTTTACCATCATGAATTTCGTAAGGGTCACGTGCTTCACAAAATGCTCGCCATCACTTTTATCATCATAGGATTTTTTACTCTTTTTGTGTAGTAATATGCATCACAAGATACTAAAATATTTTGGAATTACCCTCGTTGGGATACTGATTTTATTTGCTTTGCTTTCCATAAAAAAAGATCCTGAGACAATATCCTACGGTGTATCCTTTAATAAGGTATATGTCGATGAGCTGGGCATGGACTGGAAAAAGGTATATATTTTAATTCTCGATGACCTTAAAGTAAAAAAACTCCGGCTCGCCGCTCATTGGACTATGATTGAGCCACAAAAGGATTCATTCCAATTTAATGAAATGGATTTTCAAATGCAGGAGGCAAAAAAGCGCGACGTGTCCGTAGTGTTTGCTGTAGGAAGAAGACTCCCAAGATGGCCAGAGTGTCATATCCCCGATTGGGCGAAGGATGAGAGTTGGGAGGAACAAAAAAGGGAAATTCTCGAGATGATTACAGAAACGGTCAATCGATATAAGGGCTATCCAAATATTATCTATTGGCAAGTGGAAAATGAGCCATTTCTTACGGTCTTTGCCGATGAGCATTGTGGCAGTAGTCTCGATGTCGACTTTCTCAAAGAAGAAATTGCATTGGTAAAAAAGCTCGACCCTAGCAGGCCGGTGCTTGTCACCGATAGTGGCAACCTCGGACTCTGGCAAGGTGCATGGCGAGTAGGCGATGCGTTTGGAACGAGTGTTTATATGTATTTATGGAATCCAACACTTGGGCAAGTGAGGTCAGTCTATATGCCATTTTTCTATAAATCAAAAACAAATCTCATGTCACTGCTATTCGGTAATAAAAAAAGTTTTCTTATTGAGCTTTCACTTGAGCCGTGGCTTCTTGAGTCAGTAGCTACAGCGCCCATTACAAATCAAATCGAGCGTATGAGTATCGATAAGTTTATGGAGATCATCAATTTCGCAAAAAAAACCGGGTTTGATACGCAGTATCTTTGGGGAGCAGAATGGTGGTATTTTATGAAAGAAAAAGGACATCCTGAGTACTGGGAACTCGGGAAAAATGTAATAGCTGGAGATAAGTAAATGAAAAAGGAAAAATCGAAAGGAAACAAGTAATTCAAGATTCAAAATATCCCGCCCTCCGCGAGATATTTTAGAATTTCGAAGCTAAAACCTGGCACAAATAAGATACTACCTATTTTTAGCCCTATTCTATATAATGAGCACATATGGCGCAAAAAGGACATATTCACCCCCTTAACCACATTATACTGCGCTCCGCCGAAATATTCGCTGAGCTCGGCTTCGCAGTAGTGTCTGGCCCAGAAATAGAGACTGAATACTACAACTTCGACGCGCTCAACATCCCTGCATACCACCCAGCGAGAGATATGTGGGATACTTTTTGGCTCAAACCAGAACATGCAAAAAAGCTCCTTCGCACTCACACCTCACCAGTGCAGGTTCGATATGCAGAAAGTCATAAACCACCAATTCGCATTATTGTGCCGGGTAAAACATTCCGCCATGAAGCTACCGATGCCACCCATGAAGCGCAGTTTTTTCAGATTGAAGGACTCATGATTGAAAGGGATGTTTCGCTCGCGAACCTAAAATATGTACTTGAATATTATTTTGAAAAACTGTTTGATACAAAGACCGCTATTCGGTTTCGACCGAGCTTTTTTCCATTTGTTGAGCCGGGAGTAGAAATAGACATGTCTTGCTTCAAGTGTGGAGGAAATGGATGCTCGACCTGCAAGGGAACGGGGTGGATAGAAATCATGGGGGCGGGTATGGTGCATCCAAAGGTGCTCATGAGTATGGGAATTAACCCTCGTGAATATCGGGGGTTCGCATTCGGTGGTGGAATCGATCGCCTCGCAATGCTGAAGTTTGGAGTACCAGACGTGCGAGATTTCTATAAAGGAGATTTGAGACTTATCAACCAATTTTAACATGGCACAATTATATAAATTAGTCACATTTGCTCCTGCCTCAAACGCAGACGCAGTTCGAGAGGCGGTGGGTAATGCGGGAGCTAATGTAATCGGTAACTATTCGTCCAGTGCCTTATCAGTGAAAGGCACTGGACGTTACAAAGGTACGGAAGGTTTACATCCCGCTATCGGAAATGATGGCGAACTTATGTTTGTTGAAGAGGAGAGAATCGAAGTGCGGTGTTCTGCCAAATTAGTGCAATTAGGTATTGAAGAAATAAAAAAAATGCATGTATACGAAGAAATACCGTTTGAGCTTTATAAACTTGAGTCATTTCCTATCGAACAATGAAGATTTCGCATAAAACACTCCAGGATTTTTTTGATGACACTCTGCCTCCAGCCAAGGAAATTGGTGAGCTTTTGACTGCGCATGCATTTGAAATCGAATCCGTCGATGAGGTAGGGGATGATAGCTGTCTTGATGTAAAAGTGCTTCCCGACCGTAGCCATGATTGCCTTTCTCATTTTGGAATTGCACGGGAGCTCGCGCTTCACGGTCATTTAAAATTAAAAAAGGATAGGGTCAATATAGCAAATATCGCAGTACCGGAATCAAATTGTTTGAAAGTTGAAATCCAGAATGCGGTTTTCTGCAAACGCTTCAGTGCAGTGGTAATTGAGAACGTAAAGGTAAGGGAGAGTCCTGCCTGGATGAAAGAGCGCCTCGCTACCATAGGTCAGCGCTCGATTAACAATATTGTGGATGCGACCAACTACGTCATGTTCCTCATGGGCCAGCCACTCCATGCATATGACAGAGATTTACTTGAGGCTGATGGCGCTGAATGGAAGCTCGTAGTCCGTGACGCACATGAAGGAGAGATACTTCTCGCGCTCGACAACAAAGAATATACCCTCTCGCCAGAGACTGTCGTAGTTGGGGATGGAAATTCTGGCAAAGCCCTTGGTATTGCAGGAATAAAAGGGGGCAAGGCAAGTGAGATAGGTGTACAGACAAAACATATCATCCTCGAAGCGGCAAATTTCCACTCGGTTTCAGTACGGAAAACTGCAAAGCGGCTTTCACTTCGCACTGATGCATCGGTGAGGTTTGAAAATAATATTACTGCTGAGCTTACTAAGCGAGCGTTAAAAGCAGTAACAGATTTAATTTTGGAACTTGCCGGAACAGAAGATACTCATGTTGAAGGGATGGTGGATGCGTATCCAAAAGTGGAAAAGCAGTTTACTGTCGGGATTTCCGCTAAAGATACAAATGATATTGTTGGCACTAATTTTTCTGAAGATGATGTGGAAAAGATAATCACATTATTTGAATGGCAATATAAAAAAATTATTCCAGAAAACTATATCCATGAACTCATACAAATCTCGCTCGACAAACCATACGATCGTCTTGCAAGCACACTTCGAGATGCACCGGAGAAATTTAGTTGTGGTTCACTGGTAAATTGGATTCTCAAAGAATGTGGATTTCCTACGCCGCGTATTGCAATCGATATGTATATGTACAGTGAACACATTGAGAAGGGCGATCTAAAATTTGGAGATTTGATATTCACCAATACCCTCGTTCAAAAACCAAAGAATTCAATGATTTATTCCCAGGTTCTTGAAAAGGAAATACCCGACGTTCCAGTTTATACCAGCACAGTAGAGTTTTTGCCTGGGACACCATTTGTAAATGGGATCGATCATGTTGGAATATATGTCGGTGATGGTCAAGTTTTCCATTCGAGCAGTCAGATTGGAAAGTCTACAATTGAAGACCTCGATGTCAGCGAAGCATTTAGTAATGCGTGTTGGTTTGGAAGAATGGTCGAAGACTTAACCACTCCGCAATTTGTAGTGAGGGTGCCATTTGAACGTCTTGATATTCGTCTTCGAGAGGATCTCGCAAGTGAGATTGGAAGGACATATGGATACAAAACACTGATGGCGAAGCCAATTAATCCAGTACAAAGCTCTGTAGTTGTAGAAAAAAAACAATACTATCAAAAATTGATTCGCGGTGTATTTGTTGAAGCCGGTTTTTCAGAGGTGATGACCTATGCATTTCAAAAGACCGGACAAGTAGAATTACAAAATCCGCTTGCAAGCGACAAGGCATTTTTGCGAGAAAGCTTGGTTACGGGCCTTTCAGAAGCGCGTGATCTTAATATGTACAACATAGAACTGTTGGGACTTTCACAAATTGCTATATTTGAATTGGGGAATGTATTTACAGTGGAAGGCGAATTCCTTTCACTTGGATTTACGGTTGCAAATCCCAAAGGATTTAAGGCGGGCGCTGGCGACATACATGCTCAACAGAGTATTGCCACACTTAACGCTAAGCTCGGGACTGAAGTAATCTTTACTGAAACAGATGGAATATTCACCGCAAATCTCACCAATATTCTCGATGCACTTTCTGAGCCCTGCGTTAATCTCCCAGTGACAGCGATGGTTGATATTTACGTAAAACCGTATTCTGAGTTTCCATTTGTACTTCGCGATATTGCAGTCTTTTTGCCAGAAGAAGCAGACCCTCAGAAAATTATTGAGGTGATCGATGCTGAAGCGGGAAATCTCTTCGTGAACTCTAGACTCTTTGATACGTTCACCAAAGAATTCCCTGAAGGAAAAAAGATTTCCTATGCATACCGCCTGGTATTTCAATCCATGGAAAAGACACTTTCAGATGCGGAGATCACTCCAATTATGGATGCTGTAACGCAAAAACTTAATTCAGAAGAAGGATTTACTGTGCGATAATACGAATATGATTCATCAGGTACCGTATCTCTCGCAATTTCAAAACGTATCAAAGGAAGAGTGGAAAGCTCGGTCTTGCACAATCGTATGTTTGGCAATGGCGCTTGCGTATGTTTGGGGCAAGTCGCTTGCCACTCCTGACGAGCTCATTGAAGAGGGACTCACTATTAAAGCGCGCACAGAGCACGGCTGGGATCATCAAGGGATTGCAAATCTCGCACACAATCATGGCGTCCCAGCGTATAAGGAAGAATTCCGCTCGATACACGTTGACACCAATAAAGATACTTTCGCTCCAAGTGAGTTCAAATCGAGTTTAACAGAGTATGGAATAGAAAAAATCGTCAGCACGCTCTGTGATGGTGGGCTCGTGATTGCATCGGTACTTCGCGGGCTAAAAGCTGATGGCACTTTCCATTCAATACTTATAGTTGGCTACGAAGAGGGAGGAGGGAATCTCACATTCGTATTTCATGACCCTGATGCGAAATTCGGTCAAAAAAGCAATCTCCGCATTTCAAAAGACGATTTTGTCCCAGTATGGCGAAACATGGCTATATTCATAGCTAAAAAGAGCCTTTAGGAGCTTTCTTTTTACCTGACTATTTGGTAAAATGGACGGGTTAGAAAGCCTTAAAAAAAGAGGTTTTTTACATACTTAGCTTCACAATTTACAAAATTCCTCAGCAACTAATTTATGGCAAAAAACTCGAAAGACAGCGCAGAGAAGGGGTCATCATACGGTGCGGATTCGATTCAGGTCCTCGAAGGTCTCGAGCCAGTCCGAAAGCGTCCGGGTATGTACATCGGTACGACAGGCCCCGACGGTCTCCACCACCTGATTTGGGAAATTTTTGATAACTCTCGCGATGAAGCGATGGGCGGTTTTGCAAGTGACATCGAAGTGGCTCTTCTTCCCGATAATCAAATTCGTGTCGTAGATAATGGTCGCGGTATTCCTGTGGATGTCCACAAGCAGACTAAAGTTTCAGCACTCGAAACAATCATGACCGTACTTCACGCAGGAGGAAAATTCGGTGGTGATGATTCCGGATATAAGGTTTCGGGAGGTCTCCATGGAGTGGGTGCCTCAGTGGTAAACGCACTTTCGACCCTGTGTCGCGTGCAGGTGCACAAGGACGGGGGACTTTACATGCAAGAGTATAGTCAAGGAAAGAAAAAGGCTGCAGTAAAAAAGATTGGAAATACAAAATTTAACGGTTCGATCATCACATTTCAACCAGACCCGAGCATTTTTCCCGATACCAATTTTGATTTCGCACGTATCGTTGGGCATCTCCGTCAGCAAGCCTATCTCGTAAAAGGACTTCGTATTACGATTATCGATGCACGGGAATACGACAAGAAAATCCCTGACACCGAGGTGTTTTATATCCGTGAATGCAATCTTGAAGTCCCATCTCAGTCATTCTATTTTGAAGGAGGGCTTCTCTCCCTTGTTAAGTTTTACAACCAAATTCAAAAGCCAATTCATAAGAATATTTTCTACGTAGAAAAAAATACTGATGATTATGGGATGGTAGAAATATCTCTTCAGTATGTCGATGACATTTCCTCACGTATTTTGCCATTTGCAAACAACATCTATAACTCTGAGGGAGGAACACACGTTACTGGCTTTAAAACAGCACTTACTCGCTCACTCAATACCTACGCAAGAAAAAATAACCTTATTAAAGAAAGTGAAGACAACTTTACTGGAGACGATGTGCTCGAAGGGCTCACTGCAGTTATCTCAGTGAAGATTCGAGAGATTCAATTTGAAGGTCAAACAAAGTCAAAGCTCGGTACGGTGGAAGCTCGTTCGATGGTTGAAACGGTCTTCTCTGATGCGTTCGGTGCATACCTTGAGGAAAATCCTGATGATGCAAGAGCGATTATCGGCAAAGTGGTGCTAGCGCTCAAGGCCCGGAAAGCTGCAAAAGCTGCGAAGGACTCGGTGCTTAGAAAGGGGGCGCTTGAGGGCATGACACTCCCAGGAAAGCTTGCGGATTGTCAGAGTAAGTCAGCTGAAGAATCAGAAGTGTTTATTGTGGAGGGAGATTCTGCGGGAGGTACTGCTAAGGCAGGGCGAGACCGCAAAACGCAGGCTATCTTAGCGCTCCGTGGAAAAATTCTAAATATCGAACGTGCGCGACTCGATCGTATGCTCGGTTCTGAGCAAATCAAAAACTTGGTCATCGCACTCGGTACAGCTATCGGTGATACGTTTGATATTGGCAAGCTTCGCTACCACAAGGTTATTATCGCGACAGACGCGGACGTTGACGGAGCACACATTCGGACGCTCCTTCTGACCCTTTTGTATCGATATTTCAGGCCACTTATTGACGCAGGCCATATTTATATCGCGCAACCACCACTCTATAAAATTAAAAAAGGAAAAGAGCTTTTCTACGCATATTCAGATGAGGAAAAGAGTAAAATCATTGGCAAAGACAATGCTGATACAGAAATAGAAGAAACCAGTGAATCAATCGATGAATCTGAGGATGGTGAAGAAGGGGTGAAAACAAGAGTCGCGAAGATCTCAATCCAGCGCTACAAGGGTCTTGGAGAAATGAACTCCGATGAGCTTTGGGAAACAACGATGGACCCTGAACGCAGAATCCTCAAGCAGGTAAATGTCGATGATGCACAATCAGCAGATAAAATTTTTGAAGTGCTCATGGGAACGGACGTGCCGTCGCGAAAATCGTTTATCCAGTCAAACGCAAAACTCGCAAATTTGGATGTGTAATGTATTAAAATCTGTATTTAAT
>Ga0163149_10007391_pt1 | contig 11082 bp, 8 predicted proteins | sample OliLakLV19MP5G1_FD_148604 | JGI IMG/M metagenome (GOLD analysis project Ga0163149, IMG submission 148604) | Freshwater microbial mat bacterial communities from Lake Vanda, McMurdo Dry Valleys, Antarctica - Oligotrophic Lake LV.19.MP5.G1 | ecosystem: Environmental > Aquatic > Freshwater > Lake >...
TGTTGTTGTTGTTGTTGTTGTTGTTGTTGTTGTTGTTGTTGTTGTTGTTGTTGTTGTTGTTGTTGTTGTTGTTGTTGTTGTTGCTGCTGGCATCGTTGCTGTTGTTGTTGTTCTGGCGATTGTTGGGACAGCACGACCGACAGTGTCCACGGCTGTTGCATCCATTGCAGGTTATGTTGGCAAGTGTCTGCGAGTGTCTGCCCGGGTTTCTGTTTGTATCGATAAATCCGGAGTTTGCTCTCCAGGATTGACAGCGATTGCTTTCGGTCATCCTGGAACTGGTACATCACTCCTTGGATTAGTTTCAAAACAGCCACCAGGTCGACGGACTTGCATGCTTCGCGGCATTCTTCCTTGTTTTTGATCTTGCTACGGACGCTGTCACTGCATTGCCCCCATACAAGGGCTATGGGTTGGGATCTTTGATGTCTTTCACCCATTCATTGCCCTCGGTTTCGGCAAGCTTCTTCTTCCAAGCTGTCCAGCTTGAATCTGGCTCCGGCGGCTCGGGGTGCTCCTGGACTTCCATGGTCATAATTTCGTCACGGATGAGACCTGCTCCCGTCCACTCGGTACCAACAAACTCGGCGATCCTCTCTGTGGTCACAGCATAGGACGATGCTGCTGCAGTTGGGCTGAGCAAGTCATAGACGAAAGCCTCGAGGCCCTCCTGCCTGCCCTTGAAGGCAGTCGATGAGTGGTGTGGGCGACTTGGTGCACTCGATCGGTTGCTCCTGTTCCCGCGGTTACGGTTGTTGTGTCGGTTGCCGCGGTTGAATGACCGCTGATCCGAGCCCCAAAATTGGGTGCCGCGGGCTCCAGTTAGTCCTGAGACCACGGTCCCAGCCACGGAACCTTCGGTGGTTACACTTGCGGGAGTTGCGTTGCCTCCGGCCATGGTTGATCCGCCTGATGGGGGATTGTTGCCTGCGTCAGTCGGCATGACTTATGACCGACGAGGCAGTGGGTCTCCGGCGTTAGCAGGAACCGTCTTTCTCAGTTCGAAGTCAAATAAAGATAGCTTTGAGAGCTGTTCTGTCGGCGCTTATTAAAGAGCGCGGAAGCACTTCAGATCAAATGTTGAGCTAACAAGGTAGCTACAGTTATTAAGCTATTCTAACTTGGTTTGATCTAAAGTATGGGTTCAACTCTGTTGGAGCTTGTTATGCTATCTAGCCCTGTTTGATAGTGATTCAAATTAGTCATCCAAAAGAGAGTCATTCTTCAACAGCATGGCTCATAATTTTTAATTGCCCCCAACTAGTCAAGTGGGGTCTATCCAAATTTTATTGACAAAAGGGACTCCAAAAAGTGACTAAAAATGGCGTGGTTGTGTGTGTGTGTGCATGTGTTCATGTCACATAAGGGAAGGTGCCCCTGGGACAGTGTTGATTTATAAAAAGGTGCCAGTGAGACAGTGCTCACATAACAAAAGGTGCCAGTGAGACAGTGCTTAAACATGGAAAGGTGCCAGTCATGAGTGAGACAGGAGTTCTCAAAAATGTTGGGGGCCTACCACATCAGTGGCTTCCAGTTTTATTGAAGGCCCTATGTTGAAGACCCTAGAGTAGCCCCCTTGCGATCCCGCTGCCATGGCCACCAAATCAGATTTTTGGCATCACGACTTGCATCCGACAACAATCAAATGAATGATGACCATGATGCTATCACTGTTTGCTTCACCATTGCTCGATTACGACCTGCACCAAGAACAATGAATCAACACCTTTGTACAGGCTTGCTACCAAGATGAACCAAGGCCGCAAAACGAACCCCAAAAGAGGAGGAGGAACGACCCTTTCACCGACCACTTTGCTGTCCTACATGTTCATATGTGCCTCATTTTTCTATGCAGGCATAGTTGTTGGGACAAATTCTGCAGTCACGTCAGGGATCGCCCCTGAAAACGATTGCACATCCAATGAACGCAACCCCGAGAGAGAAAAACTGATGGCAAAAATAAAGCAGCAAGCTAAAACAATTTTTGATTTGAAGGAAAAATTGAGCAAAGCCGAGCAAAAACAATTTGACAACGCAGAAGTTAAAGGGGCAGACGATACCGAGGCACGATTCTCCAGCGAAGTTGATGCAATTGCCAATGGAATGGCGTACGTCGACCGAACCGCTTTTGCTGAGCGATTCGATGTTGGGGTGCCTTTACAGGAGAGTGTGACAGGCAATGAACAGGTGTTATTACTTTACTCGACTAGTAAATCACTTCCGTCGTCAGACCCTTACAAATTCGCAGAGACTAAATCCAATACGAAAATTCCCTTTTTCGACGACATTGACGCTGCAACAGAGAACTGCGATACTCTGAATCTCATCTTGGCTCAACCGTTTGAGCCAAGGCAGTGCTTTGCAATGATGGGGCAATATAGAAGCTATCATTTGCAAAAGTTTATGCGGTTACCTGAGCAGACCGGGCAGCAGCTTGACAGCAGTGCTCCACTACGTTTGGTCAATCGAGGGGCTCAATCTTCAGGCAGGCTATCTGCCAAAGTTCCCACCAAAGAAATGACTCTTTCATACTGGCAATCATTGACAACCTACTTTCAACATTGGGACGCCACTGTAAAAGAACTCTCGCCAATAGCAGAGAATGCAGCAGTCGACAACACGCTGATCGTTATGGTAGCTAATCATGGTCATTCGGAGCTCTTGATGAATTTTGCCTGCACAAGTAGAGCTAGAGGGCTCGACATTTCCCAAGTGCTAGTGTTTGCCGCTGATGAGGAGACAAATGATCTAGCGGAAGGTCTTGGAATGCATTCCTTCTACGACGCAAAGGTGAAGTCGACGATGTATTTTTATTTTGCCCCGTACCATGGAATAGCTATGGTATTGCTCAATTCATGTTTTGATTACTTTATCGTTAGAACTATGGTCATCTTCCAAAGGACGCAGCCGGAAAGTACGGTGATCGCACCTTCACTGCTATGATGATGGCCAAGGTAAGAGCGACTTGTTGCTACTACATATTTTTTGTTGCTGCAGATGCTAACTGGCGTAATAAATTCCAGGTATATTGCGTCCAAATGACGATAATGATGGGTTACGACGTTCTCTTCCAAGACGTTGATGTCGTTTGGTACAAAAATCCACTGCCTTTTTTCCAAGATAAAAGCAGCGCCATGTACAATTTTGATGTTTACTTCCAGGATGATGGCAGTCGCCAATTGTTCTATTCTCCATACTCTGCGAATACCGGTAAGATAGCCAGGTTTGCTGATGCATTGATATACCCTTGTGGCACTTGAAACCAGTTATAGGGCCCCATGAAAAAGGTTGCTAACTTGTGTGATCTTTTGTTGTTTCGTCATGTATCCAGGCGTATACTTTATACGCAACAATGACAAGACACGGCATTTTTTCAACAGCCTCCTTGCGGCCGGGGATCTGATTACCGCAACACACAGTCACCAAATAGCTCTTATTGCTCTCTTGAGTGAGCACGCGAGCTTGTAAGTTTATGTGGAGTTCTACTGTGTGACTTTCCAAGCTGCCCTCGTTGTTGACGAGTGCGAAAAGCAGGTCTCCTTCTTACTTTGCCAAACTTGCCGCACATCATCACGTACAGGTACAACTTGAAAGTCAAAGTGCTATCGCGGGAAGACGACGATTTTCCAGGAGGCTACACATTTCACCGGCGGCAGTCCTACATGAAAAGTTTATTTGAAGGGCGTGTAAAACCTTACTTGTTCCACATGAGTTGGACGCATAATAAAAAGCCAAAAGCAATGTTCTTAAAGCAAACGGGAAATTGGTTTCTTTTCGACAAATGCATAGGAATTACGGCGGATAAAATTCGAAGTGATCAATCGGGCAAAGGCAATTTGCAAGCAGTAGATGGCGACAAAAAGATTGGCGATTTAGTACAACCATGTTGCTCCAAGGAGCCCCTGATATCTTGCTTTTACCGCGACAAGCCAAGCATTGTAAAATGCAACGACAGTCCCAACTTAGATAAGGGTAAACCGCCTTTCTGGGGTAAACAGGAATAGATGAAGGAAGCTTTCATAACGCTCTAGCTAGTTCAGCTAGCTAGCTTTTCTAGTAGCTACTCTGTCTAGTTGCCACAGGTAGTTAGTTATGTGCCCAGGTCAAGCCCCCTACTCTCTATAGCGGCCTGGAAGGACGATTGTCGGCAAACGTGCGTCAAAGCGTTAGTCGTGTTATTGCGTGACTGAAATTATTAGCTGTACATAGCATGCATGGTGCATGCATGCGCTGGATAGCATCTTTCATGAAGCACCAAACAACGACAACAGCAACAGACACGAGCACCTCGACAGTAACCAACAACTTACTCTGAGAATCTTCTCCATATATACTATCGTCGTCGACAAAGGAGGATTTCACGATGCAGGTAGGTCGGTGCCATCGCGGCTAAATGGCTTGCATAACATTTGACTTTTGGAGGGCGAAGCTTGGCGGTCGTGCCTTTCGTGTTGTTTTTGTCTGCTGTCGGAGCACAGTGTCGCGGTCGTGGCATTGTAGAGTATTAAATCTCCCCTCACGTTGTATCCTTATGATTTCCTCTGCCTGATTAAAACCTTCTTACAACAACAACGTAATGCGCCGACGACGACCGCACCGTGAATTTTGCACCCAACAACCCGCACGCACGTTTGAATTACTACATTCATTCTAGATTTTTATCAAGACACTAACAGGCCGTAAACAAGCCTTCAACTTTGAACCAGAAAACCAAGTGCTGGTGGTAAAGCAGGCTTTGCAAGAGAAGGAGGGAATCCAGGTGGATCAAATTCGACTCATTCATTCGGGAAAACAACTGGCGGACGACAAAACATTGGAAAGCTACAACATTGCCGCTGGTGCTACTATTCACATGGTCTTGCAGCTACGAGGAGGAGCGTCATTTTAGGCCATCCATGGATTTTGAAGTTGAGTTTTTCCATGCGTGATTTGATCTGCTGCCAACAAGAAGTGCGAGGGACGCTTCACCATGATTGTTTCAAGGGGGCTTTTGGTTCCGGTGCAGTGATCCAATGTCATGGACTTCTTGGTCTCGAAGTCGTTTATGGACAAATGCGTTCAAAAATGATTAGAAAATAGAATACGATTCCATTACAATTTACTAGTTCAGCTGGGCGTCATTGGACTATACAATATATCGTAGAAATTAGTTCTTTTAGCAGTTTTTATTTTAATTTCGCCTAGATGCGGTCGTAGCGGGAAACACAATCCGGCGCAAGGAGGGAATATCTTGCTCCAATATGCGCTCTAATTTGTCAACTTCGCGGTCATAATTTATGGACGGCGTCGATGGCATTCTGCTCAAACCACCCATCTGTTCTAGGGAGGATTGTAGAGGCTCTTTGATTCTTTGCCACAAGCTAGCAACATACTCATCAGCTTCTCGGATTTCACGTCTGTAGCAGTTTTGAAAGGAAGCACTCAGACCCGCACTTGACATGAGATCCTTTTCAAAAGCTCGTAATTTGACACCATTGTACCATGTGAGACCGCCAATTCCAAGAATCGATGCTGCCACTACAGAACCAAGCACTGCTTCGAAGGGAGCTGCAGCAGTTGCATTTGTCATTGAAGCCATGGTACCTGCATGCCCAGCATACCAGACAGCCGCCGACAACCCAACGCTACCGGTAGTGAGTCCCATTTCTTGATATTTACAGTCCCAATAGTGACGGTTGTACCGTTGTCGCAAATCACTGCATACGCGTGTGTGCATTTTCAAAACAGAGACGGAATCGTACAGGTGGGTGATTACATTGTCGACACGTCGTTTAGGGGCTTTCATTACTTCTCGGACGACTTCATCTTTGGTGGCATACAGGTCTGATAATCCTCCTTTTACCGCAGCTTTCGCAGTGACATCCCCAGCTGGCATTGCTTGGTTGATCTTCTCCTTTGCCTCCTCCACAGGCAAGCACATGGTAAATATCCGCGGTAAATCTTTACGAGGAATGACTTTCGATAGATTCCAACACAGCGAGCCGTAGGCTCGTGCAAAATCATGAATCTTCGACGATGGATGCAAACACACGTGGTATATTCTGAGTTACAAAATAATTAGACACCACACAAAGCATCCCTTGGATGAATTATGACGTACCTTTTCGAACTGATCTGCTTTATTCAGCACGATCATGAGCTTGTGATCCATGCCGCTCAACGAATGCAATAAAATAGATAGTGTCTCTCCCGTTGTGCCGGGTTTGTCCGGGTCAAAAAAAAGTAAAACAATATCTGCACGTTCCGCGAACCACCGAACGACCCCTGTAGTTTAAAATATAATATGCAAGTCATCCAAGAGCCATTCCATAATCATATGAGTCAGGCCCTGAAAATGCCTTTTAAATTCACTCGACACAAAAGAAAAGGAACACGCACCCGGAAAATCATAGCCACGATCCATTAATCTGGCATCTCCATCGGAGGAGGAAGAATTCGCTCCTCGCAGCATTCCCCCCATACTGGCAGGACTATCAATCATTCCAGGAGAATCCACCATCATGAAATCGGTCGTTCGAATATTGCTGCGTACTTTGAGTTGTGTGTGATGAATCAAGGTCGGACCAAACTGGCTCAAATTCGAAAATCCCAATGCCGGATTGCCAAAAATGAGCGCGGGACCATCTTGATCGTTGTCCTCGGGACCTGCCGTAATAATGGTAAAGCAATCGTCCGTCGGAGCCACACCTGCTGTTTGTACGTCCCGTCCCATGACATAGTTGATGAAAGAAGATTTTCCAGAGGAATGGTTGCCGACCAAGAACACAAAGGGAAGTAATGTATTGTTGCCAATCAAAGTCCCTTCCACACCATCGGGAGACTGTTGTTGCTGTTCCAAAGGCCCACGAAGCTGATTGGGTAGAGAGAAAAATAATAATAATATTTCAGTGACGAATTCCACAGTGCAGAAACAAAAGACTTCCAATTAGAAAAGACAGAAAGTGAAACAAACCTTTTCATTCAACGGCATGAGAGACATGTAAAGCTCCGAGCATTGTTTCAAGACTTGCGATTCCTGACTGCCTTTTTCTTTCTCTTTAGGAGTATCGGTGTCATCACCGCCGAAAAAGCTGGAAAAAGGCCGCCTCTTCCAGGAAGCAAAGTAGGATTGTTGGTGTTGGGCCCTCGAGTGAGTAAATTCGACGAGGGACTTTGAAAGCGGTGCCGCCCTCCATGATCGACAAGCTGAGACTACTGCTCGAGAGGCACCCAGACGAAGCATTGTCCTTTTAGCTTACGTGAAAGGGTGGGAGAAAACAAGCAACAACAGACTACTGGTACCTACAATAAATTTTGTACGAGCAATGCGTCGACAAAGTTTTTTGCTGTCGATGTGTCCATCATTGCTGCAGCTGCATTCATGGCCACGACAGAAACATGAAGAAAATAATGTGAGAAAGATACACGGTGCTTTTATGTCTAACCCTAAATTGATTTAAAACAGAGACGCACACTAGCCCTACAACCATCCCAAACGCTAACCATTGTCTGTGCAGTTTTTGTTTCTATAATAATGGTTAGTTTGCACGGGAACCTTGACACCATAGTACATGCTCATAAATTCTATATACCGGTTCACTCTGTTTATCCAGTTGCACGAGCTGAAGAAGACGAATGGAGTCGAATGGTACTGTAGCCGCTATCCGATAGTGCAACATACTTGGAGGAGTGAATAAACAACTTGAAATCTCTCCATTCATTGCTTTGTGTCATCAGATTAGACGACCCCACGATACTACTCAATTTTCGCCAATCAAATGATTGTCTCTTGGTTGGAACGACTTGATTCTTTTAAAAGGCGTCGCATTGGGTCCAGCATGTGCCTGTGGTTGGGGATTGGAGTCCTGGTGGGGCTCATGCCGGGCATCTTCATTGGTGTTTCCAACACTACTTTGATTCAAGAGAAAATGATGGATTCTCAGAAACGCAAGATATCCTCGTGCGATCCACCGTACACGCCAAACAACAACAGCAGCAGCTTGGAGACAGAAGTCAATGACAATGTGAATCAACTTTCGAAAGAAAATGATCTTGTGGCGACGGCAGATGAAAATGACGATACCCTTTCAGGAGAGGGCGAAGAAAAGGAAGGATCCACAGATACCGCTCTAAAGAACCAACCTCCTCTCACGCATCCGATGTGGTGCCCATCTGCTACCTGTACAAACACGGATCTCTGCAAACCCTGTCAACGCCGATTTCTATTGGTCATTGCTACGCCCCGATCGGCATCTACAACGCTCACGTGGATGCTAAATGAATTGCCGGGTATCCGAATGAGTGGCGAAAACAACAACCAGTTGGCGGCGATTCTGGAAATGAAAAACAACGTATGGAATCATTCCTCCTTTCAGCATGGAAATAATCGGAAAGGTGCCTGGGGGCACAATTATATCCCCCATCAAACCTTTGCTTGTGCCGCACAAGCGACGATGGAAGCTATCAATCCACCCCGTCTTGTGGAGAAGACGGTTATTGAAGACAAGGAAAGTGAAAAACATGATATTATTGGATTTAAAACTATACGCTTCGAGCGAGGCGATGACCAGCACATTGTGGATATGGTGGAACATGTCAGGGACAACTTTCCCTGCTCACGAGTGGTCATTAATATCAGTTCCAATGTCACTCGACAAGCGGAGTCTTTTAAGCGGGCCAATTTCTTCCCCATCTCAGGTACGTAGTCAGCAAACTTCCGGTGTTTGACTGACAGTCTTTCATTTTGTTGGGTTTCTGTTGTGCCTATTCGTTGTGAAGCTTCTTGATCAACCACCACTGCACTGTTTACAGTACTCACCCATCAACATTGTTATTATTATCGATCATTCAGCAAACTCCCTTCAACATAGAAATAACAAACTCAAATGGATCAAGGACTTGTTTGGTGACCAGGCTGTCTTGTTGGATTCTGCAAAGTGGACAACCAACCTTACGATGATCAATGATGTTGTGGATTGGTTGGGATTCGACCAGACATGTCGTTTCAAGGAGCTGCTCGAGTTTAATACCCAAGGACACGGCTTTCAAAACGAGCATACGGAGCTATCGTACCAAGATCCCAGTTGCCAAAGGATATAGAGCCGTTTCTTTGGACCAGCCATGGAAGTCCAGCCATGGAAGTCCAGCCTCGGCAATCAGGTTATTTTGCTAGTCATCGGAACGTTCAATTTCTCCCATAAAGGAAGATACGACGCTCCCATACATGACTTCATTTTCAAGCATTCCATAGTGCGAGCAACCTGCCAGAGTCATGTAGCTTCGATCGCGAAAGAGATCGTCCCAACCCTTGACGCAAGCTTCCGTGACAAAGTCATGCTGTCCACGTAATATTAAGACTGGTGTTTTCAATTTTTTAGACGTAGGCGTCTTTTTGGGTTGGTTGTCGTTGGATTCGTCGCCTTTTGTTGCAGATTCGGAGGATACTTCCTCGGTTGGCGATTCCGATGCGTCCAATACTAGTAGTGAAGCCGCGTAGGTTTCAATGGATTGGAGTCCTCTCAACTTGGGTGGCCCTGCTTTATCGTAGGAATCCATCAACGGGAAGGGTATGGGTACCAGTCGACACTCGTGTTGTTCTCGAAAGGCTTGGGGGAGATTTTTCGCAAGAGAGGCAACGACCCCTTCATCCTCTTGACCATGCTCATCTTTGGAAATTTCACCATTCAAAGCCAACTCTTGGCACAGCCGTTGCACTTCCTCTTCTACAATTTTTGCAGATGTAGGAACACTGGCCAAGACGAGGGAGACACACTCGTGTTCCTTTGGTAAATTGTGGATTTGGACGTATTTTAAATATTCAAACGCCAAGAGTCCTCCAAAGGAATGTCCCAGGAGATGAAATTTAGGAAATTTCCAGTGATGTAGCAATTTTTGAAAATCTTGGACCATGGAATCCACGTCCAGAGTGTTGCTGTCTTCTTTGTTGCTGTCGTCTGCGGGGGTGGTTGTCTGTTTGGTCAGGGCACCAGGACCAACGACCGTCGAGGATTGACCACACCCCAATTGATCATAAAATACCACGGCTCGATCCACTACGACATAAGCCAAGGGGAGCAAATAGTTGCACGGAATCATGGGCCCGCCATGCAACACAACCAAAGGCGGATTTTGCTCCAGTTGCCGAGGCCGGAAAATCTGATACTGAATGGTGCCTCTTCCAGGAATATGAAGCTTTCCAATTTTGCACATGACGCCTATACAAGAATGGTAGGGTAGACAATACAAAAGTTTAGTCAGTAAACAAAATTGGTCGCTCGTTCCACAAACCCTGATTGCCACGCAGTGTGCAGTACGTAGTTTCCCCCTGAAAAAGGCAAAAATTACTGACCTGTCATTCCCAAGGGAGGAGGGGCACATGGACGAGGGGCATCATCGTCACCACCTCCTCCACTGCTTGGTGGTTCAAAGAATTTAGAAGGAAGCATGACCAAAATCAAATGGTAATAAAGAACCAAATGAAACACGCAGACCTGTGAGCTAAACGGAATGCCAAAGTAAAGAATAGGACTGGAACTAATGGGATGAAGAGAATGATACTGTAGAATGCAATTGAGCTCGTCTCTAATCAAATGAGAATTGTAAGAAGGCCAAAGTGCTTGTGAGGGGTTGCAGACGCATGCACGGGAGGCCGAGCTACTATTAGCTAGCTAGTAGCTACCAAGTAGCTTTGTACAGCAGTACATAGCAAGATAGCCAACGATCCGCTAGTAAGTAGCATTAACCCTTTCGTTTCGATCTCTATGAAGAATTGGGACAGTTTTGACCAGGTCCTGTCATTCGTGCTTCGTGGGTGGCGAAAGATACCAAGATTTTTTGGGGATGAACAAATGACTCTCACTGGCTAAAAGTTCCTTCACAACTCATATGCAGCTTCCTTTTCTCGTTGAACTTCCCCTCTCTCCCATGTACAGTAAACCTCCCTTCGTCTGAGAAACTGCTAATCTATTCTCACTACTTCATACCAGCCTGGGCTGGTAGTAAGACGAATGAGACGATAGACATCCCCATTGCTATCTCCCATCCTTTACAATTGTGGTATATTATAGAAGAGAAACAACAATCCATCCGCAAAGATGATGATCA